>Ga0316202_10000989_pt1 | contig 24775 bp, 24 predicted proteins | sample 3monrhotite_MG_FD_204934 | JGI IMG/M metagenome (GOLD analysis project Ga0316202, IMG submission 204934) | Microbial mat bacterial communities from mineral coupon in-situ incubated in ocean water Damariscotta River, Maine, United States -... | ecosystem: Environmental > Aquatic > Marine >... | reverse complement strand
AATCGCTTTCTTGGCCTGATGCGCAAATTGAGTTCAAGCTCCCTATAGATGCGGTAAACACGCTTATGGTTCCATCGAAAACCTTTCACATTACGCAGGTATAAAAAGCACAGGCCGAAGCCCCAATCGATCTGGTTTTGTGTGAGACGAATCAACCAATCAGCAATGATTTCATTCTCAGACTGTAACTTGGACTCATAGAGATAACACGTTTCACTAATCGTAAACGCACAACAAGCTAGGCGGATACTTGCTCTACTACTGCTTACAGCCTTCTTTGCCATACCCCGGCGTTCTGAAGGCTTTACCACTTTTTTGCCATGGCCTCCTGAATGATTTCATACTTGAGGCGTTCCTCAGCATACATTCGCTTTAAACGACTATTCTCAGCTTCAAGCTCTTTCATACGGGCCATCATGGATGCATCCATGCCACCATATTTACTGCGCCATTTATAGAATGATGCCGAACTCATGCCATGCTCGCGACACAGTTCAGGAACGGGAAAACCTGCCTCGCCCTGTTTCAGAATCGCCATGATTTGGCTGTCTGAATAGCGTGATTTCTTCATATAGAATCTCCTTTTTTAATCGTAATAGAAAATTCTACTTTTAACTCCTGTTATTTTTCGGGGGGGGATTACCAAATGAATACGGTCGGTGGCATTTATGCTTGCTATCGTAGTATGAGTGAAGGGAGAATGTGGGCTGAAAAGTCCGATGTTCTTTTCTGCAGCCTCAGATTATTACCACATGCGATACGTTCGCTATTGCGTGGGCCGAGCTTGAATGGTCGTGTGTGATTTTCATCTGTAAAGCTGAATGGATTTGGGTTTAGTTCGCCGATGAGATTTAAAGGGGTATTACAGGATATCTTTCGCAATGGAGGGGCCGGTTGAGGCACTTTCTCCGATGTGTTGGTTGAAACAAGAATATTAAAACAGGTGGAAACAGGCCTGAATGTGATAGCGTCGGGTACTATGGAATTATTCATTGATACTGATACTGAAGTGCTTGCCTGCGAGGAGAACAGCAGATCCGTTGAGTGGTCTCACTGCGCAGTAAACAGTCATTTAAAGTATTGTTAACCAGTGGGCTTGGAGTGAACTGGGATGAAAAATAGTCTGGATTTCATACTGAGATGAAAAATATTGTAAAGGTTTTTTCACTGTTTTCAAAATCAGAGAAGATCAGAATCTATGGTATATTCTTGGCGATTGTTGTGTTGGGTCTTTTGGAGATGCTAGGTGTTGCATCTATTGCCCCCTTTACCGCAGTAGCTTCTAATCCTGAGTTGATTCAGACTAATGATAAACTAAAGCTACTTTATGGTATGCTGCAGCCTGAGAGTACAAATGATTTTCTGATTATCCTTGGCATTTCGGTTCTGGCTCTCGTTACGTTGAGTAATCTGTTTGCGGCATTTACAACATGGGCGATCCTCCGGTTTACCAATTTACAGGGACACAGGCTCTCTACAAAACTACTTCAAAAATATTTGATGCAGCCCTATGCATTCTTTCTTAATAGAAATTCAGCTGAACTCACCAAGAATATGTTTTCTGAAGTAGGAAGGGTAGTTGTCGGAGTTCTGAGCCCGGGCATGCAGGTCATAGCCAAATCGATTGTTGTTCTGTGTGTCCTTACACTTCTTTTCATTGCCGATCCTTTGCTGACTATTGTGATTTTTTCTGTTTTTGGCGGTATTTATCTAGGGGTTTTTACTTTTATTCGGCGGAAAGTGTCTTTATTGGGTGAAATGGCAGTTCAGCGCGATGCTGAGCGGTACAAGGCAGCCAGTGAGGCGTTTGGAGGCATTAAGGAGTTAAAGCTCAGCGGATGTGAGGAGCTCTTTATTTCGAGATATTCAGAGCCATCTGAATTGCTCGCTAGGTTTAATGCGAGCAGTCAAATTATGTCGCAAATGCCTCGTTACTTCCTTGAAATTGTTGCCTTTGGAAGTATTCTGATGATTATGCTTTACCTCTTGGTTGCAAAGGGGGGTGTTGGGCCAGCATTGCCGTTTATAGCACTTTATACTTTTGCTGGATATCGTTTGATGCCTGCGTTGCAACAAATTTTTAACGGAATGGCGATGATTCGATATAATACAGCTGCTCTTGACCTGCTTTATGAAGACATTACGGGACATCAACCGTTTTCCGCTGCTGTCACGCATGCTCCTGACCAGAAGAGAATGTCACTGAAAAATGAAATAAAGCTTCAGAATGTGACCTATACCTATCCCGGCGAATCTGCTGCTGTTATTGAAAACCTCAATCTCCGGATCGAAGCGAATTCGACGGTTGGTATTGTCGGGTCTACAGGTTCTGGAAAGACAACAACACTCGATATCTTCCTTGGCTTGCTGGCACCTGATAAGGGCGGGGTGTCTGTGGATGGTGTGGAGGTGACCCCGGATAGAATGGGATCCTGGCAGGCCTCACTGGGTTATGTGGCTCAGTCGATTTTCCTTGTTGATAATACGATAACAAAAAACATCGCTTTTGGTGTTCCGGATCATGAAATTGATTCTCAAAGGGTTGAGCAGGTCGGGCGTATGGCCAACCTGCATGAGTTTATCACTTCTTCATTATCCGATGGTTATGAGTCCATCGTGGGTGAAAATGGTGTGAAATTGAGTGGTGGCCAGCGACAGCGTATTGGTATCGCCCGAGCACTATATCAAAATCCGGGAGTTTTGGTCCTGGATGAAGCTACAAGCGCTTTGGATGGTCATACTGAGCAGGCAATCATGAGTGAGATTTATGGGTTGTCAGAGAAGAAGACTGTGGTGATAGTAGCTCACAGGCTGGCTACGATAGAGCAGTGTGATGTTATTCATTTTCTGGAACAAGGTAAGGTAGTTTCCAGCGGCTCCTATCAGGAGTTGCTGGAGACATGTGAATCTTTTCGTAAACTTGCCAGAGTACCGGTAGCTGAAGGCTCGACTGAGTGAACAGGAATGGAAAATAATGATACCATACGGGAAACACTATATTGATGATGCGGACATTGCTGCAGTTGTTAATGTATTGCGGCGGGGAACTCTCACTCAGGGGAGCCGTGTTGACAGCTTCGAGGAAAGTTTTGCATCCAGTGTTGGGGCTAAGTATGCAGTTGCTGTTTCAAGCGGTACTGCAGCACTGCATCTGGCTTGTATGGCTACAGATGTGGGGCCGGGTGATAATGTTGTAACTTCGGCTAATACGTTTGTTGCGAGTGCTAATTGCGCGGCCTTTGTTGGAGCATCCCCACGGTTTACAGATATTGATCCTGTGACGCTTAATATGAGTGCGGATGATCTTGCTGATCGCTGTGAGGTGTTGGGGGAAGTGAAGGCGATTATTCCGGTTCATTTCGCTGGTGCCGCATGTGATATGGCTGCTATCAAAGCTATTGCGGAAGATTACGGCGCGCAGGTGATCGAAGATGCCTGTCACGCTTTAGGTGGTAGATACGATAGCGGTGAGAAGATTGGATCATGTCAGCATTCTGATATGACAGTTTTCTCGTTTCATCCTGTCAAAGCTATTGCTGCTGGCGAAGGCGGTATGATCACTACCAATGATGTGAAGCTATATGAGCGACTTATCCAGTTGCGCAGTCACGGTATCTTTCATCAGAAACTGTTAACAACATTTGAGCATATTGATATCAGTGATGCCTTTGTTTTGAAAGATGAGGCATATGAAAATGGTCAGGTTAACCCATGGTATTTTGAGATGCGTGAGCTTGGTTATAATTACCGATTGACTGAAATTCAGTGCGCATTGGCTGAGTCTCAGCTATCCAAGCTGGACCGTTTTGTCACGTACAGAAAAGATCTGGCTTCCCGTTATGATGAAGCTTTTTATGGAATAGAAAACCTGACCTGTACTCAATCAGATCAGCGCGATCAGAGTGGGCATCATCTGTATGTGGTGCGCATAGATTTTGAGTCGCTTGCAATGAGTCGTGGAGAGTTTATGCGTCGGCTGATGGAAAAAGGTATTGGTACACAGGTTCATTATATTCCCGTACCACTTCATCCCTATTATCAGTCGCGTGGATTTACTCTTGCTGATTATCCTGAGGCGGAGAAGTATTATAGGGAAGCTCTTAGTCTGCCATTCTATTTTAATTTGAGTGATGAGGAGCAGGGTCTTGTGGTCAGCTCGATTCAATCAATATTGAGATAAAGGTGTACAGATGTGATTTAGGGAGGAAAATTTTCCTGAGGCTGAATACTATGATCAACAAACAAAGAGTAAATCAGCAGATTCGAATCTGTCAGATGAACAGGTCTGCTGGTGACCGCTATGCTTGATAGGTGTCTAATATGAAAATTGCAGTTATCCCCGCTCGAGGGGGAAGCAAACGTATTCCTCGCAAGAACATTCGTGAGTTTGCAGGTAAACCAATGATCTCCTATGCAATTTCCGCTGCCATTAACAGTCGGTTGTTTGATCATGTGATTGTATCTACTGATGATGATGAAATTGCGTCGATTGCTTGCCAGTGGGGTGCAGAGGTTCCATTCAAGCGTCCTGATGATTTATCTGATGATTTTACACCGACTGTTCCAGTTGTCGCGCATGCTATTCAAGCTTGCCGTGAAATAGGTTGGGATGTAGATACTGTTTGCTGCATCTATCCTGGAGTCCCTTTTGTTGAAGTTTCTGACTTAAGAAAAGGGTTGAAGATTTTAGAGTCCAATGCTTCGAGTTATGTTTTTCCAGTTGCAGAATACCCTTCCGCAATTCAACGTGCTTTAAAGCAATTGCCAGATGGGAGAATGCAAACGTTATACCCTCAGTACGAATTGACACGGACACAAGATCTGGAATTAACTTTTTTCGATGCGGGTCAGTTCTACTGGGGAAGGGTTGAAGCCTGGTTGGCAAATGAAAGTATTCATAGTCATGGGGCAGGATTAGCAATACCTCTTTGGAGGGTGGTTGATATTGATACGCTTGAAGATTGGAAGCGGGCTGAAGTGTTGTACGAGGTTCTAAAAATGAAAGGAGAAACCTGATGGACAAGTTTCAAACAGAACAGGAGGCTTTTTGGGCTGGACAGTTCGGTACGGAGTATATTGGACGAAATGACAGCGAGCAGCTTTTGGCTTCTAACTTGAGTTTTTTTACCAAGGCACTTAAGCAGGCAGGAAGGGTTTCATCGTGCTTGGAGCTTGGGGCAAATATTGGTATGAATTTAAAAGCCTTACAACTCATTTTTCCAGATATTGAATTGAAAGGGGTTGAAGTCAATACTAATGCAGCTGAATTGCTTAGGCAGTTAGTTGGAAATGAGAATGTTTTTGAAGGGTCAATATTTGATTATCCTGTGGCAGAGAAAGTCGAGTTATCTTTGATAAAAGGGGTACTAATTCATATCAACCCCGAAATGTTAAATGTTGTGTATGATAAGTTGTATCAAGCTTCTCAGCGATATATCCTTGTTTGTGAATATTACAATCCTTCACCTGTGTCTATTCCTTACCGTGGTAATAACGAGCGTCTTTTTAAACGAGACTTTGCAGGAGAGATGTTGGATAGGTTTTCAGATTTGGCGCTAGTTGATTATGGTTTTGTATACAGACGTGATATTGCTTTTCCTCAAGATGACATTACATGGTTTCTAATGGAAAAAGCGAATTGATGCACGTAGCTGTTCGCGTGGATGCATCCGGTGAAATAGGTACCGGTCATTTTATGCGCTGCCTGACCCTTTCAGACGTGCTGCAGCAGAGAGGGATGAAAGTACGCTTTATCTGTAGACATCTGCCTGAGCATTTTCGCCACATTCTGGCTGATAAAGGTATTGAGTTAACGTTACTCTGTAATAGTGTGAATACACGGATTACAGATAATCTGATGCACAGCCATTGGCTTGGAGTTAGTCAGCAGCAGGATGCGGAAGAGTCGATTCAGGCATTATCTGATAAACTGTGGGATTGGCTAATCGTCGACCACTATGCACTGGACTCTCGTTGGGAAAGTGAGCTTCGACAAGTATCTAGAAAACTTTTTGTCATCGATGATATAGCAGACCGCGAGCATAATTGTGATATATTGCTAGATCAAAATTTTTACCCTGATAGGGGCGACCGATACAAGGGCAAAGTACCTCCGCATTGCCAGCTGTTGTTGGGGCCCCGATATGCTTTGCTGCGCTCAGAGTTTTATAAGCTACGTGAGTCTGTCGGGCCGCGCATGGGGGCAGTAAAAAGGGTGCTAATATTTTTTGGCGGTGTTGATGCTGATAACTATACAGGCCAAGCTATTAATGCCTTGGCGAGTATCGAGGCTACAGAGTTAGATGTTGATGTGGTGGTAGGTGCACAGCACCCGAGGCTCTCTGAAATTGAATCAGCATGCTTAAAAAACAAGTTTTTCTGTCACATACAAACCAGTCATATGGCTAAATTAATGGCGAAGGCAGATCTGGCTATTGGTGCAGGAGGATCTTCGATATGGGAACGTTGTTGTTTAGGGCTTCCTGCGCTGAGTATATGTGTGGCGGAGAACCAATATAAACAGATCATCGATGCTGCAACGGAAGGGTTGTTGTATGCGCCAATGGTGGAAAGTGATTTGTTCATGACGATTAAAAATCACGTTGGTGCACTCATTGAAAATAATGCGCTACGGCAACTCATCTCCCAAAAATGTATGCAGACTGTTGATGGCCGCGGTGTATTGCGCATTGTTGGTCATTTGAGGTGCAGTGGTATAGAAGTGAGAGAGGTTAATGTCGGAGATTCGCGCAAGCTGTTTGAGTGGCGAAATCATTCAAGTATTAGAATGGTTTCACTATGCGCAGATCCAATTCCTTGGGATGTGCACCAAAAATGGTTATCTTCGGTAATGGAAGATAAGGATAGAGTACTGTTGCTGGGCTTGATCAACGGAGAACCTGTAGGGGTAGTGCGATTTGACAGGCAGGAGAATGTTGCCGAGGTCTCGATTTACCTCGTGCCGGATTCTGATAATTCAGGATTTGGAGGCAATCTTCTGATGAGTGCTGAGCAATGGGTTCTATCTAATCAGTTTGAAGTAACTCATATCCGGGCCAAGGTTCTTGATAGTAACCAGCCATCTAACCGGCTGTTTTCAGAAGCAGGTTATAAGAAGGAATCCATAAGTTATTTAAAGGGGATTTGCTAAAGTGACCAAAGAAATCAAGATTGCTGGTAAAACAATAGGCCGTGAGCATCCACCATTTATTATCGCCGAGATGTCAGGCAATCATAACCAATCGCTTGAGAGGGCTTTAGAGATCGTTGAGGCTGCGGCAAAGGCAGGGGCTCATGCGTTAAAGCTCCAGACTTATAAGCCTGATACTATGACGATTGACTTGGATGAACGTGAATTTCATATCAGTGATCCTGGCAGTCTGTGGAAGGGTACATCTCTTTATCAACTATATGGTGAGGCTAGTACGCCGTGGGAGTGGCACGAACCAATTTTTGACAGAGCACGTGAATTGGGAATTGTTGCTTTCAGTACTCCATTCGATGACACATCTGTGGAATTTCTCGAAAACCTGGATGTTCCATGCTACAAGATTGCATCTTTTGAAAATACTGATTTACCTTTAATTCGCCGCGTAGCTTCGACTGGAAAACCGTTAATTATCTCTACGGGTATGGCAAGCATTGCTGAACTGGATGACGCAGTTAGTGCCGCGCGTGAAGCTGGCTGTAAAGACTTGATTTTGCTTAAGTGTACAAGTACCTATCCGGCAAGTGCACAAAACACCAACATATTGACCATTCCTCATATGCGTGAACTGTTTGGCTGTGAGGTGGGTTTATCCGATCACACGATGGGAACTGGTGTTGCAGTAGCCAGTGTTGCGCTTGGAGCTACGGTTGTGGAGAAACACTTTACTCTGGATCGTTCTGCTGGTGGTGTGGATAGTACATTTTCGATGGAGCCTGCTGAAATGACTTCTCTGGTGGTTGACAGCGAACATGCCTGGCGCGCCTTGGGTCAGATCAGTTATGGGGCAACTGAAAAAGAGAAGAAATCACTTGTATTCAGGCGGTCAATTTATGTTGCAGAGGATGTTGAAGTAGGCGATGTGCTGACGTCGAAAAATCTGCGTTGTATACGTCCGGGACTGGGGCTTCCTCCAAAGTATTACGATATGCTGATCGGCCGCAAGGTGAATCAGGCTATAAAAAGAGGGACTCCCATGAGCTGGGATCTTATCGGTTGATCATATGAAGACAGAATCTGTTAAAGCTAGACGTGTTGTTGCCATCATCGAAGCCATAATGACTTCAAGCCGTTTGCCTGGCAAGGTGTTGATGGATATTTGCGGCAAGCCAGCTCTGGAGCATCTTGTTGATCGCCTGAAGCAGGTAGAGGCTCTCGATGAAATCGTTATCGCTACAACCAATAATGTCGATGACGATCCGGTGCATGCTCTGGCAGGGCAACTGGATGTTTTGTACTATCGAGGTTCTGAATCAGATGTTCTGGGCCGAGTGCTTGGGGCTGCGAAAAGCTTTGCTTGATGATCCGAACTTTTCTATGCATCGGCATCGCCCCTTAGAGGATTAAAGCAATGCCTTTGCAATATAAAGCTGTTCTGATCGGGTGTGGTTTTGTAGCCGGAGGATATGATCAGAAAGAGGTTCCGGGAGTCATCCGTACACATGCGCTGGCATACCAATCATCCCCGGAAGTTGAGCTGGTTGCAGTTGCTGATGCCGACAGTGAAAAAGCAGGTGTATTTTCCCTGCGCTGGGGAGTATCTCAGGTATATGATGATGTGCAGGAGATGCTGGCAGAGGTGCAACCGGATATTGTTAGTATCTGCTCTCCCGATGAAACCCACGAGTACTATCTTGATTTGTGCCTGCGTTGCCCTTCGGTCAAGGGGGTATGGTGTGAGAAGCCGCTTTCCCTTTCCCCACAAGGCTGCGATGAACTCGTCGAAGCATTTCGGCAGGCTGGCAAATCACTACTCGTAAATTTTCAGCGTAATTTCACCCCCGCCTTCATACAGTTGAAAGACGAATTACAATCAGGTCAGTACGGGGCAATTCAAAAAGTAGTAGTGTATTATACTAAGGGCATCATTCACAATGGATCTCATGCCATGGATCTGCTTGTGGATTGGTTCGGGTTGCCGGATCATATACAAGTTCTATCTGCGCATGTTGATTATAAAAAGACAGACCCGACTGTTGATGCAGTGCTGATGTTTGATGAAAAGCCTGTTTATTTCATGGGTTTGAATGAAAATCATTACAGCTTGTTTGAAGTTCATCTCTATACAGAGAAATCAATATTGTCTTTGACTGAAAGCGGGCAGATACTTCGTTATAAAAAAGTTCGCCAGCAGAGCAGTGAGAGCGGACACAAAGGGCTTGAGTTGGCAGTAGAGCAAGGGATGCAACTGGATACAGCGATGTTGGATGCTTTGAATAGTTTGATTGATGCTATAGAAAATACCGATAGATTGATTGATGGGAAACGCGCCTTGGTGGGATTAAAGGTAACGCATCAGCTGGCAGAACAGGGAATGAAGAAATTGTATCAAGAGGACAGTGTATGACCGTTATTCATGTGGGTTTTTTAAAGACAGCAAGCACATTGCTGCAAAAACAATTGTTTCCCAATCACCCTGCGATGAATTTTTTTAATCAGATTCGACACGGCGGTCACAGCGATATGGAGGAAGACCCTGTTTATTCTGAGCTTGTGCGGTTGGCTCATGAGGGGAATGAGACATATGATCCAAGTAAACTCAAGGCTATGTTTAAGTCGTTTGTGGAGCATGCTGACGGGGAAGTTGTTATTTCCGATGAGGCCTTCACCAGCTATGATGGGAATATCGGGCTGAAGGCGGAGAGGCTTAAAGATGTATTCGGTGAAGTAAAAGTACTGTTTGTACTTCGTAATCAGTTTTCATCCATGCGGTCATATCAAAAACAAAACGGGATTAAGACGCACCTGATTCCCGGTCCGCTTGACCGTGTGGATTGGGAGCAACGGCTTTGGTATCAGATGCTACCTGGTCATTTGCACTGGAAATATCTTTCCATGCTTCATTACAACGAAATCATTGGCTATTATGAAAAACTGTTTGGCCGTGAAAACATTCATGTGCTTCTTTATGAAACACTAAAAAGTGACCTTACAGAGTTCTCACGCCAACTGGCGGCGATCTTTTCAATCGATGCTGATGAGGTGAGGTCGCTGTTACAAAGTAAGGGTGAAAATGTCGGACCTAAACAGGCTTACCGTCGAGCATTCAAATTTGTTCCGCATATATTGTTGAAAAAGAAAGACCCGCAAAATTTCGAAGCTTACGAAGCCCGTGTCCGTGAGATGTTTGAGGTAGGCAACAAATTGTTGATGGATAGATATGACTTGCCTCTAAAGTCATATGGCTATCCGGTAGCCTAGACGGGGCCTTTAAGTTCTATTCACATGCGTGCGGGAACAGGGCTGATCCAGTACTATATTCACGCCGCAATAGAGTTTGAGTGAATTGTGATAGAGGCAGTATTGGAAAATTGTAGTTTTTTTGATGTAAGCTTCGAAGCAGGTCTCCCTCTCTCTGAGGTTTTTATCAAAATGTTGGTTGCAAACCAAGCTTTGTTGAGTGCCTCTTGGAATAAAATGTCTTTGCTTTTTTTTCAGCCTGGCCTAGGAGGTCGTTAAGAGGTGTTTGGCTGGTGTGAAATAGGGAACTTTATATAACAGGGAAATAATGAAATGATAAATGAGTTGGCTATTATGGGCGGAAAAAAAAGTATCAACAATGATCTTTCTCGGTATAATAGTATTGGATTGGAGGAACTGGAGGCTGCTAAATCAGTGATTGAAACAGGTGTACTTTCCCGGTTTCTTGGCTGTTGGGATGAAGACTTTTTTGGAGGCAAAAAAATAAAGGCATTTGAACTTGCCTGGCGTCAACATTTTAATGTTGAGTATGCGGTGACGGTGAATTCGAATACATCAGGTCTGATGGCTGCCCTGGGGGCTCTGGCGCTTGAACCAGGTGATCAAGTGATAGTAAGCCCATGGACCATGTGTGCTTCTGCCACATCGATCCTGATCTGGAATGCCATTCCCGTATTTGCCGATATTGAGGCTGAAACATTTAATTTGGACCCGGTCTCTATTGAGAAAAATATTACTGCAAAAACCAGAGCGATTATGGTCACGGATATCTTCGGACATCCCGCGATGTTAGATGAAATCATGGCGATTGCTGCACGCTATGATTTAAAGGTGATTGAAGATGTGGCCCAGGCCCCCGGGGCATATTATAAAGGTCGCTTTGCAGGCACAGTGGCTGATATCGGTGTGTTTAGTTTGAACTATCATAAACATATCCATACGGGAGAGGGGGGCGTCTGCGTCACCAATGATGCTTCTTTAGCAGAAAGGATGCAGTTGATCCGCAACCACGCAGAGGCTGTTGTGGAAGATAAAGGCGTAGATAACCTTGTGAATATGGTGGGTTTCAATTTTCGCATGGGTGAAATTGAGGCCGCTATTGGCATAGAGCAATTGAAGAAGCTGGATAAGCAAGTTAGTCGCAGTGTTCATGTTGCAGATCGCATGTCTGCGGGCCTTGCTGGCCTGGAAGGCCTGCGTACACCGGTTGTGAAGGCAGATTGCACCCATGTCTATTATGTTTATCCACTTGTATACGATGCTGAGCTTACCGGCGTGTCCCGATCTCGCCTGGTTGAGGTGTTATCTGCAGAAGGGGTAAGTGTTTCCGGGGGCTATCAGAACGTTCACCTACTCCCTATCTTTCAGAAAAAGATAGCTTACGGCAGCAGAGGTTTCCCGTGGCGCATGGATGGAGAAGAGTCTGATGTGAATTATGACAAGGGTATTTGTCCGGTGGCTGAAAAACTACATAGTGAATCTTTCCTGTGTTTGCCAATGTGTTTGTATGAGTTTTCTGATGAAGATGTTGATTCACTTGTTGATGCTTTCCACAAGGTATGGCGCCATATGGATAGTCTATGAATATGTCTGAAGAGCAGGCAATGATATATGAAACAGACAGGCTCTATTTTCGAGGTCTCTGCAAAGCCGATATAGATGGCCCCTACCTTCACTGGTTTAATGATCAAGAAGTTTGTCGTTTTAATTCTCATGGGCGTTTCCCAAGTACACGCAAAAAAATGCAAATGTACATTGATATGTTGCAGACATCAGAAAGTCATCTGGTGTGGGCGGTTATTGAAAAGGGTAGTGATAACCATATTGGAAATATTGCACTTCAAACGATAGATCGCGTCAATAGATCAGCAGAATTTGCGATTGTAATGGGTGATAAAAGTTGTTGGGGGAAAGGGTATGCTCTTGAGTCAGCCAAGACTATTATTGATCACGGATTCAGGAAGCTAGGGTTACACAGAGTTTACTGTGGAACCTCTGAGAATAATCTGGGAATGATTAAACTGGCCGGTCGCCTTGGTATGAGGCAAGAGGGTGTTCGGTGTGAAGCCTTGTTTGAAAATGGTAGCTTTGTGAACGCTGTTGAGTTTGGTTTACTTAAAGGAGATTTAAATTCTGGAAATTCATGATGGTGCAAGCATTTTGGTTGTTGCCCATGATGCAGGTGGAGCTGAAAATGTATCTTCTTGGGTGGCCCATAATCCCCATTATACATATTCATTCCTGTTAGATGGACCAGCTGTAGGTATTTTTAGTAAGAAGCTGGGCGAGATTAATCTGCTTACTAAAGGTGATTTGTCATCATCACTATACACTCCCGAGATTGTACTGACAGGTACTAGCTGGGCGTCTGATCTTGAGAAAGAAACAGTGAAATGGGCTATGCAAAAAGGCATATGCTCTGTCTCTTATCTCGATCACTGGTGTAATTATGTTTCCAGGTTTCAAAATGGATCCGAATTCATTTTGCCGAATGAGATATGGGTTGGAGATGAAGATGCGTACGAGATGGCTCGTAGGTGCTTTGGCGAGCATCCAATACGCTTGGTCCCAAATCCATATTTCATGGATGTTGAACAGGAGTTTTTAAAGTATAAGAAAGACGATAGAGACTCATCCGATCTACGGATATTATATATTTGTGAAGTCTTTTCTGAGGCTGGAGTCAAGCTCTCATCCGGTGAGCTGGTAGAGTTTCGGAGTATGGACTTGTTTTTCGAACACTTGAAAAGTATAACATCTGACAAAGCTGAAGTTTCAGTTAGGCTGCGCGCCCACCCTGCAGAAAAACCGGGGAAATATGCTGAGTATCTGACCAATACAGGGCCATTTAAAGTTGAGACTAGCGGGGGGGCGACTTTGGTTGAAGATTGTGTATGGGCAGACTGGGTTGTTGGCATGAATAGTATGGCTCTTATCATTGCACGGATTGGCGGGAAGAAGGTTTATTATTGTAATCTTGATGGCGCAAAACCAAAAAATTTACCAATCACCGGGTTAATGAACTTTATCGATACCACAACTTCTGAGTCATGAAATGAAAAAATTATTATCATTAATTAACAGCCTGTTTCTCGACAGGGCTGAGCGCGTTTTTGTGAAGCACAATAAACTCCTCTGGAGGAGGAACAACAAGGGGATTTCAGGGGAGATTCTTGTTGAGGAAAATGTTGTTGCGAGCAGTATTGTTGCGATCAGTTATATTGCAAACTTCTTGGCAGAAAAATATAACTCAAATATTGTAGTATATTCCAAGAGAATGCCCCTGCTTCTTCCGAGGTCTATTCGAAAAATTTACGAGTCATTTAACTCTAAGTTTGTTTTTTACTCAGATAGCGCGGTACAAGACGTTGCTGAAAATCTATTTGAAGAAATCTATCCGAGTCTTAAAACAAAAAGAGATGTGGAAAATTTAAGCATTGAAGGCATACCAATTGGTGATCTTATCTATGATACGCACCTTCGTCAGAATTTGACCCCTACGATTAATTTGGCAAGTGATGAATTCAAGCGTTCATTAATGGAGGGGTTGAATCTATACACCTATTGGAAAAGTTATTTTGAACGTCACTCTGTTTCAGCGATTGTTGTTAGCCACTGTGTTTACTCATGGAACGCGATCATTTTGAGGATTGCCGTCCATTGCTCTATCCCTGTCTATCAAGCGACAGCGCAACATTTATATTATATAACCGATAGTCACAACTATCGTGCATATAACGATTTTCTAGACTATCCGCAGAGATTTGAAGAACTTGGACCCCAAGGGAAAGAGATGGCATATACAGAGGCGAAAGAGCGTATTAATCGTCGTTTTTCCGGGTATGTAGGTGTTGACATGCACTATTCAACAAAGTCTGCATATACGGCATTTGATCGAGATGGCCGAGTGGTTGAAGAGAGCCCCAGGATTAAAATTCTGATTGCTACTCACTGTTTCTTCGATAGTCCTCATCCGTATGGTATAAATCTTTTTCCTGACTTCTACGAGTGGTTATGTTTCTTAGGGGGGGTCTCAGAAAGGACAGATTACGATTGGTATATTAAAACTCATCCTGACTTCCTGCCGGGGAATCTGGATGTGATTAATAAATTGTTAGAAATGTACCCTAAATTCAAGTTGATTCCATCGGACACATCACATCATCAGATAATTGAAGAAGGGATTGATTTTGCTTTGAGTGTGTATGGCACAATTGGATTTGAATATGCAGCTCAAGGCGTGACTGTGATCAATGCATCCATGTGTAATCCTCACGTTGCATATGATTTTAATATTCATCCTGAGACGGTCGAAGCGTATGAACGTATACTTCTGGATCTGCGAAACCAGAAAATAGAAATTAATATCGAAAAAGTTTATGAGTATTACTACTGCAGGTTTCTTGATTCCTGTGATGATTGGATATATGACGACTATAAAGGTTTCATTCAGAATATTGGTGGGCACTCACAGCAAGTGAAGTCGATTAGCTATGATTGTTTTTTGAAGGAGTTCTCTCTCGCTAAGCATCAGAGAATACTGGACACTTTAGAGCGTTTTGTTGCATCCAAGGACTATTGTTTGCAGTGAAACCATCTAAACCATTCATCACGTTCCAGAGAAGTCTAGATAAGTGAAAGATTCTTCTCCCATAGCCGCCCCTCTTGTATCCATCGGTGTCCCTGTTTACAACAGCGTGGCTGAGCTTCCTGTATTGTTAGAGTCACTTGTCTCACAGAGTCACCACTCCCTTGAAATTATTATATCAGATAATGCGTCAGATGATGGAACCAGAGAGCTTTGTGAAGCATGGTGTAAACGAGATTCAAGAGTTCGTTATGAGCGCAATAGTCACAATGTCGGTGCAATAGAAAACTTTAATAGAGCAGCTTCATTTGCTTCTGATGATTTTTTTATGTGGGCAGCAGCAGATGACTTCTTTGAGGAAGATTACATTAAGGCCTGTTTGGATGTGTTGCTGGAAGATAAGGATACTGTACTGGTCGGGACACAAACAGCACAGTTTCATGGTGATGCTACTACCCGTATTTTTACAGATCCGGGTGTAAATTTAATCGATGATTCCGTTGTTGAGCGATTTAAAACATATAGAATGGAGCTATCAAACAGGTTTCACTTGGGGATGATCTTTTACGGCATTCATCGTCGTAGTATATTAGAAAAATGTTTGCCACTAAAGTCGATTTTAGGGGCCGATCATGTTCATATCGTTTCATTGTTGTTGGAAGGGAAAATAAAAACCCTTGGGGAAACACTTGCATGGAAAAGAGCGGGTGGGGTATCAAGATCGTATGAGAGGATCTTGAGGGCTATGGGAATTAGATCCAGGATCCAATTCAGAATTCCATTCTTATATCGAGAAGTAGAGATTCAACGGCAAATTTATCAGCGTTTGACAGGTACGTTAAACAGGGCAGCATTATCTGTCTGGTCATTTTATCACTTTATTATTTTTGATTTTATATTTCGGAGCAGGGTCGGGCAAAGAATGAGCTTATTGAAAAAAATTGGATTAAAAGGCGCCATTCGGTTAGCGCTCTATTATACTTATAATCAAAGAAAGCCTTTCTCAAGAGGTTATTATGATCATAAAAATAAATTTCTTGAAAATTCTCTAAACGATACGGCACTGATAGCCCGTTTTATTGATAAAGACGCCCTTCCGGATCGGTATGGTTACCGTCTGGATGAAAGAGTCGTTGAGTACCCTTGGGTCATTTCAAAACTGAAAACAGGAGATGACCTTATTCTGGATGCCGGTTCGGCCCTGAACTTCCCTTTTATTTTTGATAGCATGACGATGAGAGATAGAACGTTTGCAGTATGCACACTTGCTCCAGAATTAGTGCATTATAAATCGCCAAGAGTTTCATATATCTATGATGATCTGCGAAGCCTTATGCTAAAAGATGATCACTTTGATGTTGTGACCTGTATTTCGACTATCGAGCATATCGGTCTGGATAATACCATGCTTTACTCTGGAGATGCTCAGCATCAGGAAAATAAACTGGATGATTATCTCAAGGTGATACGAGAACTTAATCGCGTTCTAAAACCGGGTGCCAAACTCTTACTTACTGTTCCTTATGGTAAGTATCAGAAATTCAGTTGGCTACAACAGTTTGACCGGAAGATGATTGATGCTGTTATTGAGGCTTTTGATGGGTCAAAAGCTTCGGTGGACTATTTTCGCTATGAGAATGATGGTTGGCGTTTTTCAGAGAGTGAAAAGTGTGATGATGATGAGTATTTTGATTTCCATTCAGCCGATGGCTTTACTGACGATATGCTTGCAGCAGCAAGGAGTATCGCTTGTCTGGAACTTGTGAAATAGTTTAATCGAACATGAATCGACCCATTTTATTGACAGGATCTCACCGCTCAGGGACGACATGGGCTGCAAACATGCTTGCAGCATCGCCGGATCTGGCGTTTATCATGGAACCATTTAATGACGCTAATAATCGTCCTGGCATTTTTAATGCCAATTTCGGTCACTTTTTTCCTTACGTGACGGATGAGAATGAGCATCTTTATCTTGCTGCAGCGGAAAAAACAATTGGGTTCAAGTATGATACTTTGGCTGGAATCAGAGCTTCCGGTTCGGTTCGTGAGCTTGCCCGGGTAGTTCGGGATCTGTTTCAGTCCTCGCAAAATCGAAGGCAGGGGAAGAGGCCTTTCGTCAAAGATCCCAATGCACTTTTTCTTGCTGAATGGCTTGCAAGCAGGTTCGATATGGATGTGATCGTCTTGATCAGGCATCCGGCCGCCTTTATCAGTAGCCTGAGGATTCTTAATTGGGGGTTCCCGTTCTCTTCACTTCTTGAGCAGCCGTTGTTAATTCGGGACTACTTGTCTTCATATGAGAATGAGATTATTACTTATGCAGAGAAAGAGCATGATATTCTGGATCAGGGGATTCTAGTCTGGAAAATTTTACATCATGTGATTGCAGAGTACCAAAAGAACTACGATGACTGGGTTTTTGTTCGCCATGAAGATCTTTCGGCTGATCCGGAATCGGAATTCCAGAAGCTTTATAATAAACTGGGTCTGGAATTCTCAGAAGATGTGCGTGGGCACTTGAAGAAGTATACGGCCTCTGGAAACAGGTCTGATTCTACTTCCGTAGATGTGGCGTTAAACAGTCGCGAATCGATCACCAGAGATAGTAAAAAAAATATATGGAACTGGAAACAACGACTGACAAGTGAAGAGATCACCCATATCCGGAAAGGTGTCGAACCGGTTGCTTCGATTTTCTATTCCGATAGCGACTGGTAACTTCGTGTATATATCATGAGGGTTTTGTTTGATGGGGAAATTTTCTGTCGCCAGAAATTTGGTGGTATTTCCAGGTATTTCTATGAGTTGGCGAGTCGAGTGGGTGCTGAGGATGGGTTTTCTTCTGTAGTGTTAGCTCCTATTTTTGTTAATGATTATCTCTTGAGAAGAGGAGCTGACGTAAAAGGTCTGCATGTTCCTAAATTTCAAAATAGTGGTCGATTGATAAGTGCCGCGAATAGTTTAGCTATGCCCATACTGACCAAGTTTGAGAAGCCTGATGTGTTGCATGAAACGTATTATTGTCGGCGCTCGTTGGCACCTAAAGGGTGCCCTGTTGTGGTAACAGTTCACGACATGACCTATGAAAAGTTTCCGGATAGCTTTCTGGAAGCGAGCCATTTGTCAGGCCTTAAGCGTAAAGCGGTGATGCGTGCGGATAGGGTGATTTGCGTATCAAAGAATACGCAGCAAGATTTAGTGGATATTTTTGGGATTCCAATTGAGAAGACGATAGTAGTGCACCATGGATTTACTTTAGGCTGTAGCGAAAAGTCTCAATGTTTGAATAGAAAGCGCCCATTTTTACTTTATGTAGGAGCGCGTAGTGGTTACAAGAACTTTGATTCTTTGTTGAGGGTTTTCGCATCATCCAGTGTTTTGCGTGATGATTTTGACTTGCTGGCATTTGGTGGGGGAGCATTTTCTGCTAAAGAGAATGAACAAATTAAAAAGTTGAGTCTGCAGGGAAATGTTGAGCAGCTTTCAGGAAATGATGCTCTGTTAGCAAACCTGTATCAGCAAGCGACTTTGTTAATTTATCCGTCGTTCTATGAAGGTTTTGGCATTCCTCTTCTGGAGGCAATGGGTTTTGAATGCCCAGTAGTTTGTAGTAATGCAAGTTCGATTCCAGAAGTAGTTGGGGATGCTGCTTACTTGTTTGACCCTGTGGATGTTGATGCTATGGGGGCAGCTTTGGAGGCTGTGGTTAACTCACCAGGTCTGCGTAGTGATCTTGTGTCGCGAGGCAAGAAAAGAATTGATCTGTTTTCTTGGCAACGAACAGCAAGTGAAACGATGGATGTTTATCGAGAATTGTAGCTTACTGCTGGATTCTCTGAGGAGACGTTCTTGAATGGGCAGGTATAAATAGGCAGTGTTGCTATGCGTAATTCATTATTTATAAACATCCCAAGCGTCTGTTAAACGAGGAGATTGCATGAAAACTCTAAAGAGGATGGTGAAAAATATTCTCACCGCTTTGGGATATGAATTTTATAATTCAGGGCAGGCAGTAAGCTATAATAATTTCACTAATCTTGCTCAGGCGTATGAGCAGCAGCTCAATGACTTGGGATGCTCCATCATAGAAAATGAGATTCGGGTGAATTTGATTTCTAAATCGCTTGGCACGCCGCCATCTGAAGCTTATTTCATAGTGAAAGCTCTGGCTGAATGCAAGGATGTGAAAGGTGATGTTTGTGAGTTTGGTGTGGCCCAGGGGCAGACATCTGCGCTGATTGCTAACGAAATCCAGTGTAGTGATAAAATCCTTCATTTGTTTGATTCATTTGAGGGGCTTCCAATGCCGACAGCCAAAGATCAGCTGAAAGATGATATTTACTCTTTAGGCGATATGGACTCCTATGCAGGGAAAATGTCATGCCCGGAAGAGATGGTGCGAACTCGCCTGGAAGAGATATCATTTCCTTTAAATAGAACCGTTATCCATAAAGGTTTCATTGAGAAAGTGCTTGGAAGTGATTTGAATTTACCTGAAAAAGTAAGCTTTGCTTACTTGGATTTTGATTTTTATGAACCGATAAAGACCGGTCTCGAATTTCTTCATCAAGTAACTTCTGCTGGTTCCGTGATTATTGTGGATGATTATGACTTTTTCTCAACAGGTTCCAAGACTGCAGTTGATGAGTTCATTGAAGAGAAAAATTTAAATGAAATGATTTATGAATGTTACATCCCCGATACCCGATACGGATACTTTGCAGTTGTTACTAGAAAATCTAATTAGTCTCTGCTTCAACTATTATTTTCCTCATGTTTTACTGGATAAGTGCTGAAGAGGAGAGGGCGGTATACTGTTTGTGACAGAGGGACTGTTAGAGAGATTGATAGGTTTTACTCCGGGACGCCTGTAAGGTAATGAAAATCATGAATGAAAATCGCCCCCTCATTTCTGTTGTCACAGCCTGTTATCAGGCTGAAGAGTATCTGGAACAGTGTATTCAGAGTGTTGTAGGTCAGGTATTTGATGATTTCGAATATATTGTCATTGACGGTGCTTCACGCGATGGGAGTACAGCTATTATTGATAGGTATCGCGACCATATAGCCTATACCCATTCACGACCGGATCGCGGTATCGCGGATGCTTTTAATCAGGGTCTGGCTCATGCCCATGGGCGATGGATTGTGTTTCTCAATGCGGATGATTGCTATGTCGATCAGCATGTCTTGTCATCGGTGGCGGAAACGCTACTTCAAAACGATGGTGTAGATTTGGTTTACGGGCAGATGCAGGTCATAAAGCGGCAGGATGCTATTGTTCCAGTCTCCGGAGTTGTTGGCGACACATGGAATTGGAATGAGTTTCGCCTGCGTTCGATGATTCCTCATCCGGCTTCCTTCACGCATTGCAGCTACTTTGAGAAGTATGGCACATTTGATGAAACTTTCAGGAATGCGCTGGATTATGAACTTTATTTGCGTGCCGGTAGTGACTTGAAAGTTGTATTTGTTCCCCGCATGTTGGCTTGGATGCGAGATGGGGGAATGAGTAAACATAGTGCATATAGAAGTTTTAGAGAGTCCAAGGATGCCCAGATTAAACATCATGTGTATGGTAAGGTAATGGCAAATGTGATTTATCTTGCCTATGTTGGTCGAATTATTCTTAGTCGTCTATTATTGCGCTGCCATGGAAATAAGGGGTAAATTGATGCTGTACAGGCATCTAAGCCATCATGTGAGTCAGAAGCCAAGTAGGCAGGGATACGGGGAATGAAGAGAGTAGCAGTTACGGGTGCACGCGGCATGATAGGTCGTAATATTATCAGACAGCTTCAACATCACGATTGTACGATCAGAGCATTGGTTCGTGATGGCAAAGCTCTCGGAGATGGTATTGAGGTGGTTGCTGGTGATCTTGCCTCAGATGGGGCACTTGAACATTTGCTCGATGGGGTCGATGTTGTATTTCATTGTGCGGCAGAGCTTTCTGATAAAGAGAAAATGCATGAAGTAAATGCCAAAGGCACTGAAAGATTGGCCGAATTTGCGGCAAAGAAAAATGTTTCATGTTTCATTCATATTAGTTCAGCTGGTGTGGTGGGGCCTGTGCGCCAAGATTGGATTGATGAATCAACACCATGCAATCCTGGTAGTGTCTATGAAATGAGTAAATGGCAGGCTGAACAGGCACTGAATCAGCTGTTAGGGAGTGGAGTGCGGCTTTGTGTGCTGCGGCCCGTCAATGCAATCGACGATGGAAGGCCGGGGGTTCTTGGCATGGCATGGCGTGACAGTTGGAAAGATCGTCTCGCGTTGTTGATTAAAGGCGGAGAATTGGCACATTTGGTGCATGCTGAAGATGTGGCAGCAGCAGCGGTGCACCTTGCGTTATCCCCATTGCATCCAGAGGGTGTTTTTTTTGTAGGTTGTGACGAAGATGATCGAAATACAGTGGCTGGTGTTCTGCGGATGTGCAGAGAGGCGTGTGGTGATGGATGCGGGGCTGAGTCTCTATATTTACCTGTAAGTTTTCCTTATTGGTTGCGTCGCATGCTTGGGAGAGAAGCTCTCCATGGGACTTCTCACTTCTCTTCGGCAAAGCTTCTGGCGACAGGATTCGTGTTTCCCCTTGGTCTGGGTGGCGCTCTTGAAAGGGTTTGTTCAGGCTGGAAAAAAGAGGATGAAGAACCTTTCCGTGAAGCGGTCGCTGAAAGTGATGGTTCGGTTGTTCGAGAGGGTGTGTGCTTTGTGACCGGAGCAACAAGTACGATAGGCCGCTTTATAGTCAGTGATTTGCTCAAGCAAGGTAAAAAAGTACGTATTATAAGCAGGAAGAATATTTCCTCTTGGGATGAAAAGCTTGAGGTTGTGCAGGGTGACTTAAGAGAAGCAGGGGTAATAAGTGCTTGTCTTGAGGATGTTGATTCTGTGTTCCATTGTGCTGCTGAGTTTCACGATCAGGAGACGCTTTGGGATGTAAATGTGAATGTAACTGAACATCTGGTTGAAGCGATGCGCGGAAAAAGTATCAGCTATTTTTGTTATATCAGCTCAGCTGGTGTGTTGGGTGCCTGTTCTGATGAGTGGGTCGATGAGACTACACCTTGCCATCCCCGTGATCTCTATGAAAAAAGTAAATATGCCGCTGAGCAATATGTGATGAGCAGCCAGCTGGATGCGAGAGTGTGCGTGCTTCGCCCCGTATTCGTTGTAAGTCCGGAGCGCCCGGGGTTTGTACAGTTTGCAATTAGAAATAGCTGGAAAGATCGTTTGATGGTTCATTTTAAAGGCAAGGAGCAGGCGCATTTGATTCATGCGAGCGACATTGCTTCAGCGGCAGTTTATTTCATGGATAAAGAGTTTGATGGACCTGAAAGTTTTTATGTCTCATGCGATGAAGATAAGATGAATACAGTGGGTGGAATCTATACTTGCTATCGGAATATGTGTGAGGGTAAAGCATGGCCTGAAAGCCATGATATTCCTTTCGGTCTCCCCAGGTTCTTGCCGCATATGATACGTTGTCTGTTACGTGGTCCGAGTTTGCATGGTCACGTGAAGTTTTCGTCTTCAAAGCTGAAGAGGTTTGGCTTTACCCTGCCTCTGGGGTTAAAAGGGGCATTACAGGATATCAGGAGTTCACAGAAATAATGGAAGTCCTGCATGTAAATATGAGTCTCGATTCGGTTACAGGTGGAGGTACGGTCGAGCGTATACGCCAGCTACATACATCAATGAATGAGATGGATGGCGTGTCTTCACGCCTTTTATCACTGGCAATAAGTGAATCTCCTGCTTTGCCTGAATCTGAGAATGTGGTGTTGATACCCTGCTGGAATAGGCGCTGGTATTTGCCTGCACCGAAGTTTCTCACCATGTACCGCATGGTACGTCAGGCCGATGTGATTCATTTGATGAATCACTGGACAATTATTAATGCCATTATCTACTGGATGGCCCGAATGACCGGTACCCCTTATGTCGTCTGTCCTGCCGGGGCTCTGTCGCTGTTTGGCCGCTCACAGGGGTTTAAACGCTGGTATAACAGGCTGGTGGGTACTTCTTTGGTGAAGGGTTCGGCTGCCGCGATTGAGGTTGCGGAATATGAAGCTGAGATATTAAGGCAATACGGGGTTTTGGCTGAATGTATTCAGCACATTCCGAATGGTGTGAAGCTTGATGACTTTGCCTGTAATGATGGACAGTTGTTTCGGAAGCATGCGGGTATTGGTGATGTCGATTATCTACTTTTTGTAGGTCGCTTGAATGAAATCAAGGGTCCGGATATTTTATTGGATGCGTTTATATTGTTGTCTTCCGAACTTTCGGGGCTACATCTTGTGTTTGCAGGGCCGGATGGTGGAATGCTTAAAAATCTGAAGTCCAAAGCAGTTGAGGCCGAATTGGATGATCGGGTTCATTTTGCCGGATACATGGGGGGGGAACTGAAATCTTCTGCCTATCATGGTGCTTCTTTACTGGTTGTTCCATCACGCCAGGAGGCGATGTCGATTGTGGCTTTGGAGGGAGCTGTTTGTGGCATTCCAGTCGTGCTGACAGATGCTTGCGGATTTGACGCACTGGCAGATGCTGGGGCAGCAAGGCTCACTCAAGCCAGTTCTACTGCACTATCGACAATTATTGGCGAACTCATGTCTGATATAGCTTTGCGTCATGAAATGGGAAGTAAAGGACGAGATCTGGCAGTTAGTTCCTATACTTGGGACATTGCTGCCCGCAAGCACGTTGAATTATTCAGTCAATGTGTGTGGATAGACAGAAATTGTAAATAAAATATTTGGCGCAAGTGTGGTAAAAGACTCAGTGTATGATGAGTGCATAATAATTATGCTCGGAAGGCCGCTTAAAAGGTATTGCTGAAGAATACTGTGATTCATACAGATAGAGGGTGGAGATTATCCGTAGGGATGGCTTAACTCGAATTGATTTGAGATAGTCTGCATTAATTACATACTATAGGAGAAAGAATGTTTAAAAATAAAACCTTACTGATAACAGGTGGAACTGGTTCATTTGGTAATGCTGTTCTTCGGCGCTTTTTAGACACTGAAGTTCAAGAAATAAGAATATTCTCGCGTGATGAAAAGAAACAAGATGATATGCGTAAGTTATACAATGATCCCAAGCTTAAGTTTTATATTGGTGATGTGCGTGATATAAACTCAATTACTGATGCCATGCGTGGTGTGGATTATGTTTTTCACGCAGCGGCATTGAAACAGGTTCCTTCATGTGAGTTTTATCCGATGCAGGCAGTGAAAACAAATGTTATAGGCACTGAAAATGTACTGAATTGTGCGATTAATGCCAAAGTAAAAAAAGTGATTGTACTGAGCACAGATAAGGCTGTTTACCCAATTAATGCAATGGGTGTGTCTAAGGCAATGATGGAGAAAGTAGCTGTTGCTAAATCACGCAACCTTGGTGTGCATGATACGATGATTGCCTGTACGCGATATGGTAATGTGATGGCCTCTCGGGGTTCTGTGATCCCTCTATTTATTGATCAGATTAGAAATGGTAAAGAAATTACAATTACTGACCCGGCGATGACGCGTTTTATGATGACGCTAGATCAAGCAGTAGAGCTGGTTCTCTTTGCATTTGAACATGGAAATAGTGGTGATATATTCGTCCAGAAGGCCCCCGCAGCGACGATAGGGCTTTTGGCAAAGACACTTGTAAGCTTGCTAGGGTGCCCAGACCATCCAATCAGGGTTATTGGTACACGCCATGGAGAAAAGCTTTATGAAGCGCTTCTGACACGGGAGGAGATGGTCTCAGCAGAA
>Ga0316202_10000988_pt1 | contig 24778 bp, 17 predicted proteins | sample 3monrhotite_MG_FD_204934 | JGI IMG/M metagenome (GOLD analysis project Ga0316202, IMG submission 204934) | Microbial mat bacterial communities from mineral coupon in-situ incubated in ocean water Damariscotta River, Maine, United States -... | ecosystem: Environmental > Aquatic > Marine >... | reverse complement strand
CGGAAGACCCACGGTACTATCAAGACAATGATCTTTGATCATTGCTTGTCGCGGGGTGGAGCAGCCCGGTAGCTCGTCAGGCTCATAACCTGAAGGTCGTAGGTTCAAATCCTACCCCCGCAACCAAATTAACCCCTTGAAACGTAACACTTTCTTGGGGTTTTTCTTTGTTCGGAACCCAGCAGAAAATTATCTGGGTAAGCAAGAGGTAAGCACACGGAATCCAGTTCAGGCATGCTCACGCAAGCATCGAACTGATTTTTGATCGTTCTGAAAACAGTCCCAAAAAATCTATTTGATAACCTGAAGGAGCTCTTCGGCCATGCCTTGGGCGTGTGAGCCGTGGGCGAAATAGCCGAGGTAGTCCCCATCGGGGCCGATCAGGTACGTGGCGGCGGAATGGTTGATTAGGTAGAACTCATCACCGTCCTGATTTTCCTCGGAATTTGGTGAGGCGAACACTTTGTGATATTTGGCCCCGAAAGCCTGAGCGGCATCACGTGCTTGTTTGGGAGTGCCGGTGAGGCCTATCAGCCGCGGGTGAAAATTGCTGACAAATTCAGCCAAGACAGGAGGGGTGTCACGTTCCGGGTCGACGGTGATAAAAATGGGCTGGATGCGGTCCGCTTTATCCCCCATCAAGTCCAGAGTATCGGCCATGGACTGAAGATCGGTCGGGCATACATCAGGGCAATACGTGTATCCTAGAAAGACCAACAAATACTGGCCTCTGAAATCCTTATCGCGGGTTAGTTTCCCGATGTGGTCTATCAACTCGAATTTCCCCGTGATGGTGGTTTCGTCCATCGCTTCAGGCGTCGTTACATTATCTTGCGCTGTTTGGTTTTGAGCATGAAGAGGTGAACTGACGAAGAGGAACGTCAGGCCAGCCATCATTGCAATTTTGATCGTCAGATTAAGCATGATGTCGTTTGGTCCGGGTCAATGAGTGCCGATGGGCCGACCATATCCCAGCGTCTTGCAGAAAAACAGAGTCCACCAGGAAACAGTTGCCAGCATTTGACAACACCATTTATGTCGATAGCTTGGCATTGATGTTCTGGACTTAAATCCATAAGAGGAAGCGGGGTGGTTGTGCCTCGATCGTGCCTGGTATGATCAGAATTGCAGCGGTGTTTGTCTTTTTTGCCATCCTTCTTCTGTTTGCGTTCAACCGAGCTGAACGGCACGCCGAAGATGTGTCTTTGCCTCGGTATTGCGATGACCCTGATCGGCATGTGCGGTTGGTTGGGAAAATATTGAGTGAGAAAAACCCGGCAGGAGACGCCGCGCGTCGACCCTATGTGATTGCAGCTAAATTGATTTATATCATACCCAGGCATGAGGGTGAGGTTATAGGGTCTTACCTCAATCGACTACGACAACGGATTGCAGACAGCTGCCAATAGCCTTTCTCAGCAAGATAAAATCAAAAATACCCTCGTTTGGACTTCGGGGCCAGTTGGTCCTATGGGCTGCCTTTGGCACAGGTGCCGCGGTCATCGCTGGTGTGGCAATTTTCTATATTGCCGGGCTGTCGTCAATTCAGGGAACCCTCGGTCAAACCTACTGCCAGATTGCCAGCCGCGTCGTTGACCAATTTGAGAACGACTTTGAGCGCGAAGCCAATAGCGTCGCCAGCGTCGCCACGGATGTCTTAACCACCGAAGTCCTGATTGAGGTTGGGCAAATTTATCGGGGGCGGGACGATTATTGGATACTCCAACGCCAAAGCACGCGTGAGCAGGAGTGGCGTGATAAATTCCCGGACGGGGCGCTTGCCCGGTTTCTTCATATCGGACTGTCCCGCCGCCTCAATGTTCTGGCGGGGCTTGCCCGCGATAAAGTTGTGCGGATATCAGTCTATGACGTACATGGGGTTTTGATCGCGACAAGTTCGTTTCCGCAGGAAGGTACCGCGTTGAAAGAACGCTGGTATCAAATTTCCCAAAAACAAAAGGAACATTTCCTGCTGGCTGACACCAAATGGGTCAAAGGTCGTCAGCAGTTAATCCTGGCGACCCCAGTATGGGGCGGTATCGATATTGTCGGGTATGTTGTTGCGACCTATGACTTGGGTGAGCTCGCGGCAAAAGTCGAAAGCAACAGATTTGGTCAAAGTGGTGAAGTGTTTCTGGTCGACTATGCTGGCGTTCCACTTCTAAAAAATCTGCGATCTTTTCTTGTTTCGGCAATGAGCCAGAAACCGAAACCGGAAAACCAGATATTTTCCGAGGGCCGAAAATTCCCCGCTTACTGGTTAACGCTCAATGAAGATGAAGAATGGTCGTCTTGGGAGCGATTGCTTTGCGTTGCGCCGTTGAGCGGGATCAATGCCCACCGGGTGCAGTTTGACTTGCCGCCGTGGGCCGTGGTGATTACTCAGTCTCCAAGCGAAAGTTACGCGGGCCTACAAAATTCTTTGGGATCTTTTGCTGTCGCCGGCGTTATCGGAATTTTGCTGTCCATTGCCGGAGCTGCAGTCATTGCCTGGCACATCGCCACCCCCCTGAAAGACCTACAGGAGGGGGTGCAGCGATTTGCCAGAGGGGAGCGTGATCATCCGGTCAAGGTTACCGGTAGCGATGAAATCGGCGAACTTGCCGAAGAATTCAACAGTATGATGCATCGTGTAACCGTATCCGAGAACGAGCTGAGGACATTTGCCCAAGGGGTCGATACTGCAGCAGATGCGATCATCATGACAGATCTTGAGGGCGTGATTTATTACGCCAACTCCGGTTTCCAACGGGCCAGTGGCTATTCAGCGGAAGATGTGATCGGCAAATCACCAGGCATTTTGCGCTCGGACGAGACGCCAGATTCAACCTATGAAGAAATTTGGCGGACCATAAAAAAAGGCGACTCTTGGCGCGGAGAGTTATCGAACAAGCGCAAAGATGGTCGGAATTATAGGGTCGACCTGACCATCAGCCCGGTAATTGCTGATGATGGGCAGGCTATTGCCTTTCTGGGCGTGCACCGGGATATAACGCTTGCGCATGAATATCAGGACCGCTTGGAACGCGAGGTCGATGAACGAACCCGCGAAATCCAGGATACCCAAGGCCTAACCGCTATGGGGCGCATGGCAAGTATGGTCGGACATGACCTGCGCAACGCGTTGTCGACGGTGAAGATGAACCTGCAAATTCTGTCGCGACGTCAAAGCCAGAATGCGACTCCCAACGAACATGAGCACTGGGATATGGCCCGCGATCAGGTGTCCTATATGGAGGCAATTCTCTGCGATATGTTGAGCTACGCCCGTCCAGACAAACTGAATCGCGACTGGAACGATCTTCCGCCGATTATCAATGAAGCGCTGATTGCTGAATCTCAACGGATGAGCGCGTCGGAGATTACGTTTGTTTACGAGCCGACACAGGACTTGCCAAAAGTTTATTGTGACCGTTCAAAAATTCTTGCGGTGATGAGAAACCTGATAGGCAACGCCATTCAGGCCATGCCTTCAGGCGGAGAACTGAAAATTGAATGCCGAATGATAATTGGCGATGACTCACCCTCTATTCAGATCTCAATATCAGATACCGGCGTTGGTATCCCTAAAGAAATCGTGAGAGACGTGTTCGAGCCATTTTTTACGACCCGGACCAAGGGCACAGGGTTGGGGCTTGCTATCGTTAAGAGGATCGTCACACAGCACGGGGGAAAAGCTGAAGTTGATTCAGATCAAAGATGCGGCACGACCTTTTGGATTATCTTGCCAGCGAATTTAAATGAACAGTGAGCCATGCCACGTATTTTAATTGTAGACGACGACGAAAGCAGCAGCCGCACATTGCGGCTCTATTTTGGCGCCCAGGGATATGAAGTTGAGACCGCATCGAATGCGGCCGACGCGTATTCAGCAGTGAAAGACGCGACGCCCGATATCATCATCAGTGATATTCGAATGCCAGATGAAGACGGCCTGTCTTTATTGAAACGTGTTCGCGTCGTATTCCCCGATATTCCCGTCATCATGATTACGGCATTCCAGGACATGGAATCAACGGTTGCCGCCATGAAAGGCGGTGCCGCCGACTACATTCATAAACCCATCGACATCGAAGAACTTGATCAGGCAGTTGAGCAGGCTCTGGCCAGTGCGCGGCATCATGAAAAGGATGCGCTGATTCTTGATTCACGGGATGCGACGGGAACGATCGTTGGGCGCAGTCGTATTATGAAAGAAGTTTATAAGGCGATCGGCCTGGTCTCCCAAAGCCGGGTGACGGTTTTGATCCGCGGCGAATCAGGAACCGGCAAGGAACTGGTGGCGCGCGCCATTCATAAAGCGAGTGATGATGCGGACAGACCGTTCGTTGCCGTCAATTGTGCGGCCTTGGTGGAAACCCTGCTCGAAAGCGAAATGTTTGGACATGAAAAAGGTGCTTTTACCGGCGCCGTTAACACGCACAAGGGCAAAGTGGAACTGGCGGGCGAGGGAACGTTGTTTCTTGATGAGATTGGTGAACTTTCCCCTCATCTCCAAGGGAAGTTACTTCGCCTTCTGGAAGAACGTGAATACTCGCCGGTCGGTGGTTCGCAAAACAAAGTAAGCAAGGCCAGGTTCGTTACGGCAACGAATGCCGACCTGGAAAACAAAGTCAAAAATGGTGAGTTCCGTGAGGACCTCTACTATCGTCTTAATGTTTTTAGCCTTCGGTTACCCGCTCTCCGTGATCGCCGTGAAGATATTCCGATTCTCGTCGAACATCTGTTGAAAAAAATGAAGACTGACGTTCGCCGTGAAATCCGGCGAGTTCCCAATGACGTGTTGGCAGTTCTGTCGGAATATGAATGGCCGGGAAATGTCCGCCAACTGGAGAACGTTTTATTGAAAGCTGTTGTCAGTGCCCACGGTGGGACATTGACCATGGGGAAATTGCCTGCGGGGATTACGGGTGGTCGGACCGTGAAGAAGCCCGTGATCGAAGCCAGTGGGCCAGAGGCCGATGATTCAAAAGAGCCGGACAATTTGGAAATCAAATCACTGAAACTGATTGAACGCGAACATATCGTCCAAGTGCTCGACAGCACCGGTTGGCACAAAGGCAAGACGTGTGAAATTTTGGGGATCAGTCGCCCCAGGCTTGATCGACGCATCGTCGAATATGGGCTGGCTGAGGGCCGACAGGATCAGATACTCATTTCGTGAAGTTGATACAAACTAGTTAAACGAAATGATAAATTTTCATATTCAGTAAATTATGAAGTTTGTCTACAAAGGCTAATTTATTGAAATCAAATAATAATTTTAGTTGTTTTTATTGCCGACGTTGGCATGAGAATTGCTCAGTTATTCGAAGCCTGGGCTCATGTGGGGTGTCGGGCAAAGCTGAAGACTGGCGCGCGGTTGATCAGGGCAAAATAAAAGTGGTGGCGTAAATGGCAGAAAACCCAGTTGGCGTAAGATGGGGACCCGCGTTGTTTTGGCTGACTTTCGGTGCGGTTCTGGTCTTTTTCTGGTGGTTGTTGATTTACAGCCACGGTGTTCAGCCAATCCATTAGAGAGGGAGATCATAAGGTGTTGAAGGTTTCCCAAATAGCGGTGTTCGCCGTGGCAGCCATGTGCTGGAGCGTATATTTTTATGCGATGGACCGGGCAATAATGGAAGGGCAGGGGCTACCAGTCTCGTCGACCCTTATGCCCAAATGAGTGCTATACGCTGTAGGGTCTATTTCGTGGGGCTGATTGCGGGCCTCTTTTTTCTGTTCCCGGAATTTGCCAGTGCTGCGGATGCGGCCCAGGCAGCTGCTGGCGAACTGTTACCCGCGCCGAAGCCAACCCACGCTGACTATCTGACCGTCGGAGGAATCAGTAGCCGAACACTGGTCTGGGGATTGGCGCAAATGCACTTGTTCCTGGCTGCCTTCGTTCTTGCTGTCCCATTCTTTGTGTTGTGTATCGAATTTACGGGGACCGTCACCAAAGACGATCGTTATGACGCGATGGCTCATGAATTCATGAAAATCTCCATGGCCGCCTACTCCTTTACGGCGCTCGTCGGTGGTGGACTGACCATTGCTGTTTTTCTTTTTTACCCAACATTGATGGGGTATCTGCTCAAGGTGTTCCGGGGGCAAACTCTCATTTACGCCCTGTTGTTTCTGGCGGAATCTGTCTGTCTTTATGTCTATTTCTATTCTTGGCAGGCGCTTCGTTACGGCAATCGGAAATGGGCCCACATGTCGATTGGGCTGATTTTGAATACTGTCGGTTTGACCCTGATGTTTGTGGCCAACGCCTGGGCCAGCTTCATGATGTCTCCGGCTGGTGTCGATCCGACGGGCGCGATTACCGGGACCGTATGGGAAGCAACGCGGAACCCTTTGTGGAACCCACTCAACCTGCACCGCTTCCTGGCCAACATCGCCTACGGTGGCGCAATTGTCGGGGCTTATGCGGCCTACCGGTTCCTCAGTGCGAAAACAGCTGAAATGCGGTCCCATTACGACTGGATGGGATACACATCCAATATCATTGCGATCATTGGCTTTTTGCCGTTGCCCTTCGCCGGATACTGGTTGATGGCGGAAATCTACGCCTATTCCCAACAGATGGGCATTACCGCCATGGGCGGTGTTCTCGCCTGGCTGTTTATTATTCAGGCTGTTCTGATCGGCACCATTCTGCTGGGGGCAAATTATTATCTGTGGTGTGGGCTTGGGCGGACTGACCGTGGCCAGCTTTACGCGCCGTATGTCAAATATATCGCTGTTGTCATCGTTGGCGGGTTTCTGGTCTGGGTGACCCCGCATTCGCTGATCCTGACCCCGCAGGAGGTGCAACTCCTTGGTGGAACACATCACAAACTGTTGGGGCCGCTCGGCATTATGCCAGCGAAAAATATCGCCGTGAACCTGATGCTGGTTTTTACTTTCTTGTCGTTCCAAATGTTTTACCGCTCCAGCCGAATTGCGACCGTGCCCTGGGCCGATAAAGGTAACACATTCGTCGTGGCGCTTTATGTCATCGGGTGCCTGAATATTATTGGTGCGGGGATTTACGGGTATCTGACGCCGACGGTTTATAAAGTCGGTGCCTCGGTCCCTCAGGTCGTCAGCACGCTGTCGATCATCATCTTCGCCGGTGTGATCGACTATTTCATGTACCGGAAATCAACCAAGACGGTGGTCCATTGGGGCCGGATGTCGACGCGTTCACAGTACGCGCTGTTTGTCCTGCCAGTCGCTTTCACATGGCTGATGGCGCTGATGGGGTATATCCGCTCCAGCTTACGCACCCATTGGCATGTCTACACGATCATGAAAGATAATTCTCCGGAAGCATATATTCCGACGATCGGGCAGGCGGGAAATATTATTACTGTGATCACCTTGATATTTATGGGGCTGATTCTGTTTATCTTCTGGCTCAGCCAATTGGGCGCGACAAAACAACTCGAACCAACGGACAAAGACCGGGTGGAGGGGTCCGCATGACGTTATTGCGTGTTCTTCTCTTCAGTACCGCAGTGCTGCTCACCTATACATTGTTCGCCAACATCCTCCCTCAGGTCCAGTCCAACCCACCCGAGGAGGAAGTGCCGATCATCGCCGGTGAAATGGACCAGGATGCTCAGATTGCCTGGGGAGAAAAATTATTCGATGGCAAGGGAACATGCACCCTATGCCATAACAATCTGGGCCGGGCCCCTGATCTATTGGTGATGGACTTGAACACAGCGTTCGCCGAGCGATTGGTGGATACCAGATACGATGGTGAGGCAAAGGGTGAAGAGGGCGCAAAAGCCGTTGAGATTTACCTGCGCGAATCCCTGGACGACCCCTCGGCATTCGTAGTTGCCGGTTTCGGTAAAAAGGGAACGAACGATACAGTCAGCCCCATGCCGGTGGTTGGCGGGCCTCCGATTTCACTTTCTGATATCGAGTCTGATGCCCTGATCGCCTTTCTCCAGGACAAGGGCGGGTATGATGTGACAGTCCCGCTTCCTGCACCTGGCGAGGATACGGCGGCGACGGATGAGGAAGATAGTGAAGAGGATGAAGGGCCCGCTGAAAGCGTCGAAGCTGCGCTCGAGAAGTTCAGCTGTGCGGCCTGCCATAACCTTGGCGGGTCAGGAGCAGACGTCGGCCCGAAGCTTGCCGGTATCGGGCAACGCCTGAGTACAGACGAAATTCAACAAGCTATTCTTGACCCCAATGCAGTGGTCTCCGAAGGGTTCGAGCCGGATACGATGCCTGCCGATTACGGGGAACAAATGAGAGTAAGTGAACTTCAAATGATCGTTGATTATCTAAGTACTCTTGCCCAATCGGAGGCCGCCCAATGAGGCGCTTGATTACTCATCCTCTGGTTTTGGCCATCTTCGCTGTTTTCGTAATTTATGTGATTTTCGGACACCTAATCCAACCGCCATTACCGAAATCTCTGCTGGTTCAGTATATGGTTATCAGCGTGATTGGGGTGTTTTTGGTGGCGTCATTCAGTGATGGCACCTGGAACCGTACAATCGAGCCGGTACTGGCGTTTTTGGGGGATCCCAAGTTATCAATCCTGCGCGCTATTTCGCTGGTCAGTATCGTTGTCGGGGTTGGAGGTTTTACCTACACGATGGTCAAACCAAACACCGATGCACCGATCGAGTTTCGGACCATTCATCCGGCACCACCATCTAACATCAAGGTTTATGGGAAAACTAAAAACCTTTTGAAGCTGGAAAACCCGCTCCGTAAAAAGGCTGAAAAAGGAAGTGATGAATTCAAGAATTTGGTCAATGAAGGTGGCGAACTTTATTACAAGAACTGCATCTATTGTCACGGTGATCTGCTGGATGGCCTTGGCCATTTCGCTGAAGGCCTCAACCCTCGCCCGGCTAATTTCCAGGACGTCGGGACGATTGCCCAACTTCAGGAATCATACTTGTTCTGGCGTATAACGACAGGTGGTCCGGGGCTCCCGCGAGAGGGGGCACCTTGGGCCTCGGCGATGCCGGTGTGGCATGAGGATCTGGCAGAAGAAGAAGTCTGGAAAATCATTCTGTTCCTCTATGATTACACTGGCCATGTGCCCCGCTCATGGGAGCTTGAAACGAAGAAGAGCGATGTCCCCGATGAGGCAAAAGTCGCTGAAAAAGTTGCGCCGCAGGGGCGGGCGCTTGATGACGATGCTGTAACCAAAATCTATATGCGGCGCTGTGCCCATTGCCATGGCGAGGAAGGAGATGGCGAAGGGCCCACAGCGGAGTTCCTATATCCCTTGCCTCGGGATTTCACACTTGCAGTCTTTAAGTACAAAACCACCCACGCCGATGACGAATTTCCTTACGATGAAGATCTTCGCACCACCATTATGGAGGGGTTGCCAGGCACATCCATGCCGGGCTGGAAAACAATCTTAACCCCCGCCGAAGTTGATGCTCTGATTAAGAAAATCAAACAATTCGGTGAATGGGACGAAGAAGAAATCGAATACAGACCAATTGAAAAGGGAACGGTGGTCGCCAGCTCACCCGAGTCCATCGCACGTGGCGAAAAGCTGTTCGTCAAAGCTTGTGTGCAATGCCATGGCAACAAGGGCAGGGGCAACATCACGTCAGGAAAAAGATTGAAAGACGACTGGGAGAACAGAATCTGGCCACGCAATCTGACGCATCCGGAAACTTGGCGCGCAACCCGGACCGCGGAAGATATCTTCAATCGAATCAGCGCGGGTATTCGTGGAACGCCGATGCCGGAACACACGACCACAATGAAAGAACAAGACCGTTGGGATATCTCCAATTATGTAATGACGCTTCGCAACAACGCCGTCGCATTGGCAAAAGGCGATACGGTTGTGCGGGCAGCTCGAATTGCCGGCGATTTACCCAAGGATCCGAAGGACCCAGTGTGGAAAGATGCACCTGTCATCAGGTTCCCGTTTGTGCCCAATATCATTAAGGACCCGAGATTGTATTTCTCGTTAAATGACGCTGTTACCGTCCGGGTATTGTTTAATGACAAAGACATTGCCATCCGCCTGGATGTTGATGATCGTACGAAGTCCGTTCCTGGAGGCAAACAGGAGTTACAATACCGCCTGGCGGATGTTGAACCCACACCGGACGCCGTGGCGGTTCAGTTCCCCGTTTCGATTCCGAAGACGAGTGAAAAACCCTGGTTCCGTCATGGTGACCGTAAACACCCGGTCAATATGTGGTACTGGAAGGCACCTGGAGTTGAACCACAGTCCCCCGAGATGAGTGCTATTCTGGATGCAACCGGCCCCAGCCAGCCACCGGTGCCGCGTGCCGGAAAAACCGGTTTGACGGCTCAAGCGGAATGGAACGATGGTCAGTGGAGCATTGTCCTGACCCGATCGTTAACAACCGACGATCAAGCAGACCTTCAATTTGAAGAGGGCCGGTACATCCCGATCGCCTTCGGCAACTGGGACGGTGTGAACGGCGAAAAAGGAAGTCGCCATAGTTTCACATCCTGGTACTGGTTGCTGTTGCAGCCGGATGAAGATGTCGCCGTGCTATATGGAGCTAGCGGATCGTCCGGTATCGTTGCAGGCTTGTTGTTCCTGTTTGCCGCCAGGCGCCAACGCCGTCGCTATAAAAATTGACTTAGATCAATGTTTTGATTTAACGGTTCGTTTAATCATCTATTCCGAATTGAACAGGCTGTTCTGTACAAAAGGCCTGACATCAAAACAGGGGCTGCGCAAAACTTTGCAACCCATTGAAAACAAATAATAAAAATTTAATCCAGGAACTGAGTTTCTTGGCACAACCTTTGCTAATACCTAGTCGTGCCGCCGATCAGGTTTCGGCGACTTTATTCACTCTTCAGGGAGAGACGCCTTGAAACATCAGAGACCACAGAAGACATCCCGACGCGGAAAGACCGTTATCGGTGCCGCTCTCGGCATCGGCATTGTTGCTGCGGGATTTGCAGGTGTAACGGCCAATGCTGTGCAGGCTGCAGAAGACGGGTTTGGCCCCGTCAAACCCCTAAAATTCAACGCTAAGAAAGCAGAGCTTGGAAAACGCCTGTTTTACGATCCGCGCCTATCCGGTGATGCTGCACTGAGTTGTGCAAGCTGCCATGATCCGGAAAAAGGATTTTCGGATGGCCTGGCGTTGGCAAAAGCGTATCCCGGTTCAGACGGTTTTCGTAATACGCCGACGTTGATCAACACCGCAAAACGCGCGGCATGGTTCCATGACGGCCGTCTGGGAACCAACTTGAACGACGTAACCCGTGAATCGCTTACCGAAGATTATTCCATGAATATGGATATGCGGCTCATGCAGGAACGGGCCAAGCAGGACCCGGTCTATGTCGAAATGTTTAAAGACGCCGGGTTCGGCGAACCTTCAAACGGCGGAATTCGTAATGCCATTCCTGAATTCTTGAAGACCTTGATCTCGAAGGGGGCGCCTTTCGATACAGGTAAGATGTCGAAAGCCGCCACACGCGGGTTTGAACTGTTTAAAGGAAAAGCGGCGTGTGCTCAGTGCCATTCCGGCGAGCGTTTCACCGATGACGCGGTTCACAACACAGGCGTTCCGAACAATCCCGATATCTGGAAAGATCCTGTCCGTCACACGACCTATGTCGCCTTCGCCATGTTTATGGGTGTCGAAAACTATATGAATGTCCGCCGGGACGTCGGCGCGCATATCCGCACCCACAAGGCTGACGGCTCCGACATCGGTACGTTCATGACGCCAAGTCTTCGCGAACTCAAATACACAGCACCTTACATGCATAACGGCATGATCAAGACGCTGGAAGAGGTTGTTGAGTTCTATAACCGGGGTGGCGGCGATGATCCGAACCGCGATTCCAAGCTGAAACCGCTTGGCCTGACGAGTGCAGAGAAAGGCGATCTTGTCGCATTTCTGAATGCCCTCTCCGGGGACAAGTTGAACGGCGATGCATATGTGTGGAAGAAGAAGTTTCCATCGGAATACGCCGTTATCGAAAACTGGCGCAAAGCGCGTAACTAGGCCAGCAAGGGAGAAAGTAGAATGCGATTCAAGTCATTCCTCTTAGCCGCATCGGCGATTGTCGCCGCTGTTGCTCTGACATCAGGAGCCGCCTTGGCTGCTGGTGATCCGGACAAGGATGCTCCGCTGGCAAAGTTGGGCAACCCGCCAATTCCGGCTGATAATCCACAAACTCCGGCAAAAATTGAGCTCGGAAAATTACTGTTTTTCGATCCCCGTTTGGGCGGTGACGCCTCGACAGGGTGTGTGCAGTGTCATGAACCCGACCAGGGTTGGGCCTTCAGCGACGCGTTGTCGCGCGGGTATCCCGGTACGGTTCACTGGCGCAACAGTCAGACAGTAATTAATTCTGGTTACCTTGGTAAACAGTTCTGGGCCGGTTCTGCCGGGTCGGCCGAAAAGCAGGCGAAGAGTGCCGCAACCGGTGCTGTTGCCGGCAACGGTGAATCGGATGTGATGGAGGCTCGTCTGGCTTTCATTCCGGTTTACCGCAAGGCCTTTAAAGAAGTGTTTGGCGATGAGTGGCCAAAAATCAGTAACGCCTGGAAAGCAATTGCCTCGTTTGAGCGGACACTCGTTCAAAACGATACGCCGGTCGACATGTACCTGGCTGGAGACAAAAAAGCCCTGAACGAGTCGCAGGTTCGCGGCATGAAACTGTTCAACGGCAAGGCCAATTGCATTGAATGCCACAATGGGGCGCTGGCATCGGATGAGAAGTACTACAATCTGGGCGTTCCGCCAGCTGAACGTTGGAATGAAGACGGCCTGGCGCAAATTACGTTCCGTTATGAACAGTTTGCCAAAGGCGTAACTCAGGAGATGTATCGTAAAATCAAGGACGATGCTGGCCTCTATTATCGTACCAAACAAAAACGCGATATGGGCAAGTTCCGCACACCTCCGCTTCGCTATACCAAATATACCGCGCCGTATATGCACAACGGAGCGTTCTGGGATTTCGAAGAAGTCGTGCAGTTCTACAATGCCGGTGGTGGATCGAACGATTTCACCGATGGCACCATGGGCAAAAACAAAACCACGATTCTGAAACCACTTGGACTGAGTGAAAAAGAAGTTGCGGATTTGGTTGCCTTCCTCGAAGCCTTCAGCGGCCCCGAAATAACTATGGAAAAGCCGAAGCTTCCCCCGTATGCGCCGTTGCCTGACGTCGCCAACGCTAATTAAGGGAGACGAGATTATGGAAAGCATGACTCACCCCCAAGCCATTCCGGCCACCGAAGTGCCGGAAAAGTCAGGGAGCTCGCATAAGTGTCTGATGTCACGTCGCCGCTTCCTGCTCAATTCCAGCGCCGCTGTGGCGACGGCAACCGTTGTCGTCACGCTCAACCAGGGAACGCCTCTGGCGAAGCAGGTGCCGGCCGTTGTTGCATCTTATCCGAGGAAATTGATCGGTAGCCTGAGTGATCTAAAACAGGATGAACCGCTCGATTTCCAGTATCCGGATGAGGGTGCGTACTCGGAAAACATGGTCGTTAGACTAGGTGTTCCCGCCGGTGGCGGGATCGGCCCAAATCGCGATGTTGTCGCGTTCAATTACGCCTGCACGCACCAAGGCGGCGATCTTTCAGGATCCTATAAAGGGGATACCAAATCACTGGGTGCCTGTCCGTTGCATCTCAGCACCTATGATTTGACCCGCCACGGGATTCTGATCTCCGGTCAAGCCTATCAGAGCCTGCCACAAGTATTGCTCGAACTCGATGGCGACAAGATTTACGCCGTCGGCGTTTTCGGGCTGATCTTCGGCCGCTACGACAATCTACAGGGATAAGGAGGACTACTCGTGGCTACACCATATTATATCCCCGAGACGAACATTCCGCTGCCACCAAAAGGCTCGGACGTTATTTCCACAGCTTGCGATTATTGCATCGTGGCATGTGGATACAAAGTCTACCGGTGGTCAGTTAATGCCAAATCCGGTGGACCTCTTGCCAAGGAAAACGCCTTCGGTGTTGATTTCCCGGTTGACCCGCTAGGGCCTTGGGTCGCACCGAACCAGCACAACATCGTGCTGCACAAAGGTGACCCGCATCATGTCGTGATTATCCCCGATAAGGATACCAAGTACGTCAACACTGATGGCGACTCCAGTCTTCGAGGCGGCTGTATCGCACAGAAATGCTACAATCCACAGACACCGACCCGCGATCGCCTGCGGTCACCGATGATGCGAATTTATGGCATCTTGCAACCGGTACCATGGGACTTTGCCCTCGATGTCGCTGCGGAAGTCGGCAAACACGTTATCAAGGCCCACGGTAGCAACGCATATGGTGTGAAGACGTACTCCTATCAGTACATCGAAAACACCTACGCGATCACTAAATATGCATTGCGCCACATCAACACGGCGAACTTCACATTCCATGATACGCCGTCAGATGTTTCATCGACGCCGGGGTTCCGGGATGCCGGGTTCGATAACTTCGGTCCTTCCTATGAAGACTGGAGGGATGCTGAAACCTTGTTGGTCTGTGGCACTGATCCGTATGAAACCAAAACGATCCTCTGGACCCAGTGGATTATGAAGGGCATTCAAAACGGTCAGAAATGCATCATGATGGTGCCACGTCGGACCGCAGGTGTCGCTTATGCGGAGAAAAACGGTGGCATCTGGCTTGACGTTACGCCCGGTACTGACCTTCTGGTTGTCAACGCGATGGCTCGGATCATCGTCGAAAACGGCTGGCAGGATAAAGAGTGGATCAAGGATTGGGTCAACGATAAATGGGGTTCAAGCTCCGGGTTCGGTCAAGGTACACGGAATACCCCGTGGCAGTGGCGGACGACGTGGGGCAAATTCCAGACCAAAGGGTTCGATGATTGGAAAAAATGGCTGCTGTCTCAAGATGAGTTCAAACTTGAGAACGCCGCCAAGGTTTCCGGCGTGGACGCCAAGAAAATCAGATTGGCTGCCGAATACATGGCGAAACCCGTCAACGGAAAACATCCGAAGACATCAATCATGATCGAAAAAGGCTTCTATTGGTCCAATAACACCGGCAATACGCAGGCGATTTCAGCTCTTGGAATCACGGTTGGTTGTGGTGGTCGTCCGGCTCAGGTCATCGGTCGTGCCGGTGGGCACCAACGCGGTGGTCAACGTGGCGGTAAGTATCCTCGGAACAAGTCTCCGATGAAACTTCCGGGGCGTCGTCGTCGGGCGCTGGATACGGACACGTACACAATGTCCGGCCACACAAGGTTTGCTCATGTGATTGGGACAACCTGGATTCAATCTATGTGTGGATCACAGCAGCTTTCCCAACGCTTCCACGAACTGACCCGTGCAAATCCGCACCAGATTCGTTCGTATGATAAGCAGGAAATTATTGAAACCCTGAAAAAACGGGCAGATTCCGGTGGCATGGTGGTGATCAATCAGGACATCTATCTGGTCGATCCTATCGGGGCACAGTTTGCTGATATCGTGTTCCCGGCTGCCACCTGGGGTGAAGAATCGTTTATGCGGGCCAACGGTGAACGCCGCTTGCGTCTGTACAACAAGTTCTATGATCCTCCCGGTGAAGCCAAACCCGATTGGTGGATTATTGCTCAGTTGGCCAAACGTATGGGCTTTGACGGGTTTGATTGGAAGAATTCCAATGAGGTTGCCGAGGAATCATCACGCTTCTCACGTGGAAGTCGCAAGGACTTCAACATGATTAGGGTTGCCGCCCAACGTGAGGGTAAGACCCTGCATGAGAAGCTGAACGAGTTCGGTACCGATGGCATCCAGGGACCGGTTATGATGACCGACGACGGGAAACTGGTTGGAACCAAGCGTTTGCATGATACGACCCGCGTCCTCGATTTGAACGGGCCGGCTGGTGCGAACATGTTCAACAAAAAACTGACGCATTTCAACAGCCAGACCGGCAAGTGCAACATTCAGAAATCCCCATGGAATCTGTTCTCGGATTATTGGGAATGGATGAAGCCTAAGGGGGATGAATTGTGGTGTACGTCTGGGCGTGCAAATGAACGTTGGCAGTCCGGGTTTGATGACCGTCGTCGTCCATACATCGTTCAACGTTGGCCTGAGAACTTTGTTGAAATCCATCCGGATGATGCCAAAGCGCGTGGTATTGAGAACGGTGACATGGTTATGGTCTACTCAGACCGTGTTCCTGGCCTCAAGGAAACGATCTTGGGTGTTGAAGGAAGTGACTATTCCTTCTCTGGTCAGATGAAAGCCGGCAATGTTGTCTTGTCGAAGGCTGCCGTAACGGGTGTTGCGATCTTGTCGCGGCATTTGAAAAAGGGCCTTCTCTATATGGACTTCCTGCATACGCAACAACCTGCGAATGCTCTGGAAGGTCGTATCGTCGACTGGATCAGTGGCAACTATAACTACAAAATGGGTGTTGCCAGTGTTCGTAAGATCGGTGTGTCACCTTACAAACACACATTCCGCTCAATGTCGTTCGCACCACGCGATATCATTTAAGCGGTCGAAATGGGACGGCTGGAGAAGTAATTTCTCCAGCCGTTTTTTTTGGTAATCTATATTTGATCTGGGTCAATGATTTGTCGAACCTAAACACTTTAATTTCACAACCTGCAAAGACGAATTTGCGGTTTTTTGACGGTGCTGAAAAATGAACATGTCCAATAACAAAGACCGAGTTTGCCAGACTCTATGTGATCTACTAAGCGACGGGCTCGATATTCACCGGACCATCGCCGCCCAGGCCCTCGGGCATATGGGGTACAATGAGGCTGTACCGGACCTTATAGGAAGTCTTCTTGATGAAGATGAAGATGTTCGCACCGATGCTGCGGCGGCGCTTTCTGAACTGAACGACCCGCGCGCCGCCGAACAGTTGATGGAAAACCTTTTGGGTGATCCCTGTCCCGAGGTGAAGCTGGCGGCAATTGATGCCCTGACTAGTTTTAAACACCAGGATGTGGTCCCATGGCTTCGCCGGATGATTAAGGGGCGAGACGAGGAAATTGTCTGGGACGAAGAAGAGTTCCTTGAGACAGGCTGGGACGACTGGGTTGATGTTCAGGTCAAGGTTATCAAAGCACTCGCCAAATTCGGGGATCAGGAGTCCGTCGCTGACATTGTTGAGGCGGTGGATGATGAAAACGCCCAGGATATTATGGAAATTGTTTTTTCAGCATTGGGTGAGCTTGGTGAGCCGGGTGCCGCAGCACTAGCGCAATTTGCATCGGCCAGAGATGTACGCCAACGCCGTCGCGCTGTTAGCGTCCTTGGTTCTCTTGGTGGTGCAACCGCATCAAAGGCTATTGGCAAAGCCCTACAAGATGAAGCCGCCGATGTCCGCATAGCCGCGGGCCGCGCACTGGCAAACAGAGATCTCGAGGACAAACGTCTGGAAATGCTGCTGGTCGACAAGAGCGCTGACGTCCGCGCCACTTTCGTGCCAATTTGTGGTAAATATCATCCTGCCCGACTGGCCGCCCTGCTTTTTGAGCAGAGCCCTGATGTTCAATCAGCAGTTCTGCAGAAACTGATGGAAAACCCGGACATTGCTGATGAATTGGGGTTGAGGGGACGTCTTCTTGAGATTTTCGAAGGGGCAGCAGCCGGACCCGCAGCACTTGCCGCGCAGGCCATGGTAGGTGTGGCCGGCGACGAATTTGAAGGCGAAATCCTGGAAAAGATTGGCGATCCACTTTGTCCGCTGGATGTTCGCTTGGGCGCGATCAAGGCGCTTGCCATGCTGGATACTGATGCCTCACTGGAAACACTGACGTCTGTTCTTTCCGATGATCATCGCCAAATTCGCCTTGATGCCATGACGGCCATTTCGGTGCATGCCGGAGCAGTTCAAAGTTGGCCCAACCGGGCCAGCGAAATCCTTCTAGCTGCCCTTCGGGGTGAAGTCGTTCTTGAGCCGGAAGTCGAAGAACCTGAACAGGTATCGGATGAGCACGAGACTGCCGATGAGGCCGAGATCGATGTTGCAGAATCCATTGATGCGGCGCAACCGATGTTGTCGGATGACACACCAGAGGACACATCACAGAATACGGTGGACGGCACGCCAGAAGACAAGATCGAGGTACAGGAAGAGAGTTTTCCGAGCTCGACGATGGCCGCCCTGTTGGGAGCCGAGTCACCTAGCGTTGATGCGACACTCACAGGTGAGGATAAGGTCGAACTCACAGAATCCGATATGGAGTTTCTGGAACTTACACACCGTAGCCCCAAGAAGAAGATCGCGTCGCTGGAAGCCGTTGTCGCCCCCTATCAGGATGTCCGGCGGTTTGCCGCTCGCATCCTCGGTAATTTTGCCCATCAGGATGTCGCGGTGGGGCTGGCTCAGACAATGAGCGAGTTTGACAAGGAACTAACCGTGACGGCTTTGGATAGCCTGGCCCACATTGGCGCTGATCTCGATGAATACCCTCAAGAAGCGGTTGAAGCCTTATTGGGAAAAATCGAAAATACTGACGATGACGTTCGGTTCGGTGTGACACGTGCACTCGGGCAGGTCCGTACGGAAGGTGCCGCCAAGCTTCTGAAAAAACGGCTAAAAGATCCTAGTAGTTTTGTTCGCACTGAAGCCATCCGCGGACTGGCTTTTTGTGGAGACGTCGGTGACGCAGTCGAAGCTTGTCTCTCTGACGAAATTCCGGCTGTCCGTCTGGCCGCAGCAGAGGCCATATCTCCGATGGCGGAAACCGATCTGGTCCGCCGTTTGGTGAACTTTGCCTTTGAGTTCGAAGGTTACCACGCACGTGCCGTAGCAAGGCTGTTGCGGGCCAACAACGCTGAACTCGCACGGTCTCTGTTCCTCGATGTTTTAAATGATGCAGAACAGAAACGTGTCTGGAAAGTCGCCATCGAAGCCCTGGAAGAATTGGGGCGACCGCAAGCCCATGAGGCTTTGGCCGCTTGACCCTATTGGATTGAACCCCTACAGCCATAAGGATAAACCGTGATGAAGATTTTATTTAATGCATTGATTTTTACCGGAATGTTTGCCGGAGCTATTGCCACAGCGACAACCGGAGCTGAGGCAGCAAAATATAAAGAGGTTACTGTATCTGGTGGCGGATCAATCACAGGTAAAGTTGCTGCCGGAGCTGCCAAATCAAAATCGAGATCCTATACGATTTCAAAAGACACTGAAATTTGCGGAACAGGTAATCGCGATGTGACGCTCGTTCGGGTTAGTGGTGGCGCGCTTTTGGATACCGTTGTCTATCTGGAGAAGGTCAAGGAAGGAAAAGCTTTCCCGGCGGCTCTTAAAAAACTGACGCTTAACCAGAAAAAATGTGAATTTCAGCCAGCTCTGTCATTCATGGCAAATGAAGGCGTCCTGGAAGCCGTCAATTCAGATGCGACGCTGCACAACATTCATACCTATGAGTTGATTAAAAAGGCCCGCCGCACGGTGCTTAACGTTTCTCAGCCGGAAGCTGGAAATGTGGTCGAAAAAAAGATCAAGCTTCGTAAAGGCACGGCGATGAAAGTCGAGTGTGATGCTCACGATTTCATGCACGCATTTGTATTCGTCGCCAAGAACCCGTATTTCGCCGTGGTTAATGACAAGGGTGAATTTGAGATCAAGGACGTGCCTCCGGGGAAATACAAAATCAATGCCTGGCATGGGTCACTTGGAACCCAAAAGGGCAATGTTGAGGTAAAAGGTGGCGCTGCGTCATCCGTCAACTTTTCTTACTGAGCCGGAAGGTTTCGATCCATGCAGGAAACAGTGCCTCAACTGAGATCTAAGTTCGGGATATTTGATTTCTTTGTGTTGGCCGGTGCCGCCGTCAACGTCATCGTCGTGGTACTGCTGTTTGGGTACTGGCTTCTTCACTGATTTTTGGGAACCGACTTACACGGCCCGCTGGAGGAAAAATGACTATTAGCGCTTTGTCAGATACCGGTCCGGAAGATGTCGAGCCGGGTATTGAAAATACGGCCCCTGTTTCACTGAAGCGCATTCTGGTTGCCCTGGATGCATCCGAACATGCCAACCGAAGTCTCAATGAGGCCATTCGGATGGCCAAGGATGCCAATGGGGTGATTACCGGCATTCACGCCTATGCGGCGCAGTTGCATGACCGACGTTTCAAAATGATGGAAGGCGGTCTTCCCGAGCGCTATCTCGAAGAACAGGAAATGGAATACCAGCGGGTCGTCCATGACGATCTCATCAGCCGCGGGCTTGGTATTATCAGCGACAGCTACCACGATGTCGGATTGGAACGATGTCAGGAAGCCGAGGTTGAATTCAGGCGCCTCAGCCCGGAGGGGAAAAATTATGCCAAAGTCGCCGAAGCGGCGAACAGCGGTGAGTTTGATGTTCTCGTGCTGGGGGCTTTGGGGTTAGGGGCTGTGCCGGGGAGTATGATCGGCACCGTATGCGAGCGGGTGGTTCGTCGAAGCCAGATCGATACCTTGGTTATCCGGGACCCGAATACATCGATTGGTGACGGGCCAATTGTCGTTGGCATTGACGGCTCAGAACGTTCGAACGGCGCGCTAATGACGGCGTTGGATTTAGGTGCACGTTTGGGAACGGAGGTACATGCCGTTGCCGCTTATGATCCCTATTATCACTACGTTGCCTTCAATAAAATCGCCGGCGTTTTGTCGGAAGAAGCGGGTAAGGTGTTTCGGTTTAAAGAACAGGAGCAGTTGCACGAAGAACTGATCGATGACGGTATCGCAAAGATTTATCAGTCTCATCTCGATGTTGCCGACACCATCGCCGAAGATTTAGGGGTGAAAATCAAAATCACCTTGCTGGACGGGAAACCTTATTCCGCCGTCATCAAGTATCTAGAGAACGTCAACGCCAGTTTGGTCATACTTGGAAAAACCGGAGTGCATGCCGATGGCGATCTGGATATTGGCGGCACTGCGGAAAATTTGCTTCGTATGGCGCCCTGCCATGTCTGGCTGACCCAAAGCACCTATACGCCACCACTTGAAATCGTTGCCGAGGAAGCCGTGTCATGGAGTGTTGAGGCCGACAAAAAACTTTCTCGTGCGCCAGAGTTTGTGCGCGATATGGCGCGCCGTATGGTTCTTCGTCATGCACAAAAGCAGGGTCACACGTTCATTACCTCTGACATCGTCGATGAAGTAATGAAAAACATGATGCCCGGTTTTGGCAAGTCGGAACCGGATCCCGAACGCACGGTTAAATGGAGCGAAGAAGCGACCAAACTGCTCGAAACCGTTACGGATGGGGCAATCGCGGACAATATCCGACTTCGTGCCGTAAAAAGAGCACGTCGAGACAAAGCCGTGGAAGTGGGTGTGCGTCATGTTCGCCCGTTCCTCGATCTGGCCAATGGCGATGGTCCTCAATGGTCGGCAGCGGCTCTTGCCAGGTTGGCCCGTGTTCCGGAAATGGTCAGGGATACGGTCAGGCTGGAAGTTGAGGATCTGGCCCGTGAACGCAAACTGGATCCGATTGCGTTGGAGTTGGCAGAAGAAGCCATCGCCGAAGTCCGCAAAGCCATGTGCCCGGTTCCAGAACAAACTGCGCCCAGCGAAGATACAGACGGTTCCTGACCCATGACGGATGTCGCACCCCCGTTTCTGGTTGCGCTTAATCTTACCCGACGCTGTAACCTTCGTTGCGAACACTGTTATCTGGATGCCGGAACCCGGTTTGACGGCGGTGACGAAGAAATTTCGACCGATGAAGTGAAAAAACTCATCGACCAGATTGCCGACCTCAGTGAGGAATGCATGGTTGTGATGACCGGCGGTGAACCTCTGCTTCGACCCGATATTGAAACCCTTGTCGCCTATGCGGCGGACCGACAGTTGATGGTTGTTCTCGGCACCAACGGTGTTCTTCTTAATCATGAACGCGTTGCCCGACTGAAATCAGTGGGGCTTGCGGGGGCCGGAATTAGCGTTGATTCGCTGGACCCCGCTTTTCATGATGAATTTCGCCGTTGCCCGGGCGCATGGGAGAAAACCATGGCCTCCCTGGATGCCTGCCGGAACGCCGGTCTGGCTTTTCAAATTCATTTTTCCGTCACTGACGACAACGCCCATGAGTTCGAGGCGATGGTTGATTTCGCAAAATCGGCGGGTGCGTTGGCGTTGAACGTTTTTTTCCTGGTGTGTACCGGGCGCGGAGAAAAGGTCACAAATATTTCCCGCGATACCTACGAAGACGTTCTGCGCCGTGTCACGGTCGCCTCTCATGATGAAAACGAGCTGATGATCCGGGCGAAGTGCGCGCCGCATTTCAAGCGTATGGCTCTGGAACTCGACCCCAATTGGCCGATTACCCTGGCACAGGGGTATGAGGCGGGCGGTTGCCTCGCCGGAACACGCTATTGCCGGGTGACCCCGGAAGGCGCGGTGACGGCCTGCCCCTATATGGAAGCGGAGGTTGGGTCTGTCCGCGATACGGACTTCGCCGACATCTGGCAAAACGCCGAACAGTTCAAGGCCCTTCGGCAACCCAAGCTGGAAGGTCGCTGTGGAGATTGTGAATATACCAAGATGTGTGGTGGGTGCCGGGCCCGGCCGTTTGCCCGCGACGGCAATCTAATGGGAGAAGATTTCCTTTGTGGGTATCAGCCGGGGCAGGGGGCCGTTATTGAACCGCTGGGCGATAGCGTTCAGACACTGGTCTGGTCGCGTGAAGCAGAAACCAGACTGAAACGCGTTCCGCCGTTTGTTCGTCGTATGGTTCGACGTGGCGTCGAAGATTTTGTTCGCGGACAGGGGCGGTCTTCAGTCGAGCCCGATGACATGGCGGAAGTTGCGCGGCGACGGTTTGGTGAGGGGGGATTGCCGACCAGGTTTGGCACTGGGCTTACTCGCCCCGGAGGCAGCGCATGATTGATGTTGCGGTGATCGGCGGAGGCATATCGGGGCTGACTGCCGCCTATGAGCTCAAGCGCCAGGGGTACGACGTTAAGGTTCTTGAACGTCAGATTCGCTCCGGCGGCAACGCGATCTCCGAGAACACCGGTGGATTTTTGATGGAGCACGGTCCAAGTACGATCAATGCGACTGTGTCTGAAGTTCATGAGCTGTCCAACGCGCTTGGATTAAACCCCTCCGTTGTCGATTTGAGTGACCGGGTCAAGCAGCGTTATCTCGTCAAGCGTGGAAAACTCAATGGAATCTCTGTCGATCCTCTGGGGTTTTTGCGCTCCAGTTACCTGTCGCCGAAAGGCCGGATGCGTCTAATGGCTGAAGCCGTAATCCCGAAAGGGAATAATGACTCGGACGAAACGGTAGATCAGTATTTTACCCGTCGCTTCGGTTCTGAGTTCGCCGCACGTATTATGGACCCATTGGTCGGGGGGCTGTACGCCGGTCGGTCCGATGAACTTTCGGTCAGGTCGGTATTCCCGAAACTGATCGAGTTGGAACAGACCTACGGGTCTGTCTGCAAGGCGGTACTGGTCCGTCATCTGCAAGGACGTATGATGCCGGCCAAGCGCCTGTATTCTTGGTCAAACGGTATCGGCTCGCTTCCGGCCGCTTTATCCGTGGCATTATCGGGCAACATTCGAACCGGCATCACCGTTCGGACTGTTCAGGTCCGTGGGACGGGGTTCGAGATTGATACGCTCAAAGACGGCAAGATTAATGCGCGCTCGGTTTTGATGGCAACCCAGCCGCATGTTGCGGCAGCGTTACTGGAAAATGTATCGCTCAATGGTGCCGGAGCGATCAGTGAAATTGCCGCGCCGCCTCTGGCTGTTGTCTTTATGGGATATAAGCGCCACGCCGTTGATCACCCACTGGACGGTCTCGGGTACTTGTCTCCCAGTTCTGAAAACCGGCTGCTGACCGGTGTGCAGTTTTCGTCGTCGATGTTTTCCGGACGCGCTCCTGAAGGGTATGTATCTTTGACCGGATATCTGGGCGGGACCCGATGCCCAAATGTCGCCAAGTTGGGTGACGATCAGCTCATCGCTTTGGCGGAAGAGGAATTCAGGGACTTGCTTGGGGTGCGCGGGTGCCCGAAAATTGCGAGAATCCGTCGCTGGCCCCGAGGTATTCCGCAATACCATTTAGGACATCAGGAACGTGTCCGGAAAATACAGGATATACCCCTCAACGCTCCCGGTTTGTTTGTTACGGGAAATTACTTGGGCGGACCCTCGGTTGGCGCGTGCGTGGCCAACGCCCACGAGGCGGCCCAAAACATCTCTGCTTATCTGGCGCATCGCCTGAACAATACATACACAGGCAATGTTCACGCTGCCTCTTAAGCGTGGATACTAAAAGTGTGGATTGGCGACTCCACCCAATGCTTTGGCAATGGTGTCCGGTGCACCCATGGTATTCATGAAAGTGTTAGGCCCCATCATCGCCAGATCCGGGAAGTTGATGGCGATCCGAAACCGCGCAGATAGCGCAAAAGCCTTGTCGTCGGAAATCAGTATTTCATAAGGCAGATGCGCTGTTGAGCATGTTGCCTTGAAGTCGATTTCCTCCATGATGAAAGAGTTATCCTGATTGTCGCCGCCACCATTTTTACCATTCATCGCAACGCCGAACACTACGTCTTTGGTTCTTGGAATATCAATGCGGTAAACTTTGGTGATACCCATGACACCACGAGCCAGATTTTTTTCCACCGTATCGATGGCTTGATTGTGATCAATGAACGTGTTGAGCAACGTCTGATCGCCAAAATACTCCATGCCGAACATGAGTTGGTAAAGATATCTGTGACAAGCGCTTACGCCAAGCTGGGTTAACTCACTATTCGATTAACTCTCCCCATATGTCGGCCTCAGATATGCGGGTGTGTCTAACGCCTTACGGGCGAGCAGTTCATGTCCTCTGCGGATGT
>Ga0316202_10000987_pt1 | contig 24785 bp, 27 predicted proteins | sample 3monrhotite_MG_FD_204934 | JGI IMG/M metagenome (GOLD analysis project Ga0316202, IMG submission 204934) | Microbial mat bacterial communities from mineral coupon in-situ incubated in ocean water Damariscotta River, Maine, United States -... | ecosystem: Environmental > Aquatic > Marine >... | reverse complement strand
CGTAGAGCAGATCGACTATCAGCTTGGTTTCGTGGAGGCACTCGAAATAGGCCATCTCCGGCGAATAACCCGCTTCGACCAGTGTTTCGAAACCGGCTTGGATCAGATGCGTGATGCCGCCGCACAGGACAGCCTGCTCGCCGAACAGATCGGTTTCGCATTCTTCCTTAAAGTTGGTTTCGATAATGCCTGAGCGGCCTCCGCCCATTGCGCTGGCATAGGAAAGAGCAAGCGATTTGGCGTAGCCATTGCCGCCGCTCTCGCTGCCTTCCTGATGCACTGCAATCAAGCAGGGGACACCGCCGCCGCGCTGATACTCGCTGCGCACGGTGTGACCGGGGCCCTTGGGCGCGATCATGATGACATCGATGTCGGTGGGCGGTTCGATCAGGCCGAAGTGGATATTGAGGCCATGGGCAAAAGCGAGCGCGCTGCCGGGTTTCATCTTGCCAGCCATATCATCGGCCCAGATCGCGGCTTGGTGCTCGTCGGGCGCAAGAACCATCACGAGATCCGCCCATGCGGCGGCCTCGGTGTTGTTCATGACCTTGAAGCCGGCGTCTTCGGCTTTCTTGCGTGTGGCCGAGCCTTCGCGAAGCGCCACAGCAACTTCGGCAACACCGCTGTCGCGCAGGTTCTGTGCATGGGCATGACCCTGGCTGCCATAACCGAGAATGGCGACCTTCTTGCTCTTGATCAGATCGAGATCGGCATCGCCGTCGTAATAGACTTTCATTATTTCCCTTTCGTGAGGTGCGTGAGGCTAGGAGCCTTCAGCACCGCGCATCATTCCAACGATCCCTGTCCGACCGACTTCGACCAACCCTAGCTCGCGCATAAGGATGATGAAATTGTCGATCTTTTCAGGAGATCCAGTGAGTTCAAAAACAAAGCTCGCAGTGGTCGAATCAACCACTTGAGCGCGAAAAATTTCAGCAGTGCGCAGCGCTTCGACCCTGGCATCACCGGTGCCGGCTACCTTTACTAAGGCGAGCTCGCGTTCGACGTGAGCGCCGGCGGTCGTAAGATCGACGACCTTGTGTACCGGTACCAGTCGCTCGAGCTGAGCCTCAATCTGATCGATCACCGCCGGCGGGCCATTGGTAACGATTGTGATCCGGCTGATCGCGTGATCTTCTGCAATATCGGCCACCGTCAGGCTGTCGATATTGTATCCCCGCGCAGTAAACAGCCCGGTGATTTTGGCGAGAATGCCAGGCTCATTGTCTACCACAACGGTCAGAACGTGCCGCTCGGATTCTGCTTCTTTGATATGCATGATCAGCCTCTACACCAAAGCCTTGGCTTCGTCGTCCATTGTACCCTCGACCTGATCGCCATACATCAGCATTTCAGTATGCGCCGCGCCGCTTGGTATCATCGGATAGCAATTGGCCGATTGCGAGACTTGGCAGTCGACAATGACCGGTCCGTCATGAGCAAGCATCGCTTCAATGCCTGCGTCCAGATCGGCTTCCTCTTCAATCCGTATGCCTTTCCAGCCATAGGCTTCGGCTAAACGAACGAAATCGGGCAAGCTATCTGAATAGCTATTCGAATAGCGGCTTTCATAGGTCAGTTCCTGCCATTGGCGGACCATTCCCATATATTCATTGTTGAGGATAAACACTTTGACCGGCAAGCGATATTGGCTTGCTGTGCCAAGTTCCTGAATATTCATCTGAATTGATGCTTCGCCGGCAATATCGATGACAAGATTGTCTGGATTACCCAGTTGCGCACCGATCGCAGCGGGCAGGCCGTAACCCATTGTACCGAGGCCGCCACTGGTGAGCCATTTGTTGGGGTCAAAAAATCCGAAATATTGAGCGGCCCACATCTGATGCTGCCCGACCTCGGTAGAGATGATCGGGTTGCGCTCCTTAGTAAGCGCGAATAGCCGCTCGATCGCTTTCTGCGGCATAATCTGCTCTGACTTTTCCGGATAGGCTAGGCTCTCACGCGCACGCCATCCTGTAATGCGAGCCTTCCATTCGCCTAAGTCTTTCGCCTTTCGGTCTCCCCAAGCATCAAGAATTTGCTTCAGCACGGTGGCGCAGTCGCCGACAATACCTACGTCGACTGGAACGGTCTTGTTGATCGATGAGCGGTCAATATCGATGTGAATCTTCTTGGAATCGGGCGAGAAGGCATCGAGACGGCCGGTAACGCGATCATCGAAACGCGCACCGACGCACAGCATCACGTCGCAGCGGTTCATCGCCATATTGGCTTCAAATGTTCCATGCATACCCAGCATACCCAGCCAATCGGGATGATCGGCAGGAAAAGCGCCAAGCCCCATTAGCGTTGAGGTGAGCGGTGCACCGGTCAAGTCTTGCAATTCACGGAGCAGGGCAGTGGCTTCGGGTCCGGCATTGATTACGCCTCCACCCGTATAGAGGATTGGACGCTCGGCGTTTTCAAGAAGCGCCACAGCTTGAGCGATCTTATCAGCTTTTCCTTCAGTGCGCGGTTCGTAGCGCGCCGAGGCTTGAGGCGCGGTTGTTTTGGCATCCCAATCGGCCAGCGCTATTTGCACGTCCTTGGGCACATCGATCAAGACCGGGCCTGGCCGCCCGCTGGTTGCGATGCGGAACGCTTCTTCAACCGTGGAGCGCAGGTCTGCAGGGTCTTTGATTAGATAGTTGTGTTTCGTGCAATGGCGCGTGATGCCGACCGTATCGGCCTCCTGAAACGCGTCCGTCCCGATTAGCGGCGTGGGAACTTGTCCGGTGATGACCACCATCGGGATGGAATCGAGAAAGGCATCGGCAATACCGGTTACCGCATTCGTCGCGCCCGGGCCGGATGTGACAAGGACAACGCCGGGTTTGCCAGTGGACCGCGCATAGCCTTCGGCTGCGTGAGCCGCTCCGGCCTCATGACGGACCAGAATATGCCGGATACGCTGATCTTCGAACAGCTCATCATATATCGGCAGCACTGCGCCGCCGGGGTAGCCGAAGATATATTCGACGCCCTGTTGAACCAGGCTTTCAACCAATATGGATGCGCCGCTGCGTTCCTGCTGTGACACTGTGTTTCCTTCTAACCCCAAAAGTTTGGCCCGGTGCAGGGGGTGTGCACCGGGCCATTGACCAACACCACCTCTAACGAACGAATATGATTCGTCAAGTACTATTTACGTAATAATCTTTCAAATATGTTGCCAATATCAAACTTATCTGGCGCCATCCTCGGCCAATCCTCTGGAGGCTGGTTGCGAAACCATGTGAACTGCCGCTTGGCATATTGCCTTGTCGATTGTTGACCAGAATGAATCATTTCATCGCGCGAAACTTCGCCTTTCAACCAAGCGGCAATCTCCCTTACGCCGATTGCCCGCATAACGGGAAGTTCAGGGTTGAGATCGCGAGACAGCAGAGCTTCAACTTCCTCAACAGCGCCGTATTCGAGCATCAATTCGAAGCGCAAGTCGCACTTTCGATAAAGCTCTTCGCGGTTCGGCAAGAGGATCAGCGAATTGAGCTCAACCGAACTGCCGATCCCGCCAGCGGGCTTGCCTTGCCAAAAAGAGATTGGTTTGCCCGTCGAACGGACGACCTCCAGCGCGCGTGCGGTTCGCGCAGTATCTGCGGGAGCGAGGCGGGCTGCTGCTGAGGGATCTTCGTTTTCCAAGGCTGTCCGCGCATCGGATTGATCCAAAGCGCGAATGACCGCTCTTATTTCGGGTTTGATCGGAGGTATTGGTGAGATGCCGTCGAGCAGCGTTCGCATATATAGGCCGGTACCGCCGACCAGGATCGGCACCACTCCCCGGCTATGGCAATCGGCAATCACGCCTTTTGCCGCGTTTGCCCATTCGGCGGTCGAGCAAGCTTTTGCGCCATCCCACTCGCCGAACAGAAAGTGCGGCACGCCTGCCATCTCATCTTCATCGGGCCGGGCGCTCAAAACGCGCAGATCGCGATAGACTTGCGCGCTGTCGCAATTGATCACCGCAGCTTCCCGCCCCACTTCATTCAGCCTGATTGCCAGTTGGACAGCCAAATCGCTCTTGCCGCTGGCGGTTGGCCCTGCAATGAGCGCTAACGGGGCCAGCGTGCCATCCAATATCGTTTCAGGAGAATTCTCAGTGCTCATCGCCCGGCTGATAGCAGACGCGGACGGACTTGAAACGCGTCTTAAAGGCGCGGCCGCAGCCTTAGCGAAAATTGGGACGTCCGATGGCATTCAGATTGGCTCCAAGTCCTTGGCGGATGGCAAGTCGATTTTGCAGATATCTTTGGAATCAGGCGATGCTGCTCAATTGCGCACGATCATCGAAGAGCATCTTTCACCGGCGGCAGCCATGATCACCCAGCGCAACTATGCACCGCTTAACCTGTTCATTTCAGACATGGATTCGACCATGATTGAACAAGAGTGCATCGACGAACTGGCCCATTTCGCCGGGCTGAAGGACAAAGTCTCTGACATCACCGAGCGCGCCATGCAGGGTGAGTTGGATTTTGAATCTGCACTGCGAGAACGCGTTGGCCTACTTGCCGGTTTGCCTGAAACCGCAATTGCAGACTGCTTGGAAAAGCGGATTTCTCCGATGCCGGGTGCGCGGACATTGGTGCAGACATTGAAAGCAAAGGGGTGCCGTGCGGTGCTTGTTACCGGTGGCTTCCATCATTTTGCCGACGCGATAGCCGAGCAACTTGGATTCGACCGCGTTGTGGGCAACCGGCTCGAGGTCGTTGATGGAAAGCTGACCGGCGAGCTCGAAGGCCCGATTGCAGACAGTGCGACCAAATTGGCGGTGCTGCTCGAGGAAGAGGCCAAGCTGTCTACCGGTGTAACTCTGGCGACCGGTGATGGGGCGAACGATATCCCGATGCTTCAAGCCGCCAACTACGGTTTCGCATATAGAGCGAAGCCCAAAGCTCGCGAAGCAGCATCCGGCTGGATCGACAACCGTGATCTAACGGCGATATTGGAGCTGCTTGACGTTCCCAGAAGCGACTGGGCTGAATAAAATTCTGCGGAATAGCTAAAGCCAGCTGGCTATCTGGCTCAGCGGTTTTTTTCTAAGCGCGTGCTTTGGCACGGTAGCGCCCTCTGCAGGTTTTCCTGCGACAACGATCATCAGCGGCTTCTCTTCAGCCGGGCGGCCACAGATATCGCGCAGAAAACCCATTGGGGAAGGCGTGTGTGTGAGTGTGGCTAGGCCAGCTTCATGAAGCGTTGTGATCAGCATGCCGCAAGCGATGCCGACGCTTTCATTGACGTAATAATTCTGCGTTTTGCCGTCTTCCTCAATCCCGCCCTTGCGCTGCGCGAAGACAACGATCAGCCATGGAGCCGTCTCTAGGAACGGTTTGTCCTGATCGGTGCCCAGAGGAGATAGAGCTTCGAGCCATTGGTCGCTGGCTTTGGCCCTGTCACCGTCAGCACCATAGAACTCACGCTCCTCCTCTTCGGCGGCTTCGCGAATAGCTTTCTTCTTTTCCGGCGAGGAAACAACGGCGAAGTGCCAGGGTTGATGGTTCGCGCCATTCGGCGCGCTGCCACCTGCAAGAATGGCCGATTCTATGATCTGCCGCGGAACCGGATCGTCTGAAAAATACCGACAAGTTCGGCGCTCAGAGATTTTCCGCTGGAATGTGTCAGCGCGGGCAATCCGGTCGGCGTCGTCCAGATCGGGAAGCGAATAAGGGACTGTTTCGTGCGGTTTCATGGCCATCGCTATCGAACGGTTTGCCTCGCTTGAAAACCCCTCAAATTCATCGCTTATTGACACTCTTGTTAGTAAGAGGCAGATTGTCCGTAGGAGAAGACCCGATGAAACCGATTGAACGCCCCTTGCAGCATCCTGATCGTACGCATACCGGCTTTCAGCCGTTCAGAGCTTTGCGGCACTTCCGCAAACTGATCGCAGATAAGGAAGATACGGAGCAGGTTTTCCATATCGTAGAGGCGCTCAAGGGCCGCAAGACATCGCGCCAAGCCGCGGAGTTCGTCCAGTCTGAAGAAGGTCGCAAACTTTTGGAACGCGATTTCGAAATTCCGGCGAGGTTGGATGATCATGAGCGTTGGGCAGATTGCGCGCCGGGATCGGTCGCTCAAACCTATATGGCCTTTATGAAGCGCGAGGGTTTGACCGCGCAAGGTTTGGTCGAGGAATCGCACAAATGGCAGCCGCCAGAACAGCGCCCCCAAGATCTGTATGAATGGTACTATGATCGTCTGCGCGACACGCATGATCTGTTTCATGTTCTGACCGGATATGGCCGGGATGGCCTGGGTGAGCTGAGTTTGTTGGGCTTCAGCTATACACAAAACCACAATCGCGGCGTGCAGTTCATTTCCTATGCTGGCGCGCGTCAAATGAAGAAGGATTCAGGCAGCGCTGCGCCGATTTTCGCGGCAATTGCGGAAGGCAAGCGCTTGGGCCGCGAAGCAGCCAAATTAGCGCATCAGGATGTCGAGATGCTCATGAGAGAGCCGCTCGAAGATGCGCGCAAGCGGCTCAATATCGGAAAGCCGGAAATCTATCGCGAATGTCTGAAGATCTTCGAGGCGGAAGGGCTTTCGACACAAGATCCGGGTGGCAGCCCTGCATTGCAATCAGCTGCGGCCTAACAATTCTCTTTGCGGATCACGAATTTGAGGCCTGACCAAGTCTCGTCCACTGCGCATTTTTTGGTGTCCACCAGGCCGCTGGCAAGGCCAGCCTTGCGCACATCGTGTTCGTCAATTTCTGTTGCGACCCCGGATGTCTTCTTGGGCCAGCTGACCCAGATTTGACCGTTGCTTTCGATCCGCTGAGCTAAGTCGCCGAGTTTGCTGCTCAGCGATGCAGCGCTTGTTACAAAAATATGCGCCGCGTCGATGGCGTCGCCGGGACTGGACTGTTCCGTCAGCGTAACTCCGAGTTCTGCGATTTCCGAGCGGACAGTATCCGGCATATCGTCAAACCAGACATGCATTCCGTCTTTGAGCGTTAGCTTCTTTGCCAGCGGGGTTCCCGAGTAACCCGCTGGCACCTTCAGTCTTCCATCCAGTTTTTGAAGAAGCTCTCATTTGCCTCGACCATTTGCGCGACGGGAATATTGAAACGAACTTGATCTTCATCATCCTTCCATGAGAAACTGGTCCCGCCGGTGAAGCCGATCCAGTCAGCGCTCACGCCAGCATCATCGCATTCGGATTTGAATGCTTCCCATTCCTCGCGCTCGGTGATTGAAAGCGTGATTATGTAACGAGCCTGGTCTTCTGCGAACATGTCGAGAAGCGGATCGCCCAACGTATGCACATTCGCGCCGATGCCGCTGGACATCGCCATTTCGGCGAGGGCAATTGCCGCGCCGCCATCGGAAATGTCGTGCACTGTGTTGCAGCGGTAACTCTCGATAAGCTCTCTGACAAACTCACCCACGCGCCGCTCCATTGCGAGATCGACCGGCGGCGGCACGCCATCTTCTTTGCCGCGAATCTCGCGCAGCCACGTCGATTGGCCCAGATGTGATCCGATGGCGCCAATCGCGCCGTCGGCACGCATTGCGGCAAGATCGGGATCACCAGACTTGGCATTCCACAACACGTCACCATTGTCCGTGAATCCGCCAAGCACGATGATCGCTTGCCCTTCTTCCTTGAAGGGAATTGTGGCCATGACGTCGTGATCTTCAAGGATACCTACACCGCCGATTGCAGGCGTCGGCAGGATCGCGCTTCCGCCTCCTGTCGCTTTACTCTCATTATACAGCGAGACATTGCCGCTTACGATTGGGTAATCGAGCTCGCGGCAAGCTTCACCCATTCCTTCAACGCAGCCGACAAATTGTGCCATGATTTCTGGGCGCTGCGGGTTGCCGAAATTGAGGCAATTGGTGACTGACAAAGGCTTCGCGCCAACCGCACAGAGGTTGCGATAGGATTCAGCCACAGCTTGTTTTCCGCCTTCATGCGGATTTGCATAGCAATAGCGCGGATTGCAGTCGGTTGAGATCGCCAAGGCCTTGTCCGTTCCGTGGACGCGGACAACAGCGGCATCTCCGCCCGATTTCTGCATCGTATCGGCACCGACCTGACTGTCATATTGCTCCCAGATCCAGCGCCGAGAGGCAAGGGCAGGCGAGGCGAGCATGTAAAGCAGCTCTGCACCCAGATCTTCGCTTGCTTCGATTTTGTCTAGCGCGGGTATTCCGGCCCAGGCTTTGTATTCCTCGTTAGAAACAAACGGCCGCTCATACTCGGGTGCATCCGAAGCCAGCGGGCCAAGCGGGATGTCGCACACGACCTTCCCGTCGAATTCGAGCACCATATGCCTTGTGTCGGTGACTTCACCGATCACTGCAAAATCGAGTTCCCATTTCTCGAAAATTGCCGCGGCCATTTCTTCGTTGCCGGGCTTGAGCACCATCAGCATCCGCTCTTGGCTTTCGCTGAGCATCATCTCGTAAGGCGTCATGCCCTCTTCCCGGCAGGGAACCTTATTCATATCGAGCCGGATGCCGGTCTTGCCATTGGTCGCCATTTCGACGCCCGACGAAGTCAGGCCGGCTGCACCCATATCCTGAATCGCCACAATCGCGTCGGTGGCCATGAGTTCAAGACACGCCTCGATCAGCAGCTTCTCGACGAATGGATCACCGACTTGCACAGTCGGGCGCTTCTCCTCGATGTCGTCGCCAAAATCGGCGCTGGCCATTGTTGCACCGTGGATGCCATCGCGTCCGGTCTTGGATCCGACATAGACAATCGGGTTTCCGACACCTGTCGCAGCGCTGTAGAAAATCTTGTCCGCATCGGCGACGCCTACGGTCATCGCATTGACGAGAATATTTCCGTCATAGGCAGGATGAAAATTGGTTTCGCCGCCGACCGTGGGAACTCCAACGCAATTGCCGTATCCACCGATGCCCGCGACAACGCCTTTGACGAGGTGCTTCATCTTTGGGTGTTCAGGCGATCCAAAGCGCAATGCGTTCATATTCGCGACCGGGCGCGCACCCATAGTGAACACGTCGCGAAGAATTCCGCCAACGCCGGTTGCCGCACCTTGATAAGGTTCAATGTAAGAGGGGTGGTTGTGACTCTCCATCTTAAAGATGGCAGCTTGATTGTCGCCAATGTCGATCACGCCCGCGTTTTCGCCAGGGCCGCAAATAACCCACGGCGCTTCTGTCGGGAGCTTCTTCAAATGAAAGCGTGAGCTTTTGTAGGAACAATGCTCCGACCACATGACCGAGAAGATGCCTAGTTCGACCAGGTTGGGCTCGCGGCCCAAAGCGTGCAGCACACGCTCATACTCTTCGGGGCTGAGGCCGTGTGCGTCGACGACTTCTGGCGTGATTGGTTCTGGCATTTGATCCATGCGCGCGCGTCTAGCGCTACACGCTGGCCGCCGCTAGCCCCCGATCGTCCATATGACGGCGAGTTGTCCCCACCCAATATGCGACAAGAGCTGCGAAACCGAAACTGGCGAGTGCGGTAAGGTACAAACCAATGCCTGCTTCGGTCGGCTGCGGACCGAACCAGTTGATGGACTGCATCGCCAGCAGCAGCATGAGCAGAATCCAAGGCGGCATCACCGGTCCTTTGGTGCGCCGAATGTACCAAAGGAAAGCTGCGAAGGTCAGCGCAATCTCCAAACTAATTGCAATGGCTGGGTGATTCCAGATGCCGAATCCATAGCGTGCTTCGCCGCCAGCCAATGTCAGGTCAGGCCGGTGGACCAACAAATCAATAAACCAATGCGACAATACAACTGCGCCGCCTAAGAGGGCGGCCACCATATCACGACGGGCAATCAGTAAGATTATCGCGAATCCCAGCGCCCACACCGCCGATCCAAGCAAACTGTGGGTATAGGGCATGTGATAAAGGTCGAATGGAACTAGAGCCGTCGCACCTGGCTCGACGCGCATCTTCTCGATACCCACCGTCGCAAGCACAAAGAACCCCCAATCAACCAACTGCGCTGCAATAAACAGCGTCCCAAGCTTTGGTGCTCGCTTTGATAAAGCTGCGGCCGCGAATGCCGGAGCCCAGTGCCCTATAAACATGTTCTGGAGATCCCCACTAATCTCTCGCTAGTTTGTTATGCGTAGCGTTAACCAACAAGCGGCGCCGCTGGCAACCGCTGTTGCAAATGCTCCCCATGCAATATCGGCAATTGTGATGTGCGTGGCCCAAACGGCCATAACCGCTTGGCTAGTGAGATCAAAGGTCGCGTAGCATAGCCCGCCAAGCAGCGTGCCGTTGGTCACCGCGACCTTTACGCTGCCCGCTCGAAGGCCAGGGCGGACCGCGAACCACAGCATTCCGAACAGGTACACCACGTAAAACACTCCGGCAGCGCCGAACCTGACATTTTCCGCCATGATCGAACCAATCACGGGCTGATATAGATTGGGCACAGCCCAACGGAGCCAGAAGAAATCGAGCACACCAAACACGACGGCTACGGTGAAGAATGCGATGACGAAGGGCATATTCTGTATCTCCTGCAGGATGTCAGCTTGACCGAAGCAAAGCGGTTGGCCAATGCTCTATGAATGACCGAAGGCACTCCTGATATCTCGCAACTGACCTTTGAGGAAGCGCTGCGCGCGTTGGAAGACGTCGTGAAGCGGCTCGAAAGCGGCGATGTTCCGCTCGATGATTCGATCAATCTCTACGAGCAGGGCGAGAAGCTGCGCCAACATTGCCAAGCACGGCTGGATTCGGCGCAAGCCCGTATTGAAAAGATTGTGCAGGGCCCTGGCGGAAAAGCAACCGGCACAGAGCCGTTCGACGCGGGCAGCTGATATGGCGCTTACGCTTGCGAATGATGATATTTTGCACGGCGCTCTGTCAGCTGTTCAATCGGAAGTGGATGCAGCTTTCGATGCGTTGATGCCCGTCCCTCAGGACACCAGAGCGCGGCTGGTCGATGCGATGCGCTACGCTGCAATCGGCGGCGGCAAGCGAGTACGACCCTTACTACTCACGGCGACCGCAGAAATGTTCGGCGTTGACCGCGAAGCAGCCATCCGAACCGGATGCGCAGTTGAGGCCATTCATGTTTACTCGCTGATTCATGATGACTTGCCATGCATGGACGATGACGATCTGCGGCATGGTAAGCCGACGCTACACAAGAAATTCGATGAGGCGACGGCCGTGCTCGCAGGCGATTCGCTTCACGCGCTGGCATTCGAGATTCTTTCTGATGTGGATACAATCGGCGACCCTTTCACCCGGGCAGAACTGATCTCCACGCTAGCCACTGCCAGCGGAATGAGCGGCATGGCCGGCGGCCAGATGATGGATATGGCAGCTGAGGATTCCGACTACGATTTGCACGCAATAACCCGGCTTCAGCAGCTGAAAACGGGTGCATTGCTTGCAGCCTCTGTCGAGATGGGGGCAATTTTGGGAAAGGTTGCTCCGGAGGGCCGCGCGCATATGCGACTTTATGCGCGCGACATCGGTTTGGCATTTCAGATCGCTGATGATCTACTCGATCATGAGGGGGACGAATCCAAAGCCGGCAAGGCGCTGCGCAAGGATGATGAACAAGGCAAGCAGACCTTTGTCACCCTAATGGGGGCAGACGGTGCAAGAGAACAAGCGCGTGCATTGGTCGATCAGGCGGTCGACCATCTCGCAGGATATGGCGAGGATGCCGCGCTTCTTGCGGCTCTCGCGCGTTACATTGTGGAGAGAGACAGATGAGCGCCGGCAAAGCTGAACGCATAGGGATTTATCCAGGAACTTTTGACCCGATCACGCTCGGCCATGCTGACATCATTCGGCGCGGTTCCAAACTGGTTGATCGGTTGATCATTGGAGTAACCACCAACCCGTCCAAGAATCCAATGTTCAGCACCGATGAGCGGCTCGCGATGGTCAAACGCGAAGTTGCGAGCCTTGGTCTCAAAAATGTTGAAATTGTTGGGTTTAATGCCCTGCTGATGAAATTTGCCGCAGTCCAAGGGGCAAGCGTGATTGTGCGTGGTCTAAGAGCGGTCGCAGATTTCGAGTATGAATATCAAATGGCTGGTATGAATCAGCAGCTTGACGACGATATCGAAACGGTTTTCCTGATGGCGGATGTTTCGCTTCAACCGATTGCATCGAAGCTGGTTAAGGAGATCGCGCTGTTCGGAGGCGACATTAAACCTTTTGTTAGTAAGGATGTATGCGCGGATGTGGTCGCACGGGTCGAAAAGGTCGGCCAGAAGGGCGACTACTGACTATCCGCAGTCATTCATTGATGTGACAGGCGAGGGCGGCTAAGCGGTTGCCATAGAATTACCTGATTGACGGAAAAAACATGTTCAAACGCTTGATTGCCGCTGGCGCGCTTATATCGCTGGCGATTTCTCCAAACACTGCAATTGCGCAAGAAGCCGAAGAGGCTGCTGAGGCGGAAAGCGTGTCCGATTCGATGGCTCGCAAGGTTTACCAGCCGATCAATTACAATGCTGATGAAGATCGAGAGAATATCCTTGTACTCGACCTTTCAAATGGCAAGCGGGTACAGATTCGGTTGATGGAGCAATGGGCTCCGGCGCATGCCGAGCGGATCAAAACTCTCACGCGTCGCGGATTTTACGATGGAGTCATTTTTCACCGGGTAATCGACGGTTTCATGGCCCAAACAGGCGATCCGACCGGAACCGGGCAGGGCGGCTCCGAGCTTCCTGATCTCAAAGCGGAATTCAATCCCATGCCGCATATCCGCGGCACATTATCGATGGCGCGTTCGCAGTCAGAAGACAGTGCGAACAGCCAGTTTTTTATCAACTTCTATCCACGTTTCGCTCTCGACAAACGTTACACCAATTTCGGGCGTGTGATCCGGGGTATGGACGGTATCGATGCAATCAATCGCGGCGAGCCACCCCAAAATCCTACTCGGGTCCTGCAGGCATCGATTGCCGCAGACAATAAGCCCGTGCCGGTTGCACCGCCACCGGTTCCTGAACCTGAAGTCATTACCGCAGATATGCTCAGCGGACTGTTGAGCGAGTAAGCTTTCCTTGTTTAACGACAGCGCTTAGAGGCGCGCCATGCGCGTTGATCTGTTCGATTTTGACCTACCGCAGGAGCGGATAGCTCTTCGCCCCGTTTCGCCGCGCGATACGGCCAAAATGCTGGTGGCCAAAGGCAGTCAGCCAATTGCGGACAATCATGTCTGCGATCTGCCGAACATGCTTGAACCAGGCGATGTGCTGGTTTTCAATGACACGCGCGTAATTCCCGCCCAGCTTGAAGGTACACGCGGTGCGGCAAGAATCGGTGCAACGCTGCATAAGCGGATCGATTTGAGGCGCTGGCAAGCCTTCGTTCGCAATGCCAAGCGTGTGAGACCGGGCGACCGGATCGATTTTGCAAATGAAGTGACTGCGATCGCAGAAGCCCGCCATGATGATGGCAGTTTCACGCTTAACTTTTCGGGTGAAGAACCTGTCGAAATTCTACTCGAACGTGCAGGCCGAATGCCGTTGCCACCCTATATCGCGAGCAAGCGACCCACCGATGAACGCGACAAAAGCGATTATCAGACGATTTTTGCAGCGAAGGACGGTGCCGTTGCGGCACCTACCGCCGCTCTGCATTTCACGCCTGAACTGCTGGCGGCACTGGATCAGCGCGGTGTGGTACGCGAAACGCTGACATTGCACGTTGGGGCCGGAACATTCTTGCCCGTCAAAGCCGATAACACCGACGAACATAAGATGCATGCCGAATGGGGTCGGGTCGATGCCGCCTTAGCTGATCGGCTAAACCGCGCGCGCCGGGCCGGCAATCGCGTGATTTCTGTGGGAACGACCAGCTTGCGACTGTTGGAGAGTGCTGCAGATGATCAAGGCGTCATTCACCCTTTCGAAGGTGATACGGCCATTTTCATCACGCCGGGCTATCAATTCAAAGCCATCGATGGGCTTATGACCAACTTCCACCTTCCTAAGTCGACGCTGTTTATGTTGGTTAGCGCGCTCATGGGCTTAGAGACGATGCAAGCCGTCTATGCTCACGCAATTGCCGAAAACTACCGCTTCTACAGCTATGGCGATTCCTCGCTGTTGCTGCCCTGAAGCCAAGAGGCTTGCAAACTGCACCATGCGCTGCACAAGGGCAGAATGAATGAACCAATTCTCGAAATCGAGGGGCTGAATAAGGTCTATCCTGGCGGCTTGAAGGCGCTCGACGATGTTGATTTGAGCATCCACAAAGGCGAAATTTTCGCACTGCTCGGCCCGAATGGGGCCGGCAAAACCACGCTTATTGGCGCGGTCTGCGGTCTCGTTCGCCCGACATCGGGGCGTATAGTTGCTTTTGGCAAAGATGTGGCCGTCGATTGGCGAGGTGCGCGCGCGCGGATCGGTTTGGTCCCACAGGAGCTGTCGACCGACATGTTCGAACCAGTTAAACAGGCGGTTGCCTATTCGCGCGGCTTGTTTGGTCTGCCGCCTGATGATGCTCGGATTGAGGAAGTCTTGCGCTCGCTAAATCTTTGGGAGAAGCGCGATGAGCGAATCATGGCGCTTTCCGGCGGAATGAAACGCCGTGTCTTAATCGCCAAAGCGATGGCGCATGATCCTGATTTGCTGTTTCTCGATGAACCCACAGCGGGCGTAGATGTCGAACTGCGTAAGAGCATGTGGGCGCAGATCGGCGCAATGCGCGAGCGCGGCGTCACGATTATTTTGACAACGCACTATATCGAGGAGGCCGAGGAAATGGCCGACCGTGTAGGAGTGATCCGCGACGGCCGTATCCTGATGGTTGATGATAAGGAATCGCTCATGGCAAGGCTAGGGCGGACTGAAGCCATCATCGATTTGGCTGAGCCGCTTTCCAAATTGCCAGATTCAATAGCCCGACTACCCGTCAGCTTGGACAATGACGGGACCCGGCTCTGTTATCGCGGAGGTGATGGGACCGGGAAGGGCAAGGCAGAGGTGGCTGATCTGACCAAGGCTCTGACCGCTGCAGGGATCGACTATGTCGGCATCGATATCCACGAATCCTCGCTTGAGGACATATTCGTTGATCTGGTGGAGCATCGTGAGGAGAGCGCGGCATGAGCTTTAACTTCCGCAGCGCATGGTCAATCTACAAGCGCGAACTTTGGCGTTTCTTGAGGACCGCGTTCCAATCCGTTCTGGCGCCAGTTCTCACGACGTCGCTCTATTTCATAGTTTTTGGTGCAGCCATTGGCAGCCGGATGGAACCGATTGCTGGAGTTCCATACGAGGCGTTCATCATTCCCGGCTTGTTGATGCTGACCTTGCTTGGTGAAACAACCAGCAACTCCAGCTTCGGCATCTATATGCCGCGGTTTACCGGCACGATTTATGAACTGCTTTCCGCGCCAGTGGGCGTTGCTGAAACACTGATCGGCTTTGTTGGCGCAGCAGCGACAAAAAGCTTAATCCTCGCGGCAATCATCTTGGGTACAGCGACTCTGTTCGTCGACTACACAATCGCGCATCCAATCTGGGCGATGCTCTACATTATGCTTGTTGCATCGAGTTTCAGCCTGTTCGGCTTTATCCTTGGGGTGTGGGCAGACAATTTCGAGAAGCTAGGAATTATCCCGATGCTAATCCTGACGCCGCTGACATTCTTGGGCGGAACATTCTACTCACTCGATATGCTGCCCGAGCCTTGGGACACGATTGCGCTTGCTAACCCGATTGCGTTTCTGGTCAGCGGCCTGCGCTGGACGTTCTACGGTACGTCTGACGTGTCGATCGCCGTCTCGCTTGGCTTGACGCTTGGTTTCCTCGCGATTTGCGTCGCGATCATTGCCTATATTTTCAAAACAGGCTGGCGGCTCAGGGCGTAAACAGATCCCAGATCAGCTTGCCGGTTAGCCCCAGCGAGGCGATAATCATCAATGGCCGGATTACTCTTGCGCCGTGTCGCATGGCGAAGCGCGAACCTAGGAAGCCGCCGAGCATTGCGCCGGCGGCCATTACCAAGCCGAGTGTCCAGATCATTTTTCCGCCGAGCGTGAAAACGATAACTGCAGCCCAATTGGTTGTCGCGTTGAACAATTTGGCGTTCCCGACGGCGCGGGTCAGGCCATGGCCGCGCAAACCGACAAGGCTGGCGGTGAAGAATTGCCCTGTACCGGGCCCGAAAAAGCCGTCGTAAATTGATATACTCCCAGCAACCGGCGCATATGCTTTGCGGCTGAGCCGCTCATGCGCATCATCGTCAGTCATGCGCGGGGAGAAGATCACATATATCGCCAGCGCGACGAGAAAGAACGGCACGATATAGGCAAGTATTCCAGGTGAAACCTGTTGGATGGCAATGGCACCAGCAGCTGATCCAGTGAAAACCAGCGCCACCAAAGGCAAGTTTTTACGCACTTCAACGAGACCGCCGCGCCAATAGGACCAACAGGCGGTGCTCGTTCCGAAAACCGATTGCAGCTTGTTGGTGCCGATGGCGAGATGTGGGGGCAACCCCGCTGCAAGCAGGGACGGCATCATCAGCAATCCGCCTCCGCCAGCGATCGAGTCGATAAACCCCGTACAGATTGCGACGAAAAACATTGCTACCAGCAGCCAGACTTCAGGTCCAAATTCAGCTGCATAGCTCTCAATCATTTGCTCGCTGTGGCGGCTCTCGTTAAAGGGCGCAAGCCTATGACTGATCAACCCAACCCAAGATTTGATTTTGCGATTTCCGCAACTGACGGAAACGCACGCGCTGGATTGATCCGGATGCGACGCGGTGAAATCCGTACGCCGGCATTCATGCCTGTCGGAACAGCGGCAACAGTCAAGGCGTTGAAGCCCGAAACGGTACGGCGAACAGGCGCAGACATTATCCTGGGCAACACCTATCATTTGATGCTGCGCCCGGGCGCGGAACGCGTCGCAAAACTGGGCGGGTTGCACAAATTTATGAATTGGGACCGGCCGATCCTGACCGACAGCGGCGGCTATCAAGTGATGAGCCTATCAGACCTACGCAAGCTGACTGAAGAGGGTGTTGAATTCCGGAGCCATCTCGATGGCTCGAAACATATGCTCACTCCCGAGCGGTCGATGGAAATTCAGCGCCTGCTCGGATCAGACATTGTCATGGCTTTCGACGAATGTCCGCGCGCCGACCAACCGCGCGACGAGATAGCCAAGAGCATGGAGATGTCGATGCGCTGGGCAAAGCGCAGCCGTGAGGGGTTTGATAGCGGCGCGGAACATGCCGGGCGAGCAGCGCTTTTTGGCATTCAACAAGGCGCGCTTGACGAGGAATTGCGTCAGCGCAGCGCTGATGCTCTGATCGGCATCGGATTCGATGGCTATGCGATCGGCGGATTAGCTGTCGGCGAAGGTCAGGAGGCGATGTTCGCAACGCTCGATTTCGCACCGTCGCAACTGCCTCATGACAAGCCGCGTTATCTTATGGGAGTCGGCAAGCCGGATGATCTAGTGGGGGCGGTGGAGCGCGGGGTCGATATGTTCGATTGCGTGCTGCCAAGCCGTTCGGGTCGCAATGGTCAGGCCTTCACCTGGAACGGTCCGATCAACCTGCGCAACGCTCGTTTTGCAGAAGATACTGATCCTATTGATAGCCGCTGCGCTTGCCACGTCTGCAACACATACAGTCGAGCCTATTTGCACCATCTGGTGAAATCGAAAGAAATCCTTGGCGCAATGCTGATGACCGAACACAATATCGCATTCTATCAGCAGTTGATGCAGGCGATGCGCGAGGCAATCACTGAAGGAGTGCTCTCGGAATTTGCGACGGCTTTCCGAAATGCCTATTTCAATCGCTGAACTCTAGCTGCATTCGATTTCCTGCGATCATTGTCCTTGTGTTCGCTACTCCGCAAGGGGTATTCAACGCCTTCAGCACAATTGACAAAATGAGAATCCAATGAGTGCGTTGAAGAATATTTTGGCTGTCCTTTGTATCACCATTTGGTGCGGTCCTGCGATTGCTGATGATACAAAGAATGACGCCGATCTGTTTGGCGCCAGGCTTTCGGTTTTGGATATAAGCTTGTCACCAGATGGTAGCAAAGTTGCACTGATCGGGCCCGGTGGAAAATCAGAAGAAATTGTCTATGTGATTGATATTCAGGAGGGAGGACAACCCAAAGCGGTGTTGCGCAACAGCGACCCGCTTGGCGAGTTACTTTGGTGCAGATGGGCGTCCAACAGCCGGATTGTGTGCCAACTTCGCTTGGTAGAGCGTAGCCAAGGTCGGCTACTTGGATTCTCGCGTCTGATTGCGGTTGACGACGATGGTGCAAACGCCACCATTCTTATGATGCGGGCATCATCGAACACAATGGGCTTTGCCCAAGATGGCGGTTCGGTGATCGCTTGGGGTGTCGAGGGCGAAGACGAAACTATTCTGATGACTCGGCAATTTTTGAAGGAAAGTTCAAACGGTACCCATATATACTCTAATGAAGAAGGGCTCGGGGTCGACAGGGTCAACATAGATTCCATGAAGCGCAAGCGAGCCGAAAGGCCACGGAATGTTGCAAGCAGATATGTGGCCGATGAAGCTGGCAATGTTCGCTTGATGGCAGTCCGAAGTTCAAAGGACGGTTATCTGAGCGGAGATACCCGCTACATGTACAGAATGGCTGGAGACAAAGACTGGCAGTCATTCGATGAACTTGCGGAAATGGTTCCAGTTGCGGTCGATAGCAATTCAGACAGAGCATTTGCATTCGGAAAGAACGGCGGGTTCACCTCACTCTTCTCGGTTGCGCTCGATGGAAGCGGCCGGAGAGAGTTGCTTGTAAGCCGCGACGATGCGGACGTGGACACGCTTCTCAGGATCGGTCGCAAAAACCGCGTTATTGGTGCCAGCTATGCGACAGACCGGCGCCAGATCGCTTTTTTCGATGGTGAGTTAAAACGGCTTGCGGATGCGTTACAAAAGGCTCTGCCAGGAGAACCGTTGATTGAATTTGTCGATTCGAGCGAAGACGAATCCAAGCTGTTGATTATTGCTTCTCGCGATGTTGATCCCGGGATGGTCTATTTGTTCGACAAGAACAGCAAAAGACTAGAAGAACTTCTGCCGTTAAGAAACGATATGGCAGAAGTGCAGATGGGTCAGATGCGGGCGGTTTCATATCCTGCAGCCGACGGCACACAAATTCCCGGTTACCTGACATTGCCTCCAGGATCTGACGGGGTCGGTCTGCCGGCATTGGTGATGCCTCATGGCGGACCTTCTTCGCGAGATGAGTGGGGATTCGATTGGCTTGCTCAGTACTTTGCTCGCCAAGGATATGCCGTATTGCAGCCGAACTATCGAGGATCAGCAGGATATGGCAGCGACTGGTATATGAGGAACGGCTATCAGTCTTGGGACACTGCAATCGGGGATGTAGTCGACGCAGGACGCTGGCTTTCAAAAGAAGGTATTGCCGATCCAAGTAAACTCGCAATTTTGGGCTGGTCTTACGGCGGATATGCAGCGTTGCAATCAGAGGTGACTGCGCCCGATGTGTTCAAGGCGGTTGTTGCGATTGCGCCGGTTACCGATTTCGGAATGCTCAAAACGGAGGCGCAGGGGTTCACCAATTTCCGACTGGTGCAAGAGTTTGTCGGCTCGGGTCCTCACATTGCCGATGGTTCGCCCGCAAGGAATGCCAATTCCATTTCATCACCGGTGCTACTCTTCCATGGTGAGTATGATGAGAATGTTTCTGTCCGGCATAGCCAGGTGATGGTCGATGCGCTCGATGATAATGGGAAGTCTGTTCGGTATGTTGAGTACGAAGGACTTGATCACTATCTCGATGATAGCGACGCACGCAGTGGGATGCTGCAAGAAGCGAGCAAATTTCTGGCGGAAAATCTCGGTACAGAGTGAGAATTCTCGCGAAGGTCTGACAGAGCAAGGCACAAAGCCATGCAATGATCCCAGGCGATCCAGAGCCTTACCCTTTGGCTGTTCTCTGACGAAATGTGCTGAGTCGCGGTTCTTTCTTGGACGGGCTACTTGGCTTGGCGGTGCGAGCAAGGCGTTCGATCTTACTTTGCCATTTCGATATGCTTTTCTCGGCAGCACCATGCTTGACCGGGCCGAGTGTTAGAACTCTTGCAGGCTTGAAACCGCAGAAACCCAGAACTTGCTTGCGCCAGCGTTGGACTATCGAATTGCCATAGGCAAGGCGTAGGAACCAGGGCGGTGTATCCATCGTAATAATTGCATCGGCTGAGCGGCCTTCCATCAGCCTGTCCCAGAAGGAATCGTTGTCATGGTAAGCGAAGGCAAAGCCGGGCAGTAACAGGCGATCCAACAGTCCTTTGACAATGGCCGGCTCTGCGGCCCACCACATTGGGAAACAGAATGCGACATGATCGCATGCGTCCAGCAATTCCGCCATTCGTTCGAGATCCGGTTCCCAAGACGTGCGTTTGGCGTATCCGTGCTGAAGGTTCGGAGTGAACTTTAGATCACGTATCGCAACGCGCTCGATAGTCGCGTCTACTGCAAGGGCGGCTTGATAAATGTCGAGCAAGGTCGATGAAAGCCGATCCTCGTCGGGATGACCGTCGATCAATAAAATCCGCATGCTCGTGCCTCCAATATGTGACTAATGGTAACTTAGCGTTGTTGGAAGGCAAACAAAAAGGGCGGCCCCGTAGGACCGCCCTCTTGATGTCGCTATTCGGAACAATCAGCGTGAGTAGAACTCGACGACCAGGTTTGGTTCCATCGTGACCGGATAGGGCACTTCGTCGAGCTTAGGTACGCGGTTGTAAGTGACTTTGTCGGTGCCATCAGGGGCAACATAGTCAGGGATCTCACGCTCCGGCAGGCTCTGCGCTTCGATGATCAGCGCCATGTCCTTCGCCTTATCGCCAAGGCTAATCACATCGCCAACATCGCAGCGACGGCTTGCAATGTTGCACTTTACGCCATTCACGCGAATGTGACCGTGCGAAACGATCTGGCGTGCAGCAAAGATCGTCGGTGCGAACTTGGCACGGTAAACGATCATATCGAGGCGACGCTCGAGCAGACCGATCAGGTTTTGGCCAGTATCGCCCTTCATCGCGGCCGCTTCCTTATAGGTGCGGCGGAACTGTTTTTCGGTAACGTCGCCGTAGTAGCCTTTAAGCTTCTGCTTGGCACGCAGCTGAAGACCAAAGTCGCTGACCTTGCTCTTACGGCGTTGTCCATGCTGGCCGGGACCATACGAACGTTTGTTGACGGGGCTGTTTGGACGACCCCAGATGTTTTCACCCATCCGGCGGTCAAGTTTGTACTTAGCGCTTTTACGCTTTGACATATGTCATTCCTTCAATTTGCGGACAGGCCGATTGCCTGTCGTTTAACCCGGCATCGCTCCGTCAAACCATTCTGTTTGACGCGGCTTCCGCTTCACCGGGGTGCGGAGCCAATTGCGAAGCGCGCGAATAGCAGGATCGGACGGCAGGTCAAGCCGTTTCAGATGAACTTAGGCCCTCGACAATCGCGGAGTCATTGGGCAGTGCGCTCGGCCATGAAGGACACAGTCAAAACTCCCGAAGATTGCCAATCTATGGCGGATGTTCGCGCAGGCGTCGATGCGACCGATCAGCAGTTGGTGAAACTGCTAGCAACCCGATACGGTTACATGCGGGCAGCCGCACGTATCAAACAGGACCGCGACACCGTTCGCGACGAAGAACGCAAGGCGCGGGTAATCAAAGCTGCAGCTACTGCAGCTGGGAATGCTGGATTGCCGTCCGGCGATATTGCCGAACTGTGGGATCGGCTTGTCGAGAGTTCGATCGCCTATGAATTGGTCGAGTGGGATCGAATTCGGAGTTAGGTCACGCACTGATCCGAACCGGCCTAGTTACCGTTGTTAAACTCGCGCCATTGTTCCTTAGTCATGCAAACGCGCTCGGTTCTGCGGCTTCCCATTGATTGGATGCGGCGGCAGATCTTCTTTTCCTCGCGGGCTTCTTGCTTCTCAACCTTTTCGGAATTTTTCGGCTTTGGATTGGAAGCCGTCGAAGGCGCAGAACTCATCACAGCTAATGAAGCTGCAACCGAAAACAGAATGTGCATTGAAAACCTCGGTAGATTGGGGGTGTCTTCGCAAATATCGAATTATAATAACCGTTTAGAGATATGTCGAGTGGGTATTGCTACTCGCGGTCATTGCGCGCAAGACTTGATAACACTCCGCGCAAAGTCCGGACTTCCAAATGATTCCAGCGAGGTCTCGTAAGGACATTGCGGAGCGTTCTTTTGGTCGCCTCAGCGCGCGATTCAGGTAGGAAGTAGCCCTTCGGATCTAGCAGTTCCTCAAAATGCTCGATCAAACCTTCAAGATCCGTTTGCGGGGCGGGAGGCAGGCGTTCTTCTAGCGTCGGTTGCGTCAGCTTCTGCGTTTTGGACCATGCGTAAGCACACAAAATCACCGCTTGAGCAAGATTGAGCGATCCGAAATCCGGGTTAATAGGCACAGTAAGAATTGCGCTCGCCATCGAGACATCTTCGGTGTCCAGTCCAGACGCTTCGCGCCCGAACAGGATCGCGCTTCTTCCGGACGAAGCGACCATCTGCCCGGCCGCCTCCTCAGGTGTAACCACTTGTTTCTGATCGCCGCGCTTGCGAACCGTTGAGGCATAGATTGCTGAACAATCAGCGACCGCTTCGGTCGTTGTCTCGAATACTTTTGCCTGATCAAGAACGATGTCGGCCCCCGATGCAGAGGGTCCGGCGCTGGGGTTTGGCCAACCGTCGCGCGGAGCGACCAATCGCATCTCATTAAGGCCAAAGTTCAGCATTGCCCGCGCCGCTTTACCGATATTCTCGCCTAATTGAGGGCGTACCAGTACAATAATAGGTGGTTGAGCTGTGTCAGTCATCGCCGGAGCTGTCGTCACTCTCTGCGACTTGCTGGACAGTGCTGGCAAATTCCTCAAAGTCGCGCGCTTCGCTGAAATCGCGATAGACGCTGGCGAAACGGATATAGGCGACGCTGTCGAGCCCGCGCAGTCCGTCCATTACCATTTCTCCAATCCGGGAGGAGGGAACCTCGTTTTCGCCTACGGTTTCAACTTGGCGCTGTATTCCCGAAACCAGCTGGTCGATTCGTTCCTGAGCCACATCGCGTTTGCGGCAGGCCAGGGCGACGGATTGTTCTAGCTTTGAACGGTTGAAAGCTTCGCGCCTGTCGCCGGATTTTACAATGGTCACGTCGCGCAGTTGCACCCGTTCAAAGGTAGTGAAGCGCGCACCACAGCTCGAACATTGTCGCCGCCTACGGATTGAGGTGTTGTCCTCAGTCGGGCGACTGTCTTTTACTTGGCTGTCATCATGCGCGCAAAAGGGGCAACGCATCTATCGCTTGATCCGGTTGTAGAAGGCAAAACCTGCACCGACAGCAAGGCCGACCGGCCAAGTGATGACTGGCAAAAGAGCTGCACCAAGTGCTCCGATAGCAGCACCGGCAAGCACTGGCTTGGTCGAAGGATGTTGCATACCGCCCTTTGCCATTCCGGAAATCTCGGTTTTGGCTTCGTCGATGAGGTTCGAATCGTTTTTCTGGTTCATGTTACCTACCCGGATAGACTGGAAAGTCTCCGCATAGCTCACCAACACGGCGGCGAACAGATTCTTCGACCTGTGCATCGCCGTCGGGGCCATTTTTCGACAAACCGTCGACCACCTCCGCTATAAGTGCACCAACTTTGCGGAATTCTTCCGTTCCGAACCCGCGGGTAGTTCCGGCGGGTGTACCAAGCCGAATGCCGCTGGTCACGAATGGGCTGCGTGTATCAAACGGAATGCCGTTTTTGTTGCAGGTTAGCCAGGCGCGATCGAGGCCTTTTTCGGCAGATTTGCCGGTCACATCTTTTGCGGTGAGATCGACCAGCATTGAATGATTGTCGGTTCCTCCAGAAACGATCCGCAAGCCATTTTCCTCAAGGCTCGAAGCGAGCGCGCGCGCATTTTCGACCACATTGTTGGCATAGGTCTTGAACTCGTCACGCAGCGCTTCACGGAAAGCCGTGGCCTTAGCGGCGACAATATGCATCAGCGGACCGCCTTGCAGTCCAGGGAACACCGCCATGTTGAAGGGTTTGGTAAACTCCTCATCGTTCCAAAGAATAACACCCGAACGCGGGCCGCGAAGCGACTTATGCGTGGTGGTTGTGACGACATGTGCATGGGGGAAGGGTGAGGGATGTGCGCCGCCGGCAACCAAGCCAGAGATATGGCTCATATCGACCATCAGATACGCACCGACCTCGTCGGCAATCTTGCGGAATGCAGCCCAGTCCCACACACGTGAATAGGCGGTACCGCCTGCGATAATCAGCTTTGGCTTGTGTTCCTTCGCGATCTCCATGACATCATCCATGTCGATCAATTCGTCATCCTTGCGCACGCCATATGCGACCGGATTGAACCATTTGCCGCTCATATTGACCGGCGAGCCATGCGTCAGGTGGCCACCTGAATTCAGGTCGAGGCCCATGAAAGTATCACCCGGTTGGAGTAATGCGAGGAACACTGCTTGGTTCATCTGAGATCCGCTGTTCGGCTGAACATTGGCAAATTCGCACCCAAACAGCTCCTTGGCGCGATCGATTGCTAGTGTTTCGACCACATCGGCATATTCGCAGCCGCCGTAGTAGCGTTTGCCAGGATAGCCCTCGGCGTATTTGTTGGTGAAAACGCTGCCGGCAGCCTCGAGCACAGCGGTCGAAGCAATGTTTTCGCTCGCGATGAGCTCGATCTTGTCCTGTTGGCGTTTTAGCTCGTTGCGAACTGCGCCAAAAATCTCGGGATCGGCCTGTTCGAGCGTGTCGTTCCAGAATCTAGTGTTG
>Ga0316202_10000983_pt1 | contig 24836 bp, 22 predicted proteins | sample 3monrhotite_MG_FD_204934 | JGI IMG/M metagenome (GOLD analysis project Ga0316202, IMG submission 204934) | Microbial mat bacterial communities from mineral coupon in-situ incubated in ocean water Damariscotta River, Maine, United States -... | ecosystem: Environmental > Aquatic > Marine >... | reverse complement strand
CAGGTCACGGGCCCCCGCCTCTTGGTCCTCTGGCGCGGCCGCTAGCGGGTCCCCCTTTACTGGGGGACGCTGCGCTCCCCCAGACCCCCTCAGCTTTGCGCCCGGGGGCCCTAACGCGACTTTCGTTGGACTGCGCAACGGGGTCGCGTCAGCTTGAGGGGCGAAAGTCGCTGGGGGCCCCCTCTCCGCACGCTTCTCTACTGGGGGACGATGCGCTCCCCCCAGAGCCCGCCCTCACGCGGCTTTCGTTGGACTGCCACTCGGGGTCGGCTCCGCTCTGGCGGAGGCTGCGCTCCCCCAGACCCCCTCGACGCGGTCTGGGCTGCGCCGCCGTCCGGGGCCGACCGCGGTGTGGCTGTTCCAGAGCTGAGCGACCCCGGTTGCCTTCCAGAGTCACCTCAGGACAGGTTCCCGGGGCTTGAGCCTGGTGGGCGTCTGGGGTGGGAGCTAGACTCCCCGCCTTCGCAGGACGGCCCTCAGAGGCCAACTTCGAGGCTCGAAGGATCTCCATGGCTGACAAGACCTACATCCTGGGGCTCAGCGCCTACTACCACGACAGCGCGGCGGCCCTCGTCTGCGACGGCAAGATCGTGGCCGCAGCCCAGGAGGAGCGCTTCACCCGCAAGAAGCACGACGCCCGCTTCCCGCGGAACGCCGTCGACTACTGCCTGCGTGAGGCCGGGATCGGGACCGAGGACCTGACCTACGTCGCCTTCTACGACAAGCCGATCCTCAAGTTCGAGCGGATCCTCCAGACCTACCTCGGCGTCGCCCCCAACGGGATCCGGCAGTTCTGGAAGGCCATGCCCGTCTGGCTCAAGGAGAAGCTCGGGACCAACAAGCTGATCCGGGCCGAGCTCCCGGGCTACACCCGCCGGATCCTCTTCGGCGAGCACCACGAGTCTCACGCCGCGAGCGCTTTCTTCCCCTCCCCCTACGAGGAGGCGGCGGTCCTGACCATTGACGGCGTCGGCGAGTGGGCGACCACGACCTACGGGGTCGGCAAGGGGAGCGAGCTCAAGCTCTTGGGCGAGATCAACTTCCCCCACTCGCTGGGCATGCTCTACAGCGCGTTCACCTACTACACGGGCTTCAAGGTCAACAGCGGCGAGTACAAAGTCATGGGCCTCGCGCCCTACGGCGAGCCGCGCTTCGTGGACCAGATCCTCGAGCACGTGTTCGAGCTCCGCGAAGACGGCAGCTTCCAAATGCGCATGGACCACTTCGACTTCCTGGCCGGTCTCAAAATGACCAACAGCAAGTTCGACGCGGTCTTCGGCGGCCCGCCCCGCCAGCCCGAGACCGAGCTCGGCCAGCGCGAAATGGACCTCGCGGCCTCGGTCCAGGTCGTGACCGAAATGGCCATGGACAAGATCGCGCGCTTCGTGCGCGAGAAGACCGGCATGAAGAACCTCTGCCTGGCCGGCGGCGTGGCGCTCAACTGCGTTGCCAACGGCAAGCTGCTCCGCTCCAAGGTCTTCGACAACATTTGGATCCAGCCCGCGGCCGGCGACGCCGGCGGCGCCCTCGGCGTGGCCCTCTCGGTCTGGCACACCTACCTCCAGCAGCCGCGGACCCTGCGCGAGGACGGCAAGGACCTCCAGTTCGGGAGCTACCTCGGCCCGGCGCCCGACACCACCGAGTCCAAGGCCTACTTCGACGAGATCGGAGCGGTCTACACCGAGCACAGCGCCGAGGACCTCCCCGAAGCGGTGGCCACGGTCCTCGCCGAAGAGAAGGTCGTCGGCCTCTGCCAAGGACGCATGGAGTTTGGTCCCCGCGCCCTGGGCGGCCGCTCGATCCTGGGTGACGCTCGCTCGAGCGAAATGCAGACGACCATGAACCTCAAGATCAAGTTCCGCGAGTCGTTTCGACCCTTCGCGCCTTCGATCCTCGAGGAGGACGTCAACGAGTGGTTCGAGCAGGAGTCGCCCTCTCCTTACATGCTCCTCGTCGCCGACGTCCGCGACGAGCACCGGATCCAAATGACCGAAGAGCAGAAGAAGCTCTTCGGGATCGAGAAGCTCAAGATCCCGCGCTCCAAGATCCCGGCCGTGACCCACGTCGACTACTCGGCGCGGATCCAGACCGTGAGCGAAGACACGAACCCGGTCTACTACAAGATCATTAAGTCCTTCAAGGACAAGACAGGCTGCCCTGTCGTGGTCAACACTTCGTTCAACGTCCGGGGCGAGCCGATCGTGGCCAACGCCGAAGACGCCTACCGCTGCTTCATGCGGACCAACATGGACTACCTCGTGGTGGACCGCCTCGTCCTCGCCAAGACCGACCAGCCCGCCTGGAAGGAAGAGGGCGACTGGCGCAACGAGTTCGAGCTGGATTAATGAGCACCGAAGCACCTGCCAAGGTCGGCCTGAGCCCGATCAACACCAGCCTCAGCGCGCCGCGCCACAAGGACCTCTTCCTCGAGGGCACGGACCCCGAGACGGCCAAGAAGGAGAAGCGCGGCCAAGCCCGCGTCCTCGGCCTGGGGTTCTTCGTGATGTTCGGGGTCGTGATCACCGGGATCAGCTTCACCTTCAACGGAGCCTGGAAGCCTGGCCACGGCGTCAACTTCCGCTCGCTCTCGCAAGAGCAGCTCCCGGGTTGGGACGACAAGGAGAACCGCGTCCACAACGCGGCCTCGCTCCGCTGGCGCCAAGCCCCCCCAGCCCTGACCGTGGCTGGCTCGAACCAGGGCACCCCCGCCGCGGCCTTCGACCTCGCCTACGACGAGAAGGACGACGTAGAGCCCAGCGCGGATCAAAGCCCGGTTCGGGTCTACGTGGACGGGAAGCTCGTGGGGACGGCCTACTTCCCCGCGGCCGCGCTCCCCAAGGACGCCAAGACCGAGGCCCTGATCGCGCTCCCCAACCGGGAGCCCAAGCCAGCGCGCGAGAGCTTCGTTCACGCCTATCGCGAGGCCAAGCTGCTGCGGATGCTTCCGACGCGCTACGTGCTCTACGTAGGCTGCGTCCTGGGCCTGCTCGGCCTCCTCGTCCCAGCGCTCTTGGTCCCCTTCTACGACTTCTGGATGCGCTACGTGACCGCGCCCTTGGGCTGGTTCAACACGCGCTTGATCCTGACCGTGCTCTGGGTCGTGATCTTCACGCCGATGGCGATCTTCCGCCGGCTCCTGAGCGCTGACGCGCTCCGTCGCGAGCAGCTCCCCAAGGACCAGACCTACTGGCTCGAGAAGAAACAGCGCGATCCCAAGCACTTCCAGAAAGGCTTCTAGCAACCTGTGAAGGGGATCATTCTCGCGGGCGGCTCCGGCACTCGACTGCACCCGCTGACGCTCGCCGTCAGCAAGCAGCTGATGCCGATCTACGACAAGCCCATGATCTATTACCCGCTCTCGGTCCTGATGCTGGCCGGGATCCGCGAGGTCTTGATCATTTCGACCCCCAGCGACCTTCCGCGCTTCAAGCTCCTCCTCGGCGACGGGAGCCAGTTCGGACTCGAGTTCAGCTACGTCGAGCAACCCGCCCCCGAGGGCCTGGCCCAGGCCTACGTCCTCGGCGCCGACTTCGTGGGCGACGAGCCCTCCTGCCTGATCCTCGGCGATAACGTCTTCTACGGACACGGCCTGAGCCAGACCCTCCAGGAGGCCGCGACCCTCGACTCGGGCGCCATGGTCTTCGCCTACCGCGTGGCAGACCCCGAGCGCTACGGCGTGGTCGAGTTCGACCAGGACGGCAAGGTCCTCTCGATCCAGGAGAAGCCCAAGCAGCCCCGCTCGCGCTTCGCGGTCCCGGGCCTCTACTTCTACGACGCCGAGGTCGTGGAGATCGCCAAGAACCTCAAGCCCTCGCCCCGCGGCGAGCTCGAGATCACCGACGTCAACCGGGTCTACCTCGAGCGCGGCGACCTCCGCGTCCTCGAGCTCGGCCGCGGCACGGCCTGGCTCGACACCGGCACCCACGAGAGCCTCCTCGACGCGAGCGAGTTCGTGGCCGCGATCCAGCGTCGCCAAGGCCTCGTGATCAGCAGCCCCGAGGAGATCGCCTTCCGCAAGGGCTGGATCACGCCCGAGGAGCTCCGCCAGCAGGCGGAGCCCATGGCGAAGAACCCCTACGGGACCTACTTGCTGGGGTTGTTGGACGAGTAGATCTCTTGAGTGTGGCGTGATCGCCTCTCTCAACACAGAGACACTGAGTGAGGACTGAGTTCACAGAGGCCGGGAGGGAGAGCCCCCGCCTACAAGACGTCTCGCGACGACGGAGATAACCGCCAAGATCGCCAAGGACGCCAAGGCTTCGCTGCGCGGAGTCTCACTGCTTGGCCCCTCGATCCAGGCCCGCGAGAGGTAGGTGATTGGGAGGGGAGCCCCACACTGGGCTCGGAGCGCGCTCGGCTCGGGCGAAGCTCCTTGGCGTCCTTGGCGTCCTTGGCGGTTGGATCTCTCTTCGCCAACGAAACCGATTCACCTTCGCCTGGGTAGCCGAGACGCCCTGACCCCTCAGCCTTGGCGGTTCAGCTAGCCACCGCTGAGCGCGCCGATCACGAACACTTCCTGTCCCTTGGGGACAGCGGTGGCCAGGTCTTCGATCGAGTCTGGCCCGACGAAGATCCGAATGTGGGTTCGGACGCGCTCGTGCTCGTCGATCAGGCGAAAGCGAATCCCTGGGAAGCGCTCGTCGAGCGCGGCCAGGGCGTCAGCGACGGTCTCCCCCTCGACTTCGTGCTCGCGCTGGCCGCCGGTGTAGGTGTCTAGGAGACCTGGGAGGCGAACGATCACGCGAAGTCCGCGACCGTGACCGAGTAAATGTGCGGGAGGTGACGCGCGATCGAGCGCCAGCTCGCGCCCTCGTCGGCGCTCGCGAAGACCTCGCCGCTCGAGGTCCCGACGTAGAGGCCTAGGGGGTCTTGGGCGTCAGCGCTCATGCACTGGCGCTTCACGCTGAACCAGCCGGTCTCGGGCAGCCCCTGGTCTTGGCGCTCCCAAGTTTCGCCGCCGTCCTTGGTCCGATAGGCGGCAGGCTTGCCGCCGGGTGAGGTTCGGGGCCACACGTCGGTCCCGTCCATGGGCCAGACCCAGGCCGTATCGACCTCGCGGGGGTGAACCACGATTGGGAACCCAATGTCTCCGATCTCCTGGGGGAGGTTGTCGCCGATCCGAGTCCACGTCGTCTCTGGACGTTGGATTCGATACACGCCGCAGTGGTTCTGCTGATAGAGGCGATCGGGATCCAAGGGGTGATAGACCATGCAGTGGGGGTCATGACCGAACTCGTAGTCTCCGGGCGGCATGTAGGTGATCGCGACGCCGCCGTTGAGGGGAGTCCAGCTCGCCCCGCCGTCCTTGCTCTCGAAGCTCCCGCCAATGCTCAGCCCGAGGTAGAGGTGCTGAGGGTCGCGAGGATCGACCAGGATCGAGTGCAGCTTGGCTCCGTCCGGGGTCCCGTCGCCGAGGGCCTTCTCGCCCATGAACGAGCTCTCGTTCCAGCCCTCAACAGGCGTCCAAGTCGCGCCTGAGTCTTCGCTCTCGAAGAGCCCGAAGGGCGAGGTCCCGGCATACCAGTGGCCGGGGCGGCTGGTGTGGCCAGGGGTCAGCCAGAAGGTGTGGTGGACCGCCTTCTTCTTCTTGCCCTCAGCCTCGTCTTCCACCTTGGGGAAGGCCGGCGGCTGGCTGGCCTCGACCCAGGTCTCTCCTTGGTCTGTCGAGCGGAACACGCTCGGCCCGAGGTGTCCCGTGCGGACGGCCGCCAGGAGCGTCTTACGGTCTCGCGGGTCGAGGACCGCGTGGTGGACCGTGCAGCCGAAGTGGTGCGGCTCGCTCGCAGTCCAGGTCTCACGAGTCGCGTCGGGCCGAAGGATCCAAGCGCCTTTGCGCGTGCCGATCAGGAGAGCGAGTGCCATGGAGAGTCCTTCCCGTTGGCTACCTGTGTAGCACGCAGACCACGGCCGCAGGGCCGAGTCAGGCACGCCTGGGGGGGGCCTGCCTCGGGAGAGGAGGCTCGAGTCTCACGAGACCTTCGCTGAGCACAACGACGCCTATTCAGGAGACCAAGCTGAGAAGCCCGTCGCGAGCAGGTGCGCGATCAGCTCGTCGCGGCTCTTGGCGTCGGACGAGCGGTAGTGCCAATGAGCGATTCGCACGTCGACGGTCACGAAGGGGTCCAGGCGCGGGACCCCGAGGGAGGTCAGGGCCTCGAGGGCTCGGTCTCGCTGGGCGGGTGAAGTCGTCGAGATCACGACCTTCTTGTGGTCGCTGATGTCGACGTTGGTGGCGCCCTCCTCCGCGTAGGAGGTCAGGGTCACGAAGCCGTTGCGGAGCGAGTCGTCCTCCGCCAACTCAATGTGCGCGCGGATCTCGTCCTTCGAGGTCAAGTCCTCGTTGACGAAGATCTCGTCGGGAGCGGGGTCGCTCTCGGAGGCGCCCTCCCAAGGGCCGTGGACCTTGTACCAGAACACGCGAAAGGGCTCGTAGAGGGCGAGGAAGCGCTCGTAGAGCGCGAGGAGGTCCACCTCGGCCACGTGGATCTCGAGGGTGCTGACTCCCTCTGCCTCCCAGAGCGTGTAGCCGACGGCGATCTCGTCTGGATCCTCCGCGTCCTGAGGCTGGTGGCAGGCTGCGATGACGCCGAAGGGGAGCGGGAGGAAGGGCTGGTCGTTCTCTTCGTCGGGCGGGTAGAGGGCCCGACCCACGCTCCAGAACGCGAGCCCCGACTCCGAGCGCTCGACCTCGCACTCCACGTTCTCTAGGAGGTCTGGATCCGCGCTGCAGAGAATCGGACGCGGGATTCCGTTGCCCTTAGCCGCTTCGCGGACTCGGTCCAGCGCCACCCCCAGGCGCGGACCGTAGGCCCAGTAGGGCTGGTAGAAGGGCTCCCTGCCCCGCGCCTCCTGAACGAGGCAACGGTAGAGCTGTCCGGCTGGCAGCGACTCCACGCTCGCTAGCGATCCTCGTCCTCGAGCTCGTCGTCGAGGGGCTCGTCCTCCTCCGGCTCGTCGTCCTTGTCGTCGAGGGACTCGTCTTCTTCGTCTGCCGCGAGGTCCTCGTCCTCTTCCTCGTCGCTGAAGCGACTCAGGAGCCCGCGCAGCCCACGCTTCTTCTCCTTGGTCGGCCCGTAGACCAGCGCCCTCAGCTCGGCGTCGCTCGGGGCCGCCTCTTCGAAGAGGCCCAGGTCCCACAGCTCATGAAAGCCCTCCTCGAGCTCAGGGAGCCCTAAGGCGCGCATCAGGAGCCTTCGAGCCTCGGTGCAGTCGCCGTATTCCGAACCGATCGGGTCGTGGTCGCGGAGGTTCTCGATCCGGGACTTCGCCATGACCGGCGCCGCCTCGGCGAAGAGCTCGGCCGCGAGCCCAAAGGCTCCCGCCAGCTTCTGGGGGTCGCCCTTGGTCCGAGCCAGCTCGGCCTCGCTGGCGTCGGCCTCGTCGAAGCCCTTCTCAGCGTCAAGGCACGAGTGATAGGCGTCGAGGAGGGTCCCGCCCCGAGCGTAGGCCTCATAGCCGAAGGCCAGGTCGTCGTCGACGTGGACCAGCGCGATCGTCGGGGCCCCAGCCGTCGCGAGGTCCTTGGCCAGCTCGCGAGCCCAGGTCGGGTCCTCAGGCAAGACCGTGGTCCAGCCGCCGCTGGGCGGCATGAGCAAGAAGCGCCGCGCGTCCCGCGCGCTGGCCTCCTTGCCGCCGGGGCGGAATTTGAACCCGCTCGCCCCCAGGGCTGCGTGGAGGTTCTCGATCAGCGCGACTCGATCGGTCTCGCGGACATGGACGGCGCCGTAGCTCAACTCACTCATGGCGAGAGTTTCCGGCTCCGCGCCCGAAGCGACAAGGGCTGATTGCCAGAGTGCCTGAGCCGAGTGCACCCGGCACCCCGCTTGGACCTAAGCTGGGTCCATGGATCTGACCCTCGTCCCACTCCTGACCCTCGCCGACCTCTCGCAGGAGGCGCTGGAGACCACCGTCCTCGCCGGAGTCGCTGGAGTCTTCGTCGCCGGGTTCCTGATCTACGTCTTCCTCTCGGACAAGCAGCAGCTCCTCGAGCGCGAGCGCCTCGGCCCGGTCGAGGTGACGCTCGACCCCCCCGCCCCCTGCCTCGGCCAGGCCTGCCAAGCTCGAATCTCGATTCGCCCGCCGAGCCCGCTCGAGTTTCGGCGGATCACCCTCGAGGTCGAAGGCCGCGAAGAGACCTGGTGGAGCGACAGTCGGGGAGAGCACCTGGGCGAGACCCATACGGTCCAGAAGGAGATCCTCCAGGGGGCAGCCGGCCGCCGCTCAGAGGTCAGCGAGACCCTGGGCTTCGTCCTCTCCGCCGACGCGCCGCCCTCGTTCTCGAGCGAGGGCTGCAGGGTCGTATGGACCGCGACCCTGACCGTCGTGGTCAAGGGCGCCGCCCCCTACAGAGAGCGGATCGAGCTGAGCGTCCCCCCCGTCGTGGTCAGCGGCTAGTGGCAGGGGCCCACTTCCGACTGGCGATCGCGCCCCCAGGCAGTCCGCCTGGGACACCTCTCGCGGCCGGCGCTGCGACAGAGGGCACGATCGTGGTTCGGACGCCCAAGGCATACGACCAGCTCCGGCTGGACTGGTCCCTGGGCTGGGAGACCCTCCGAGGAGCCGCCTCCACCCACCGAGTCCGCGTGGACAGCGGGACAGTCCTCCTCGAAGACCTCCGCCAGAACCAGCCCCAGGTCGTGCGGGTCTACCCGCAGCTCCCGCCCGAGGGGCCGACGAGCTATCGAGGCCAGCTCTTCGAGATCCGGTGGTGGTTCAGCACGACCCTCGACACCAGCTTCTGGGGTGCAGACCCCGAGCGCGAGATCGGGTTCCAAGTCGTCCCTCGCCCCTACGAGACCCCCCTCGCCCCCGCAACGCCCCGCAGCCCCCAGATCGGCCTCCGGCCTCGGCCCGAGGCCCTCCCTCCGACCCTCTCGGTCTCACCCCGAGCCCAGGAGGGGCCTGGGCTCTGCCCTTTTTGCCGAGACACCCTCGAGTCGGACCTGCGCGCCTGCCCGCGCTGCGACACGCAGCACCACTCCGAGTGCTTCGACCTCTACGGAGGCTGCACGATCCTAGGCTGCGGCTAGCTCGACGACCCAGGCCTGCGACCTGGAGCCGGGGTGGGCTCGCCCTGAGCCCCGTCAGCGGCGAGAATCCTCCTCCCCCCGAAGAGAGGCAACACCCATGACCATCAAGCGAATCGGCGTCATGACCGGCGGCGGCGACTGCCCTGGCCTAAACCCCGTGATCCGAGCCGTGGTCCTGGCCGCCCGGGCGCGGGGTTGGGAGGTCATGGGGATCGAGGACGCGACCCACGGGCTCGTGAACCTCGACTACCGCTCACCGCGCGGGAACCGGCTCCTCGACGTCGGCGACGTCGACGACATCCTCCAGACCGGCGGGACGATCCTCGGGACCTCGAACAAGAGCGACCCCTGGAACTTCGTGGTCGAGAAGGAGGGCGTGAAGACCACCATCGACGTCTCCGCCACGGCCGTCGAGAACTATCACAAGCTCGGCCTGGACGCCCTGATCTCCATTGGCGGCGACGGGAGCATGAAGATCGCCCAGAAGTTCTGCGACCTCGGCTGCAAGATCGTGGGCGTCCCCAAGACCATTGACCAAGACGTGGCGGCGACCGACACGACCTTCGGCTTCATGACCGCGGTCCAGTGCGCGACCGACGCCCTCGACCGACTCCACGACACCGCCGAGAGCCACGACCGAGTCATGCTCCTCGAGGTCATGGGCCGCGACGCAGGGCACATTGCACTCCACGCCGCCATGGCCGGCGACGCCCATATCTGCCTCCTGCCGGAGATCCCCTACCGGATCGCGCCCCTGGTCGAGAAGATCAAGACCCGCAAGGCGAACGGGAAGCCCTACTCCATCGTGGTCGTGGCCGAGGGCGCGCACCCCCATGACGGCGAAGCCAGCATCGAAAAGAAGCTCGGCGAAATGCCCAAGCTCTTCGGTGCCGCCCAGCGCCTGGCCGTGGCCCTCGAACCCCACCTCGACCTCGACGTCCGAGCCACGATCCTGGGTCACCTCCAGCGCGGCGGGAGCCCGGTTCAGTTCGACCGAATCCTGGGGACCCGCTATGGCGTCGGCGCGGTCGAGGCCGTCGAGGAAGGCAAGTTCGGCCAAATGGTCTCGCTGCGAAACCACCAGATCACGACGGTCTCGATCAAGGAGGCGATTGAGAAGCAGCGCCTCGTCGATCCGCAGGGTCAGCTCGTTCACGCCGCGCGGAGCGTCGGGATCTGCTTCGGCGACGAGTAACCTACCTGCGTGAGCTCTCCCTCCACTCGAATCGCCCCCTTCAAGGACATCGGCCGCGCAGCCGAGATCGTCCAGACCCTGATCGGGTATGGCTTCGGGACGATCCTCAAGAAGCCGGTCCTCGAGGAGGTCCGCGTCGAGGGAGGCGAGGTCCGCTCGGAGCTCCAGAACCTCCCGCGAGCTGTCCGCATGCGACGCATGCTCGAGGAGCTGGGTCCGACCTTTATCAAGGCCGGCCAGATCCTCAGCACGCGCGCGGACATCGTCCCCGCTGAATACGTCAAGGCGCTTCAGTCCCTCCAGGACGAAACCGACCCGCTCCCCTACGAGACGATCAAGGACGCCGTCGAGAAGGAGCTCGGGAAGCCCCTAGAGGAGCTCTTCGAGACCTTCGAGGAGCGCTCCCTGGCGACGGCCTCGATCGCTCAGGTCCACCGGGCGACGTACAAGACGCCCGAGGGCGAGGTGGTCGAGGTCGCGGTCAAGGTCCAGCGCCCCCAGATCCGCGAGACCATGGAGGCCGACCTCTCGCTCTGCTACTGGCTGGCGCGGCTCCTGGAAGGGACCATTGAGGAGGTCTCGGCCTACACCCCGACGGCGATCGTGGAGCAGTTCGAGCGAGCGGTGTTCGAGGAGCTCGACTTCCTCAACGAGCGCAAGAACCTCGAGCGGGCCCGCAAGAGCTTCTCGAGCCGCCCGGAGCTCCTCGAGGTCCCCCAGGCCTACCCCGAGCGGAGCTCGTCCAAGGTCCTGACCATGGCCTACCTGGACGGCCGCAAGATCACCGCCGTCAAGGACGACGAAGGCTGGGACCGGCCCGCGCTCCTGGATCGCCTCGTGGAGACGGCCTTCAAGCAGGTCTTCGAAGACGGCTGGTTCCACGGCGACCCTCACCCGGGCAACATCCTGATCCTCGGCGACGGCCGCCTGGGCATGATCGACCACGGCCTCTGGGGCCACATTTCCAAGGAGCAGCAGGAGATCCTCCTCCAGTGGCTGACGGCGATCGCGCTCAAGAGCCCGAGCACCCTCGCCCGCCTGACCCTCCGCGTCGGCGAGCCCCCGCCTGGCTTCGACCGCCTGGCCTACGAGCGCGACATTCGAACGCTGATGGACCGCTACGTCGGCGTCGAGCTCGACGCCCTCAGCAGCGCCTCGGTGATCACCGATTCCGTAGAGGTCGTCAGACGACACCGGATCAAGCTCCCGCCGGACTTCGCGGTTCTGGCCCGGGCGACGGCGACCCTGGAGGGGATCGTCCGCGAGCTCTATCCGGACATGGACTTCCAAGAGGTGATCTACCCCTACGTCCAGAAGCTCCTCTTCCAGCGCTTCGACCCCAGCCGCGCTGGGCCCGAGGCCATGGCCCTGATCCTGGGGCTCCAGACCTTCGTCAACGAGGTCCCGAGCCAGATCAACCAGCTCCTCAACGACGCCTCAGCCGGCCGGTTCCAGGTCGGCGTGACTGGCGAGCCCATGGAGGAGCTAGCGGCGGTCGGCAAGACCCTCGGCGTTCGACTCAGCCTCTCGATCGTGGCCTCAGGGCTGCTCTTGGGCGGCGTGTTGACCATGGCCCAAGCCTTCGACGGCGCCACGATCTGGGGGATCCCGACCGTCCCTCTCCTAGCCTTGATCGCCGCCAGCGTGTGCCTGTGGGGAGTCTGGCTGACCTTCCTCTTCCCCAAGGGTCCCCAGAAGATTCGGCTCAGTCGGATCTTCTTCTGGCGCTCGTGGTTCCGACGGCGTCAGCACTAGCCACTAGCGCGGGCCCCGGAGCCCCATGGGCTGCCAACAAGCGCGCCAGGACGTGAGGGGACCCCGCCACCAGAGCAGGCCACGACAGTCCCTGACCGAGCCACAGCGCCTGACCTGCTCGCGAGGAGGATCGAGGGCTGCGGCGACTTCGCTCAGATCTCGCTCCAGGGGGTGGGGAATCGGCGGAACCAAGACGCTAGACAACGAGCAGCGATCACTCAGAGGGCGGCGCGGGACCCGCACGAACGCGACCACGACGACCATGTTCGCCGAGAAGAGCGCGATTCTGACGAGAAGGGACAGAGTGAGGACCTCGCCTAGGGAGACGGCCTCCCCCACAGCTTGGTTTAGCTCCGAACCACTCCGAGACCGCGAGACCCGCAGGACTCCCTCGTCTCTGCGAGAGTTGCTCGGGGCGAACCCTGTTGACTCGCCACGACTTGCGTCGATCTCGCAGCGTTTTCGGAGCGCCCCCGTTCAAGAGGTGTGAAGGCCACTCTGAGCAACACCGACCCTGCTTCCTCCTCTCCCCAAGGCTCCGCGCCCGAGCCCGGGCCGCCTCCTTTGAGTCCGGACGAGGTCGTCAAGCTGGCCTTCCTCGTGGCCAGTCGCCGGGTCGACGCCCACAGCGCCCGGGACATTGCCCAAGAGACCTGGCTCAAGACGAGCGCTCAAGCCGAGCGCGAGCCGGGCTGGACCGTGGCCCGGGCTCGGGCCTGGGTCCGAACCGTGGCGGCCAACGCCGCCCTCGACCTCCTCCGGCGCGAGCGACCCGCTCCCCTAGCCGACGAGGGCGCCCACCCGCCTGACGCGCGCCCCGACCCCGCCGAGGCGGCTGAGTTAGCCGAGCTCGGCGCCCGCGATCGCGCCCAGGCTCGCGCCCTCCTGGCCAAGCTCTCACGGCCTGACCGCGAGCTCCTGGCCGGACGCGTCCTTGAAGGACGATCATACGCCGAATTGGCCGAGCAGTTCGGCCTTCGCCCCAGCAGCCTCCGGGCCCGCTTCGCTCGCTTGCGAGCCTCGCTTCAGAAGGGAGACCTATGACCTCCACCGATCTGGCCGCGCGCCTGAGCGCGGGTGAGGGCGAGGAGCTCCTCTCCGACGCCAAGCTCCGTCGAGACCCGCGCCTCCGCGGCGAGCTCTTTGCGCTCGACGCCTTCCCGGCCGGCTGCGTCGCTCCCGCGCTTGGCCACGCTGTGCTCTGCGAGCTGGACCTCCTGGCGATCGGCGCGGGCTCTCCAGGCCTCCAGCCCCACCTCGCCGAGTGCGCGGCCTGCGCCGCCGAAGAGGCTGACGCCAAGGCGTCCCTCGCGGACCTCGAGGCCCCGGCCTCCACGCCGAAGATCGGACTCTGCTGCGTCTACTGCCGCGACGGACTCGAGGTCGCCAGCGCCGCTTACTGCGCAAGCTGCCTCGCGGTCCACCACCCCGAGTGCTTCCAGGAGCACGGAACCTGCGCCGCGCCGGGTTGCGGAGAGCTCCAGTGGGTTCGGAGCAGCGCTCCCCAGCCGGTCGCCCTCGGTGGCACGAGCCGCTCTCGCAGCGGCTGGTTAGTGGCTGCGGGGGTCTTGCTGACTGCTCTCCTGGGCAGCGGCGCCTATCTTGGCCTCGTCTCGAACGCTCGAGACGAAGCTCAGCGGGTCAGAGCCCGCGAGGCGATCGCAGCTCGCAAGGCGCGAAACGCCGCCCTCCGCCGCGTGGCCGCCCTCGAGCAGGAGCTTCAGCTCCTGATCACCCAGCAACACTACGACGAGGCCCGCTCCCTGCTCGACACCTCGGTGCCCCTCCTCCAGACGACCGTCGCCGACCACGAAGAGCTGCGGCGGCTGATCGATCTCCTCAACCTGAGCGAAGCCGACACGACTCGCTACCGCGAGGCCCAAGAGATCATTCAGAACCGGCTCGTCGATCGCTACCCGAGGGCCTACGACCACCTCCTAGGCATCGACCCTCGCAGCCAGTCGGTCTACCCCGACGCCCGCGCCTACTTGCGCTGGCTAGAGGGTGAGCGCCGACTCAAGGTCGCCAAGGAGCTCCTCGCCAGCGGCAAGGACCAGCAAGCGGAGGTCTTGCTGCAGCAAGCGATCACGAGCTACCGCGCAGACTTGGCCGGAGTCAGCAGCGAGACCGCCTCGACCCTCATGAGCGCGGCTCGCAGCAGCACGAAGCTCGCGAGCCGCTGGAGATCGGGACTCGACTCCTTCCGCCGGGCCGAGGTCGAGATCGGCAACGACCGCCTCGAGCGGGCTCGCCTCGACCTCCTCACGACCCTCGAGCACCTCCCGGCGGATACCCCCCAGGCCAAGAAGGCCAAGGGCTATCTGGGGCAGCTCGAGTCTCTGCGCAAGGCCAAAGACGTGCGCCTCCTCTATCAGCGCCGCGTCGACGGGTTCAAGCTCTCGATCAAGCGAGAGGACTGGCGCTCCGCCGACGACTGGGCCACCCAGCTCGCCCAAAACCACGCGACCTCCACGAACTGGGTCATAGACCTGGTTCGCGAGACCGAAGTCAAGCTCGGCCTCTTCGTCGCCGCAGAGAAGGTCGTCGCCGACGAGGACGCCGCGACCGCTGACCTCTACTGGGCGCGAGACGTGGTGGTCCTCCTCGAGGCCTGGCTCCCGCCCAGCGACCCCCGGCGCGTAGCCTGCGCGCGCCACCTCCAAGCGCTGACCAAGCGGATCGAGCGCTCGACGAACGCCGAGGAGCGCAAGGACGGAGAGAACAAGGACAAGGACAAGGGCTCCCGGCGCTAGCGCCCCACCCTTGCTTGGCGGGCGGCACTTTGGAACCCACCCTGCGGCGCGCAGAACCACGTCCTCGGCGCCTCTGCGGTTTAGCGCCACCCGCCCTCGACCCGAACGCGAAGCCCTCTTAGGGCCGCGGGTGATAGACCAAGAGCTCGTCAGCGAGCTCGTTGGCGTCGTCCGCCTCGCAGGGCAGCGCGCTCGCGAGGCGCTCGGCTATGGCCGCCACCGTCTCTTGAAAGGTCGCGGCCCGCTCGCCTGCGCGCAGCTTGGCGATCGCCTGATCCCGGAGGGCGTCGACGCCCTCTTGCCCCAGGACCGCGAAGGCGCCCTCGTCCGCGAGGACGAGCACCCGACGCTCGAAGAGCGAGACATAGAGGAGCACGCCGCCCTTGGCCCGAGTCGAGGCGAGTCTCTGGCCGACGAAGACGTGCGAGGCCGCCCGAGCGACCTCGGCTTCGATCTCGCCGGCCCCCACGAAGATCCGCCGAAGGGGGTGGACGAAGCTCGCGAGCACGTTGCCGGCCAGGAACCCGAGCGCGACCCCGGCCGCTTGGAGCGCGTAGGGGATCCGAGCGGCCTCCTCCCAGGAGCCGCCTCCGCTCGCGCCCTCGGTCAGGAGGTTCACGCCCAGGAGCCCCAGGAGCGCGCAGATCAGGCCCAGAAGGGCTTCGGCCCGGTCGTAGCGGCCCGACTCGGTCGCGAGGGCGCACACGATCTCGGCCGAGGTCCGCTGCTCGGCTGCGGCAATGGCCGCGCTGACAGCGGCCTGCTCGTCGGCGCTGAGGAAGGTCTTGGCGCTCATGATCACCAGCTCCCGCTCGCGCCGCCGCCGCCCGAGGAGCCGCCGCCGCCGAAGCCGCTGCTCGAGCCGCTCCCGCCCTTGGTGAACACCCCGAACACGAACATCAGGAGGTAGAGGCTAAGCCCGGTCAAGATCAGGAGCCCGCCCCCGACCCAGAGCCAGAAGGCCAGGTCCTTGTTGGGGGTCACGAAGCCGCCCACCACGCAGAGAACCCCGCTCAGCAAGCAGAGAGCTGCGCCCCAGAAGGGCATTGGCTGATACTTGTCGATCTTGCGAGCCAGCTCGGTGTTCTGCACCTTCTCGAGGAAGCCTGGCTCCGGGATCGCGCCCTCGGGTCCGCGGGCCGCCATTGTCTCCAGGTGGATCACCCCCTCCCGGATTCCACCTGAGAAGTCGCCCTGCTTGAAGTTGGCCACGATCTGGTTAGCCATCACGCGCTCGCAGTAGCCGTCCCAGCGCCGGCCCCAGTCGGCCCCCAGCTCGATCCGCGCCTTGCGATCGCCCTTGCTGATCAGGATCAGGATCCCAGTGTTGTAGTCGGCGTCGCCGATCTCCCAGGCGTTGAACCACTCCCGGGCCAGATCCTCGATCACCGGGGTTCCTTCGTCCTCCACGAACTCGGACATTCGGTCAATGGTCACGACCATGATCGCGGTCGAGTGGTTCTGCCCCGCGCGTCCCATGGAGGTCTGGATCGCCGCGCGGTCAGCAGGATCGATCAGCCCCGCGTAGTCCTGAATCCAGGAGAGATCCTCGGGAATATCCGGGATCTCATAGGCCCGGCTGAGGGGAGCCAGGAGGAGGCAGAGGGCGAGGCCCCACAGGAGGGAGTGCTTCATACGTCGAATTGTGGCGCTGCCGCGAGTGCCGCGCCATTCCGATCCGTCGCGGTGTTTGCAACGCGCCCGCGGGCTAACGCTGAAGCCAGGCCACGACCGCCGCCGCCATCCGCTCCTCGTCGGGGCCCGAGAAGAGGTGATCGGCTCCCTCGAACACGACGAGCTCCACTTTGCTGGCGTCGGGTGCTGTCGCCGCCGCCTCGCGAGCTTCGGAGACGGGCACGACGCCGTCCTCGGTTCCGTGGACCAAGAGCCAGGGGACTCGAACCTCGGGGACCTGAGGTAGGACGCTCCCGATCTGGCGCATATCCTCCACGAAGTCTGTCGACAGAGGACATTCCGCCTTGTCCCACATCACGTCTTGCCCTGGGGTCAGGTCCCCGAACTTGCGCTGCGCAAAGCCGTGAGTCTCGACCATGCCCGCCAGCGAGACCAAGCGCCCGATCCGGGCGTCCTGAGCCGCGCGCAACACGCCGACCGCCCCTCCCATGCTGTGGCCCACGAAGCAGATCGGTCGCTCGCCCGAACCCAGCACCGCGTCGAGGACGGAACCCAGGTCAGCGACCTCCTTGCTGACGGTGCTCTGACGAAAGTCGCCCTCGCTCTCGCCGTTCCCCGAGAAGGAGAAGCGCAGGCTGGCGACCCCTGCGGCCTCGAGCGCCTGCGCCAGGGTCAGGGCCCAAGCCCGGTCCTTGTTCGCGGTCACCCCGTGGCCAATCACGACCAAGAGCTCCGCACCAGGGCTCGCGCCTCCCTCGCAGGAGTAGTCGAGGCGCTCGCCGAGCGCGTTGCGGATCTCGCCGAAAGGCAGCTGACTCATAGAGCGCTCCTACTCGAAACAAATGACGGAGCGGATCCCGTCCTGGGCGTGCATGAGGTCGAAGCCGTGGTTGACCTGATCGAGGGTGATCCGGTGGCTGACGAAGCCGTCGAGGTCGAGCTCGCCCTTGAGGTAGAGGTCGACCAGCTGCGGGACGTGAGTCCGGCCGCGCGCGCCGCCGAAGCTCCCGCCCTGGACCTTGCGCCCGGTGATCAAGAAACGCGGAGTGATCTCGAGCTTCTCGCCGCGGCCGGCGACCCCCAGGATCGTGCACAGGCCCCAGCCCATGCGAGCCGCCTCGACGGCCTGGCCCATGACGCTCACCAGGCCCGTAGCCTCGAAGGTGTAGTCCGCGCCGAAGCCCTCCGTCAGCGCGTTGATCTGCTCGACGGGGTCGCCCTCGGTGGGGTTCACCAGGTGCGTAGCCCCGAAGCTCTTGGCCAGCTCGAGGCGCTTGGCCGAGGGGTCGACGGCGATGATCTTCTCGGCTCCGCGCTGCTTCGCGCCCACGATCGAGCCCAGGCCGACCATGCCAGCACCAAACACGGCCACGCTCGACCCTCGGGCGACCTCAGCCTTCCAAAGCGCCGCCGCGATCCCGGTCGTAGCGCCACAGGCCAGGAGGCAGATCGCCTCGAAGGCCGCCGCCGAGTCGACCTTGGCCAGGGCGACCTCGGGCATGACCGTGTATTCGGCGAAGGTCGAGGTCCCCATGAAGTGGCGGATCGCCTCGCCCTCTCGGGAGAAGCGCGTCGTGCCGTCAGGGAGGTAGCCCTTGTTCTGCTGCTCGCGGATCGCGAGGCAAATGTTGGTCTTGCCGCTCTTGCAGTGAATGCACTCACCGCACTCGGGCGAGAAGAGGGTCACGACGTGGTCGCCAGCCTTGAGCGAGGTCACGCCGGCGCCGACCTCCTCCACGATCCCTGCGCCTTCGTGGCCGAGGACGCAAGGCGCGTAGCCGCTGGGGTCCACGCCTGAGGCCGTGTACATGTCCGTGTGGCAAACCCCGCAAGCCTTGAGCTTGACCAAGACCTCGCCAGCCTTGGGCGGCGCGAGGTCGAGAGTCTGGACGACGAGGGGCTTGCCGAACTCTTCTAGGACTGCGGCGCGAATTTCCACGGGGCGACCTCCATTTGAGGCGCGTAGGGTCGACCACGACCTCGACAGGCGCAAGGGCTAAGGAAGAAGCACTGGCGTCGTGTGTCCGTTCGTGACCTTATGCGCCGCCTGCCTCGCTCAGCGAGGCCTTGGGACCCAACCCGCTCCGGGCAGCGGGATCGATACCTCCACGACCGGCCCAACCTGCCGCACCGTGAACCCGGGGCGGGCTTGCTTGACCTCGTGGGCCAGGGCCCCTGCCCAGCCGTCGCAGCGAATCCGCCACACCAGGCGCTCCTCTTCGAGGCGCAGTCGATCGTCCACCCACCAGGAGGTCCGCTCTTCGTAGCTCGTCCCGCACGCGCGTCCCGGCCATTCGTCAAGGACCTGCGCCGCCCACCACATGGCGCCCCGCCGACCCACGATCTGCTCGTCTGCCGCCACAGGACCAAGGGGCCGCGGGGTCTCCCCAGACCACGCCGGCGACTTGCCAGCCCCGCCAGGCCCAGGCCTGGCCTCGAGCCCCCCCAGCCGCGCCGGGTCCTCGCCGAACCAGTAGTGCGCAGGGGGTCTCGCTCGTGGCAGGCGCCCAAGCCGCCAATCCCGAAGGTCAAGCGACGAGCCTGGAATCGCCCTCTCGCTCCGAATCGCCTCCCCTTCCAGCCAGGCCAGCTGACGGAACTGACCCTCGAAGGTCCGCGGGCTGGGGAGCGGGCCCCAGAGCTGCTCCTGAAGCGCATGAGTCAACTCATGGATCAGGGTCCGGTCAGAGACGCTCCCGCTCGCGATCACGGCGATCGTGTCGCGGTCCTCGAGGTAGGCAGCGTTCGTCTCCTCGAGCGAGACGCGGAGGGTCTCCTCCCGGTAGTCGAGGTCGCTGGGCCAGAGCTCGAGGGCGACCAGGATCCGCTCCTCCCGCTCCGCCACAGCGAGGGGCCACTCGCGCTCCCAGCGCTGAAGGAGGTAGCGGCGGAACTCGCGCTGCGTCCAGCGCTCGATCTGGGGGAGCCGCTCCAGGCGCTCGCCGCGAATCTCGCTCAGGCGATCACGCAGGGCGGGGAGCCGCGCCGCGACGTCCGGTGCCGACGCCCCCTGGGGCGAGGTCGTGCAGCCCCCCAAGAGAGCAACACCGAGAAGAGCGGTCAGAGCCGCCCCGACCCCAGCGAGGCTCCGGCTGCCTACCAGACCGCGCCCTCAATGCGTCGCGAGACGACGAGCGAGAGGTCCAAGAGCGAGGTGTCGGGCTGAATCGGAAAGCAAGGGACCACGAGGGGGCTCCCGCTCAGCGAGCGCTCCAAGACGCCGTCGCCCGTGGCGGCCACGACGCCGAAGCCCGCGCGCTTGAGGGCCCGGGTCGCCTTAGGCGTCGAGAAGGGCACGGCGGCCGTGGTGATCTCCTGCCCTGCCACGTCGCAGAGGGCCATTCGCCCCGCGCTCAGCTCGCTCTGGATCTCCTCGTCGCTTTGAGGGTCGAGGCCCGCGGCGTGGAGACCGAGCTCCACTCCGGCGCGCGTCAGGCGCGCTAGGGTCTCGGTCCGCAAGATCGGCTCCGGGCGGCCGCGACGAAAGCGGAGCTGGGTCTGGCCCAGGGCCTTGGGCGGGAAGAGGAGCGTGGCCTTGCCGAAGCCGTGGTCCCGCAGGGCAGGCCAGGCGAACTCCACGAATGAGCGATAGGGCCCCTCGAACACGAAGGCGATCGGGGAGGTCGCCAGGAAGGCCTTGTCCTTCCGGCGCGCAGCGGCCTCGCTCAAGGTGACCGCGCTGTGCCCTCGGCGCGCGAGGTGACGCAGCTGAGCCTCGAAGCAGCTCATGGGGACCCGGATCTCGTTTAGAGGCGAGCCTGGGCGCGGGGGCCCGACGAGGCGGTAGCGGAGGACTGGGGTCCCCACGACCTGAGCTTGGCGGAGCGAGCTCCAGAGGCCGTAGCCCGAGAGCCCGAGCAAGGCGGCCCCGCCGCCCGTAAACAACACAGCGCCGGCGCTCATAGGATCGTCTCCAGAAGACGTTTTGCAGCTTCGAGGGCCTTCGGGCCGAGCTCGGCGCCGGTGTTTGGGAGGGGCCGCGTCGCGCAGACTCCGAGCTGAGCCCAGCTCGACGCGACCTCAGGGTGGACCTCCGTCGGGAGCTCGCCCCCGCCGAGCTCGAGGCCCGGCGCGCAGAGGAGGTGGACGCCCTTGGCGCTCTGGGGGGGCGCTGGACAGAGCGCCACGCACACCTCGGCCTCGCCGCTGGCGCGGGGGCGCGCTTCGCCCAAGATCAGCTCCAGCTCCACGGGCCCTTCGGGCGGAGCGTCGGGGCAGCCGAGGACAGCGCGGGCCGCCTCGACCTGAGCGGCGGAGCCGCGGTATCGGACCTGGAGCTCGCTCAAGGGTCGGGCGCGCAAACCACGGCGGGCCCGACTGAGGTGAAACCCGCGGTTGTAGTAGCGCCAGTTGGGGCTCTGCTTGCGCTTGCCGAGGAAGGTCTCGTCGGCCTTGTGCCAGAGGTGAAGGCAGTTCGCGACCGCGATCACGGAGCCCGGGCGCGCGCCTTGGGCCACGAGGCGGCGGCGGAGGTCTTCGTCCTCCATGCCCCAGCCCTCGTAGTTCTCGTCGAGGCCGTTTATGTCGAGAACGCGCTGGCGCGGGACCGAGGCGTTGCAGGTCATGAGCCGCGGCCGCTCGGGCTTGATCCCAATCGTGCGGTAGAAGCGATCGTTGCGGCGGATCTTCTTGACCCGCTTGACCTCGCGCTGGGGCGGATCTTGGAAGGCTGCCCCCGACTCGATCTCGGCCAGGCCGATCCTGTTCGCCTCCTCGAGCGAGAGGAGGTAGCGCTCGCCCGCCTGAAACTTGCCCGGGTCCTGGACGCTGCGGTGGCGCTCGAGGAAGTCGGGGAAGGGGACGCAGTCGCCGTCGAGGAACACGAGGGTCTCGCCGCTGGCGGCGCGGACGCCGAGGTTCCGCGAGGCCGCTGGGCGGAACCCGGTGTCCTCTTGCCAGCAGTGCTGAACGGGGAAGGGGGCCGAACTGGCGAAGCGCTGCACGGCCTCGGCCGTGGGCGGCCCTGAGCCGTCGTCGCAGACCAGGACCTCGAAGTCCTGAAAGCTCTGGTGACGTAGGCCTTCCAAGACCCGGACCAGGTCCGGGGGCTTGTTGTAGGTCGTAACGATCACGCTAAGCGCAGGCACGCGGACCTCGCCAGAGCAGCGGAAGACACCCAGGGAAGTCCCTGGGCGACACGAAGAGCTGACCTAGAAGGGCAGCTCGGAGCGGTTCGTGATGATGTCCTTCACGAGGCCGTACTCCTTGGCCTCGCCGGCGCCGAGCCAGAAGTCGCGACGCGCCTTCTCGGCGACGTCCTCGGACTTGTGGCCGCAGCGCTCGCCGATGATGTCGAAATACATCCGGCGGAGGTGCTTCATGTTCTCAGCCTTGATCTCAATGTCGCTGGCCGTGCCCGAGGCGCCGCCGCTCGGCTGGTGAATCATGAAGCGGCTGCTGGGGAGCGTGAAGCGGCGATCCGCTTCGGCGCTGAGCAGGATCACGATTCCGGCGCTGGCGCAGAGGCCGTTGACGACGGTGTAGACCGGGCAGCTGGTGAAGCGGAGCGTGTCGTAGATCCCGAGGCCCGTGTAGGCCTCGCCGCCTGGGCTGTTGATCGTGACCAGGATCGGCTTGTCCTTGTCGTCTTGCTCCATGAAGTGCACGAGGCGAGAGATCTCGCCCGCCATGCGGGAGTTGACGTCCTCCGAAATCACGATCGTCCGGCTCTTGATAACCAGGTCGAGTTCGCGGTCGCTCACGGTGGGCCTCCACGGCTGAGTGTTGGGCGGACAGTGTAAGGCCAGGATGTGGGAACGCCACGGGGGGTGTCGTTCCGGGTTTGAGTTGGGGGGGCGAGCGATATCGCGCGGGTGACCGGTGGCGGTCGACCAAGAGATAGGACGGTTCAGGATCCGGGTGTTGCTCTGCGCGAATCCCGTCGGCCCCCCAACGCCTAGGTCCCAAGTCGTTGCGTTCAGGTGCTGGGGCCCATGTTTCGTCCAGATGGTGCGCAGGTTGCAGTGCGCGGGCTTGAAGAGAGAGAGACCGCCCATGAACTCCCACACCTTCCCCGGACCCTCGCGGGTCCGCAGCGCCTTGTGGTGTGCCCCGCTGGTCTTCGGCTTCGTGTTCGCCGGCTGCTCTGGCGGTGGCTCAGGCGGCGGCGGCGCAGCCTCGACGGCGAGCGGCGTGACCACGGCGACCTCGACCACGACGGGCTCGGGAACCACGGCTCCCGCCGCGAACCCGATCCCCCAGGCTCCTGCGAGCGTCGGCGTCCCCCTCGACGTGTTCAACCAGGAGGTCCAGACCCTCTGGGACGGCCTCCGCCCGACGATCATTGAGCCGGCGATCAACGACCTCCTCGCGACGCAGCTCCAGGGCAAGAAGTATCAGAGCGGCTCGATCGAGGTCGAGCTCCGCAACGCGCGCCTGGCTCAGGCGACGGATATGACCGTCGCGCCGGGACTTCTTCGGCTCGACACTCAACAGCTCGAGATCCGGGCTCCCGTCCGCAACCGCTGGAAGATCGTGATCGAGGCCGATATCCGCGTTCAGCTGAGCGTCGGGAGCCTCTCGCCGGCGATCGATCTACCGATCACGATCGCGATCGAGGACCTCTGGCTCGGCGTCGGCGCGACCCTCGACGACAGCGACCCCACGCGCCCCGTCTTGGTCCGGGCGGGTCAGCCCCAGGTCGACTTCACGGCTCGCTTCGACTCGAGCAACTCGCTCGTCCAACAGCTGACGGGCGTCCTCAACCAGCCCGTGAACTGGATCGCCCAGCAGGCGATCAACATTGGCCTGAGCTCGATCATGCCGCAGCTCAGCAACATTCAAGGGATCCCTGGCCCGATCCCTGGCGACGGCGCCCAGCCCCTCGTGGACTCGGGGAGGAACACCCCCTTCGAGGAGGTGATCAACAACGTCGAGCTCAAGATCCGTCAGCACAACCAGCCCCACGGCACGATCGTGGTGGCCGCCATGGACACGCCCAACAACGAGACCTGGCTCAACGACTTCCGCAAGGGCGGCCCGGGCAACCCGGGCGCGGTGATCGACTATCACTCTGGCGGTGACTCAGCGATCTGGACCGGGCACTACCTGGCGGCCGAGGCCTTCCGCTACAGCGTGACCCAAGACCCTCTGGCCCTCGACTCCCTCGGGCACACCCTCAAGGGGATCGGGGCCCTCCTCGACGTCAACGGCGGAACCGGCCTCCTGGCCCGCGTCGCCGCTCCCGAGAACTCTCTCGTGGGCCAGAACATCGTCCGCCGCGGCGTGTTCCGCTCGGCTCAGCTCCACGGCGAGCGCTGGGTCGGTCGCCAAGGCAGCAAGGGGATCTCGCGCGATCAATACAGCGGCATAATGTTCGGGCTCTCGATCACCTACGAGCTCGTCCCCGCCCTCCGGAGCGAGTGCGAGTTCCGCATCAAGCAGATGCTCGACTACCTGATCCGCAACAACTGGAGCATTGACGAGGATCGCCCCGCCTGGAACGGGACGAACGGAAGTCGCGGCCCGACCTTCTGGACGGGGATCAACTACCAGAAGCTGGCCTTCCTCCTGATCGGGCACCGAGTCGATCCTGCGCGCTACGCGACGGAGCTCGCTCAGGCCGGCCCTCTCTCGGAGAACGCCTGGCTCGGCCTCTGGACGAGCACCTTCGGCACGGATCACTACTACAAGTTCAACCTAGCTCACGGCGGGCTCTACAACTACTTCCGCCTCGAGACCGACCCCCAGCGCTGGCAAGACCTCCAGCGGGGCTACGCGATCACCGAGCGCTACGTCGGCCACCACCGCAACGCGCACTTCGACCTGATCCAGGCCTCGATCAACCCCGCGACCGCGACCGCGCTCTACCCCTCGGTCCGCGAAGCCATGCGCCAGCTCATGGACAGCCCGCACCGCGAGGTGGCGCCAGCGGTGATCGACCTCTCGGCGGTCCAATGGGTCACGCTGCAGACCTTCGGCTACAGCAACGGCAGCGGCGGCACCTTCAGCGTCGGCTCCAGCACTCAGCAGTTCCCGACCGAGCCCCTCGACGTGTTCCTGCGTCGCCCGACGGGCCACTTCCAGTGGCAGCGCGATCCCTTCACCGCCGCGACGCCCAACCAGGGCAACGACAAGGCTGAGCGAATCGGCCTCGACCTCGTCCTGCCCTACTGGATGGGCCGCTCCCAAGGCGCCTTTTGATTGGGGGGGCTGCGCCCCCCCAAACCCCCCGTCTTGGCGTCTTGCGTGGGCGCGGGGCCGAGTGTCCTTCGTCGCACCAGCGGTGATCCGGTGGCGCGGGGGGAAACGGGGAGGAGGCGACTGCGGACACTGGCCCCTGATTGACCTTGCCCCGATTTCGTGGACACCCTGGTTATGCGGCGTTGCCGCTTGGCGTTGAGATTGTTGTCTCTGCTGCGTTCGATTCGAATCGCTCGGGGCTGACGTAGCCCAGGGACGAATGCCGGCGTTGGCGGTTGTAGAAGACCTCTATGTATTCGAAGACGTCATAGCGGGCTTCCGCTCGGG
>Ga0316202_10000982_pt1 | contig 24836 bp, 10 predicted proteins | sample 3monrhotite_MG_FD_204934 | JGI IMG/M metagenome (GOLD analysis project Ga0316202, IMG submission 204934) | Microbial mat bacterial communities from mineral coupon in-situ incubated in ocean water Damariscotta River, Maine, United States -... | ecosystem: Environmental > Aquatic > Marine >... | reverse complement strand
GTAGCGAGTTACGTGAAGACAATACTCCAACCGCTGCTATATATGTATGGAAGAACGCCTTGTTATACAAGGATCACGGTCATCCAGAACATACCTTTAACTGCTTCAGATATATTCAGGCTGCATACACATGTGACTGGATTACTGCGCTACGTATGGTAGACAGAGATTTTGCTTTGGGACTTTCTTATACTAAAGACGAAGGATTATTCTCTATGGGTAATCAGGGTGTTAAACAAAAACAACCTGATCTTATAGAAAAACTTACGCTTATACGTAAGAAACGTCGTAAGTGGAATAAGGAGGATGCAAAGTTTTGGTCCAAATATTATATAAGTAAAGATATTTTAGTTAAATTTGGCGTTGAACCTATAGATTATTATTGGGTCAACGAACACAGATTCAGCTGTAAAACAATCACTTACGCATATAAGTTTGGTCAAAGATTTAAAATCTACGCACCAAAAGAAACAGAGCGCAAATGGACAAGCAATGTTAAAGCAGTAGACACTCAAGGTTGGAATCAATTACCTGAAAAAGGTGATTTAGTTATTCTAACATCTTCGTTAAAAGACATCATGACTCTATATTCTGCAGGGTATCCCGCAATTGCTATGCAAAGCGAGATGCAAATACCAGCAGAGAAACTAATAGAGAGTCTTAAGGAGAGATTTGCAAAAATCTTAGTGCTTTATGATAATGATTATGATAAAGCTACCAATCCGGGACAGATGATGGGCAACAAGATCTGTATGAAGTATGGCCTAATAAATGTGTGTATTCCTAGTAAGTATGAATCGAAAGATCCATCTGACCTAGTTCAGAATACAAACATCTCTATACTAAATCAGATAATTGATGAACAAAGAGGAGATAGTTGAATTTTTAAGAGAACGTACAGGCTATTTGAAAAAAGGATCAGCCTGGTTAGCAGAGAAATTTGAAGTACCAGAAACAGTAGCACACGCTGCACGTCGAGAAGCATTAGGCGTTAATTCTAACGATAATGTGAATGCCCCAGAATTTAAAGAGCACTTAGAGTCAAATGGCCTTACTATGGCAGATGTAAAATCTGTTAAGTTTTGGCAAGCGGCTAATGGTGATCAAAGATACTCTGTTGTAACTCAAAATCAATGGCATGAATTCGGAAATATGAAACAAGAGTTCATAGATCTAGTAAAAGAAGATGCCCCTAAAGTTGATGCAATAGATTACGCTCTTCCAGAAGACCCAGTAATGTTAGAAATATCATTACCGGACATACATTATGGTAAAGTGTCAGGGGAAGGTCCACAGAAGTTAATAGATGACTACATGAAAGTCTTAACAAACCTTATATCTAAGGCAGGAGGATTGCATGTAGACAGAATATTGCTTCCAATTGGTAACGACGGGATGAATTCTGAAGGATTACGTAAAACAACTACTGCAGGTACGCCTCAAGATGACTATATGGGATGGCGAGAGTCTTTCCGTGGTTATTGGCAGTTAATGGAGTATGCAATTACGTATCTTTCACAATACGCACCAGTAGATGTGATTATAGTGCAAGGTAACCATGACTATGAACGTATGTTCTATGTAGGTGACCTGCTTGAAGCTAAGTTTTCAAACAATCCAAATATTACAGTAGATAATAGTTTAGAAGAACGTAAATACTATCAGTATGGAACAAACATGATATTGCATTTTCATGGCGATAAAGTTAAAGCGGATAAAATCCCTTTACTTATGGCTACGGAGCAACCAATCATGTGGAGCCAGACTACATTCCGAGAAGCACATTTAGGGCATTACCACAAGGAGATGCTTAATGAGTTTATGGGAACTAAAGTCAGGTTTATTCCATCTATATGTGGTAATGACGAGTGGCATAAGAATAAAGCTTATGTTGGCACTAAGCGTGTAGGTCAAGCCCATATATGGAGTAAAGACAGAGGGTATGAAGGTAATTTCCAAACTAATATTGTAGCAAATGGGTTATAAGAAGAAAGGAAAAGTTAAAGTAAGCGCCAAAAAAAATGTATACAAAGGAATTCAATTTCAATCTCTTTTAGAAAAGCATATGTATAAGATGCTCGACGACAATAAGATTAAAGTTGATTACGAAAAGCATACATTCACTGTATTTGACGGTATGGTATATCCACAAGCATGTTATGAAGGAACAAAAGCTAAGTTGTGTAATAAAGGTAGTAAAATACGACCTATTACATACACTCCTGATTTTGTAGATCCTAACGGTAAGTGGATAATCGAAACAAAAGGATACGCTAACGAGTCATTCCCTTTGAGATGGAAGTTGTTTAAAAAACATCTGAAAGAGAATAACCTTACGTACGTTCTATTTATGCCTAGAAATAGGCAACAATGTATAGAAGTTTTAGAATTAGTACAACAATTATGACAAGAAAAGAAAAAGTAAATGCTCTCCAGCGAGGAGACATTATAGCCGTTGTTCAACACAACGGCTTTTCTTTTGCTGTATTTTGGGGGTGGGACAATAATGGTTACACATCAGAAGAAGGAATTGATCGTAAAGCTTGGTATTATACAATACCTGAGTGGAGTGTAATGACAGGCTCTGAGCAGAAAGAGCATTTAGGCAATATTAAAGCAGGTAAAGTTAAGTACTTTCCTGGTGGCATGTCTTGGACAACTAATCATGCTGAACAAAAAGTGTTACCTATATCAGAATCCTATCTAACAAAATATCAACAAGAGTATGTTAATTTATTAAACAACAAATTAAGATGAGTATAAAAACCATTGACACACAGATCAAAGGCTCTAAAGGGATCGAGAAAAAGATCAACGAGGGAGCAAAGAGAATGGTCTTTGACATTCTTCAATCAACACAGTACTCTATGCCAATTCCGAGTACCATACGTGAACTTACAACTAATGCTTGTGATTCACAGAGGGAAAAGGAGATAGCTCTAGAGATACTAAGCGGAGAGAAGAAGCCAGAAGACTATTACATTACGCGTGGAGGCGCACAGTACGAAGACAGTAACTTTAATATAGAGTATTACAATGTTGCTTCCTTAGATCATGTAAAGAACACTGTAGACTTGACTTATACTGAAAAAGAAGGTACAGGATTTTGTGATACATTTGCAATAATGGACTACGGCGTAGGTATTGGTGCACGCAGACTAGAAGGTGTCCTAGAATTAGGATATTCTACTAAGCGTAACACATCAGAGAACTTTGGTGCGTTTGGCTTAGGTGCTAAAGCAGCATTGTCTACAGGTGTAGATTTCTACACTATAGAAACTGTCTACAACGGAATGAGATTTAAATGTAATTGCTACAATTACAAGACAGATTTCATTATACCAGCTTTTAATGTAGAAGCAGGTAAACAAAACCCATTTGTTACATTCTCAGATGGTACTAAAGTATATTATGAAGAATCGGACTCTAAGAATTACACGGAAGTAAGCTTCAGAACCAAGAAACATAATAGACGTAAGTACAAGGAAGCTGTAGAAGAGCAATTAAATTATTTGAATAATGTTAACTTTACAGTTTTACACGAAAGTGGATGGACCGAAGAAGTTGACTTTAAAAATGAAGTAATATACTCTTCAGATCATCTTATTATCAGTGATGGCTATACGTATTCTAAACCGCATATACTTGTAGTAAAGAATCCTAAAGCTGAAACAGGTATTAACTATGGTCACATAGATTTCCGAGAGTTAGAAATGGAGCAACTGTATGGCGCTATTGCATTTAAATGTCCTATGAGGCAAGTTGTAGTAGATGACAATGGCGTAGAAACAGTTATACAAGAAGGTGTTGACGTAACTCCGTCGCGTGAGAAGGTAATATGGAATGAAGCTACTAAAAACTATGTTCAGGGTATTATCAAGAAAGCTGCGATAGAGGCTACTAATGTAGTTCAGGAAGAGCTAAACACTACAGATTTTGTTGACTGGATTTCTAAGACTCGTGCGCTTGTTAGTGGTGCTCGTAGTGAGAATCGTGTTCTAAACAAATTATCTAATATTATAGATAAAGACATGATTAGCCCTACGTTCCCTGGAGACAAGAGAATTAGATACGCTATACCAACTAAATTATTCGAAGGATTTAAGATTACTAAGCTTTTATATGACGTTGAGAAAGGTAAGTTTAAATCTGTAAGAGATGACAAATTAGTAGTGTGGGGCGGTATAGATCCTATGCATTTCTACTTTAAAGAGAATGTATCTTTCAATAGATTGACAGATGCATATCTTATTAAAGGTGGAGACCAAGAATGTCGTCCTTCAGTATTTACTCTAGAAGACTTAGATGCTAAGTTTGACGGTAAAATTGCTATAGCTCAAGGAGAAGCTAAGCTTGCACTAATTAAAGAGAAAAGTAGAGTCTCACGTAAACGTGCAGCTGTACTTAAATACTTTAAAGAGTCTGAGTTTTATCATTCTTATGATGATGTAGTAGTACCTGAAGACTGGACTACGGAGTTCACTACAGAAGAAGAGCAAGCTATGGAAGTATCTAAGTTTGACGACATCTCTCCTGCAGAGCGTCGTGAGATAGAGAAACGTATGGTTGCATATTCTCTTAGATTTGACAAAAGTCGTAATGATGATAAACAGTACACCCTTGACAAGATAGAGCCAAAGGCCAAAGATCTTATGGAAAGCGAGTCTCGTATTTATTATTGCACTAAAGCGGATGAAGATCTAATGCACCTAGCAGCTAAAGTTATGCATGTGCAAGCTCCTACTTTTAAAGAAGTTTACCCTGATAACAGTTGGTCTTCTTGGGATAGCTGTCAAAATCAGCCAGTATTTTATTATGAAGAACCAGCCGTTTCTCTTAGAATATCATATGGGGAAGACAAAGGTAAATTTCATGACTGGACTGCCAAAGCAGTTCGAGCATGGGATACACCACAGTTAATCAGAGTAAGTGAAAATAAAGTTAAATACATCAAGAAGAATCCAAATTGTAAACACATTAGTGAATTCTTCTTACAAGTAAATGATAAAGGAGGATATACTATGGATGAATCAATGATTAAGTGGTTTACAGCGACAAAATTAGACAAAATTTCTGATGCTGGATTCTTATCGAGCTTTATTAACATTAATCCTGGGCTTAAAGAGATCTACGATTTAGTCTTAAAAGCTAGAGAATCTAATTTTGAGTATTATCGTCATAGAAATCTAGACGAAACTGATGTGTTTGCACAAGCTCAAAAGCTTATGGATTTTCAAATATATTGCAAGCAAGTAGAAGGTGAAGCTAATGCAGCTGAACTAATTAGTGCGAAGAGTACTGAGTTATTTGTTCTTTCAGACATAGGAGAAACTGTTGCAGTTAATCTAAATATTTTAGATATGTATAATAACATACTAGAATTTTCAGAAGACACTAAGCATTTACTTTCTGCTATAGAGGGTATAAGTAGAGAGAAAGCTCTTAGCCCAGAATTAGAGAAAGAAATAATCTCTTATTTGAAATGCAAAGGAAAAGATGAGTGGGACGTCAGTGACGTTTTACCAGAAACTCCTGAATTAGAAGAAGATAGCGCACAATAGTTGCGCATCTTCTTAAATTTTCGTAAATTAGTAACCAATTTAATATCAATTAACACATGATCACAATTAACGTTATCGACGACAAAATCTGCGGCTCTTATGGTGAAACACCATTTGCAGTGCAGTACACTGAAGAAACTTATGCATCAATGATGCAACTTGCTGACGAAGCATCTTCAGTAACAACCATGGACGACTACAAAACCATTATGAGTGAGTTTGCAGAGCTATGTGTTGTAGACTATACTAAAACAGTAGAGTCAAAATGTGCTTACATTCATGTAAACAAGAATACAGGCGAGTTCTTCCTTAAGAGTGAAGGAGTTGTTTCTTCTATTCCTATGCCTCAAGCATTGGTAGATAGAATATTTGAGTCTATTGATAAAGGCGTATCATTTGAACCACTTGTTAAAATGTGGACCAGATGGTTGCGTAATCCTATATTAGCAAAGAAAGCTGAATGTGATAGAGGAATAGATTTCTCTAATCGCTTCTTTAACTTTGTTAATATGCAGTATGTGCACCCTAAACTCAAAGAAGAGCTCATGGAAGAGCAAGGTCTAAGTGAAGCAATTGCTACTGCTCGTGCTACTATGTATCAAATGAAGATTACTCGTGAGGGTCTTCTTAATGGTTACAAAGTATCTAAAGAGGTTATGCATAAGTATGACACAGAAACAGGGGAGCAAGTAGATCGTTACGCTCGTACGTTCAATCCTGATACTGGTGAAATACAAGGAGATGGCCTTCCTGAGCACGTAGAAGACCGCTTATTTGAACCTGCAATGATGGGTTCAGGTGGAGATAGTTTCTCTTGTATTGGCGACAATGGATTTGCTAATCCAGGGCATTTCATCAAAGTTGGTTGTACACACAGCTTAGCTTCATGGAGCCAAGTTAATACCAATGACAATCAGTCTTGCGTAAAAGGTCTTCATATTGGTGGCCTTAAGTATATCGCGTTCTATTCAGGTGAGATCCACAATATATTTGCGGATCCAATGCACATTGGTGCAGTGCCTGATGATGTAGACGGTGCTATACGTTGCAAGCAGTACTTTGTTCATTCTTCTCTTGCAGGAGTAAATGGATCGATTTATCACAGTTCAACCTATGCAGCTATGACTGATGCCGAGTGGCAAGAAATGAGGTCAGAAGCAGTAAAGGTAAAATTAGAAAGCAAAGCTCAAGTTGACAAGGAAGTCGCTGAGCTGAATGCTTTGTAACTGTGTGTTAAATTGGTTGATGAAGGGGCCTAGTGCCCCTTTATCTTTACTTTAAAATTAGAAGAGATGGAAAAGGTTTCAACGACTACAGCTCTTATAGATGCAGACAGCTTGATTTATTTTGAAATGAACAAGCCTACTCTAGAAGAAGCTATAGCAGGTATTGATGATAGGATGACAACTATCCTAAGAGAGACTAAAGCCACTGATTTTGCTGGATTTTTGACAGTAGGAAGGTGCTTTAGATATGATAGAGCAGAAACACGAAAATACAAAGGAAACCGTAAGAAGACAGACAGACCGATTATATTTTATGCATTAAAAGAATATTTACAACAAACTTGGAAATGTACGTATTTAACAGAAGTAGAAGCTGATGACTTAGTATGCATGTATGCACACAATCCACCTGACTCGGCAAGGATTGTAGTGTGTAGTCCAGATAAAGATGTGTTAAAACAGCTGCCTGGCAAGCATTATAATTATCGAACAGCGGAATGGATTGAGACTACCCCTGCGGAAGGCTTACTGTTCTTATGGAAGCAAATGCTTATGGGTGACCCTACAGATGGGATACCAGGAATACCGAAAGTTGGTGAAAAGACAGCCGCACTGTGGCTGAATGACGAATGTATGGGAGATTATCCTAAAATTGTACTAAATAAATATATAGAAAAATTTGGTATACACGAAGGAATTCTTAAATTTACAGAGACATTCAGATTGGTCTACATCCTCAAAACTGAGGAGGAACTCGAAAGAGAAACCGGGATCAAGCTACCAGAGCTAGTGCTACATAAATTTGAAACCAATAAAGACTCCGAGCTATGGCAGTAACTTGCAATAAACTAATCTACACGCCTACTGATGCATTATCATTTAGTATTACAGGCGGAACCAAAGTTCTAACCCCCCAAGTAGAGAATGGAAAGATAATTTCCTTACAAAGCCCCACTAGCTCAATAGAGCTGGGGCTAACTTTGGAGGTTCAAAAGCAAAGATATAGAGTTAATATTATCGAAGAGAAAATAATAAATGGGAAAACCATATATTTATTATCTACCGCTAAGAAAACTAAATCTTCTACTTTTTTATTTCCAATGCTAGGTGGATCAAGAAGCAGCTTTTTTTGGGATAGATTATTTATGAATTGTTTTATCGCTACAGATAATGATTCACATTGCATTGCATTATTGTATAGATGGTCAGGAGACCCAATGTTTATACAATTTGAGAAAACACTTAGTGAATTCCCAAATTTTAGAAAAACATATGATCCTGATACACAAACAGTTATGTTTGTATTTGATATACCTTCAGATTGTGAAGAAGATTATACACACTTTATACAAGGTGGGTACTCTAAACTATCTACTAAGTATAAAAAAGACATCTTAACATTTCATGGATTAACGTCTAATAGTGAAATAGGGCAAATCTTATATAAAGATCAAAAACGTCGTGAACGTTTAAGCTTTAAATTAGGTATTAAACTACATGAAGATGCAGAACTGCTAAGTATAATTAATTTTGAAAACGAAACTTTTAATTCAAACACATACAGATGTCAGAAGAAAACTTTGTAAGATATAAATATGACCTTATTGCTAAAAAAACTGTACCTTATACAGATGAGCCTGGGGTAATAAACCGATCAAAAGAGTGGCCAAATGAACAACGGTATGCTGATAGACACAATAAGGGTAAACTGGAGTGGGATCAAATTGATTTCGAATCTCTTGAACCCCTTGTTGAGGTTTTAATGTTTGGAGAAACTAAATATTCTAGAGATAATTGGAAAAAAGGTCAACTTATAACTGAGTTATTAGGGAGCTTGTTTAGACATATTATCGCCTTTCAAAAAGGAGAAGATTTAGACTCTGAAAGTGGTAAATCTCACATTGGGCACGCAATGTGTAATTTAATGTTTATACAATATGTTTTAAACAATCATAAACAATTTGATAACAGATAGTAACTAATAGATTGCAAAAAGGGGCTTAATTGCCCCTTTTTTGTTTTGCCCCGCTTTAGTACGATGAGTATTTAAATTGTTTACTAGCTTCTAAAAACTTTGCTAATGCACCTGCTCCAGGAACAAATTGCCAACTATAGTGAAATCGATCTACTTTATCTCCTCCCATATCTTCACCAAAGAAATAATCTCCTATTTCGTCAATACTATTATCAGACCATCTAATTAAACCGTTTGCTAATCCTAAAATAGGTAATCCTGATGCTCTAGGTCCTGTCATTTCTCTAGGATCTAACAATACAGCAACTTCTCTATAAACTCTATTTAATATATTATGAACTTTTCTACCTGCAAAAGATTGACGTATATCAACTTTACCGTCATCATCCCAGTCTGCGCCTAACATAGCACACATTAGAGCTAATAAAATTACGTGGCGTATTTCAGCAAGAGCTCCTTTTATATTCCCTCGTTTCATGTCTATAAACCTATTGAATGCAAGTTCTTTTGCTTCGTCATTTTCAAAAGCATATTCTTCGTTTTCAATATTATCTATAATATGTAATTCAAATTCTTCTCTAGCTCGGGTCTCTTTTATTTCGTACGAACTAGTTAATCCAAACGTAGCTACATCTAGACCAATCTTTAATAAATCTGCTCCTACAACACCCAAAGACTCAACTATAGCTATTTCAGTATTTACTACTTGCCCAAAACTATCAAATTGACTCTCAGGGCCTATATTTTTCCACATACTTTTCCAAGTTCCTTGATCCCAATGATCCATAACATGATCCATACGTAAATTACCAAACCTTTCAAAAGCAATACCTGGTAACCAAGATCTATAATGCATAAAGAACCTAGTAAGTAAGTTCATGTTTGCTGTATTTATTTCTCCTGCCCCTGTAGTACCTTTAATCTTGTTACCCATTCTAGAAACACGCGCTCTAAAGTTATTAAAAGCTTTGTCTGTGTCAATACCTATTTTTACAGTGTATTTGTCGACAGCAGAATTTGGAGACCACGCTTTATTTTCTTCAAAAGTCATTGAATCAAATAAAGACACTGCTCCTTCAGGTAATTCTTTTAGTCTAGTTAACTTACCAGTCTTTTCGTCTACACCGTGATTTTTCATCATTGCAATTGTTACTGCGGAATCAACGAGCATATCTGCTTGAGCTAACATCTCAAACCATCTATCAGATGTCATATATTTACCTCTAAGAGTAGAAGCTAGCTTTTCACCTCTACGTTGAGACACATCTAATACAGCAGTTTCGTAATATTCCATTGCAGCTCGCACTTTAGGGTCTGCAGAAACAATTAATTTTGTAGCTTCGTTCAACTGCTCTGTAGTAAAGTGAATTCCTTTAGCTGCCTGCCCGTAAGCGTTCATTGTACCTGCACCTAACGCACCTATTGCCACAGGAGATCTAAGACCTAATGCATTAATACTAGCAAATTCTTTTATTGCTAATAATGTTTTATTTCTACTGTATTTTTCACCAAAAACTGTAAACTCTTTATCTTCAGTTTTTAAAGAACGATTGTACAACATGTTGTCAACCATATCTGTAAACTTCTCTAAGTTTGTGTTTTTTTGAATATCACGTTGAACCATATTAAACGCTTGTTTAATGGTACCACCTGTAGTATCTTCTTTCACATTTTTTAAAAGTTCAGTGTCTCTAAGTAAAGTTTCAATCATTAAAAGCTCACTTTCAACGCCTGTTTTGTGCTCATATTCCATAGACGCTCTACCAAGAAGGTATAAAGATCTTCCTAATTCTGTAGATCTTAAGTTTCTATCTATTTCTCCTTTAGAGTCACGTAATTCTGCTACAAATAATCTAGGTATTTCTCTAATATGGCTACCATCTAAATCTAATAACCCAAAAGACATATCATGCTCTCTAATTTGCAATTTATCTTTTAGCGATTGACTTAAGTTTCCAAGTATATCTCCGGATTCAAGCATTGAATCTGTCAGACTTTTATGTACGTTAGGTATAAATGTAGCTCCTAAATTTTTACCATATCTTTTACTAAACTCTTTTATTTTTTCTTGATGGAAATCGTAATATTGTTTTAATGCAGGAACTTGTGCTATTTTTTTATATTCAGGTGTAACGTATATTGACGAAGCGTCACTTTTATTTAAAAATAACTTACCTCCAACTCCGACCCAAGCTGTTTTGTAATTTTTAACATCGTAATTCTGATTCCATTTAATTTTTTCTTTTGCAATTTTATCTTTATTACCTGAAAAATCTTTTTGAATTCTTTGATATGCTCTTTTTTGCATATTTTTAAATTCTTTAGAATAATACTCATCATTAATAGTATGGTACTTCTTCATCCAAACTATATCGTTGTCTTCTATTGCAGTTTTCTTGTCTTCATAATACTCTGAAGAATATTTTGCGTAAAGATTTTTATTGTTAGGATTAATAAGCATTTCATATCCGTCCTGCAAAGTTAATCCTTGAGATTCTGCGTATTCTTTAAGTATAGCATCTTTTTCAGCAATTTCTTGAGCTAAACGTTTTTCATATTTAATCATAGAACCTTTCATTTCTTGATTAACTTCATGAATGTATCTACTATAAGGATCTGATACAGACCCAGCAGATAAAAATTTATTCATTACGCTTCCTGATCTATTGTATTTAAAATTCTTTATACCTCTATTTTTGGCTTTTTCATCCATACGATCTAGCATAATTTGCTCTAAATTAACAATAGTTCTACCTATTTGTGCAGTACCATTTGTCATCTCTTCAAGTATTTTAGCAGCCTGTTTTCCTTTACTGTTTTTAAGACTTTTTATAATATCTGGTAAAGTAGTAAAAGCTTGAAAATGCTTTAATTCAATATACATTTCTCTTAGCTCAGAATCACTAATGTATTTTTCATTTGGCACTTCTTTTCCATCTTTAATGATGTATTCCTCAATCTCAAACATGCCTTTTTCTGCTCTGTTTTTGATCCTGTACGCCTCAGTTAACCCAGTCGTTACATTTTTATTAATTTGCAGCTGTTTTATAATATTACGAGACACTCCCATTCTAGTCTTGATAGACTCGTACTCATCGGATTTTGCTCTTTCTAAACGAGAAGACAGCATTCTATATCTTGCAAACTCTTTAGATAATACTGCATTTATAGATTGACTTTCTGTCATCTCATGTGCTACAGGTATATGCTCTAAATATGAGCTATCTAAATCTTCTCCAGTAAACACCTGTAAATCTGATATAGAGTCTTTTAAAAGCCCAGTTTGTTTGTTTCTAGCATACACTACTGATACTGGTATAATTCTAGATTGCCTAATTTTCGTTACTCCGTATTTTGACATTAAAATATCTCTATAATGCCCTAACTGTAAATCATAGCTTTCTAAAGAAGATGCATACATATCACCTGTTATATCGATTTTACCTTTTGCGCCGTACGCAGCAGTACTGTATTTACCTTGACCAAATTTAGGAGATTTAAATTTGTAGTCATACACAGAAGCTGATCCATCACTATATATTACAAGTAAATCAATTGTACCCCCAACGCCAGACTTAAAATCTGCAACAAACTGCTCTGAAATAACTGTAGCCTCACCTTTAGTGCCATTCTTTTTATTAATAGCATCTTGCTGTGCTTTAATTTGTCTTTTAGTATACTCTACAGATTTATTTAATTTTTTTAATTGACTTGCTGTAAAGCTAGATCCAGCTCCGCTAGCCATAATTGCATTCAAAGATTGATTAGAGTTATTAAAATGCTTATTAACTAAAGCTTGCATTACTAAATGCCCTTTAGTTCCCATTTCCATCCTCATTTCAGCGTTTTGATCGTATATAGCTTGATCTTTACTGTCTACATATCTAGATTTGCTTCTGTTTGCAAATTTAAGTGATCCTTCATCTGAAGGTCTTATTTTTAAAGTTTTACCTGCATAAATACCTTTACCTACATATCTATTAATTGTTAAATCTTCTCCAGCTACTTTAGTAAAATATTTTTTAAAATCTTTATTACTTACGTCTGCAATCGTTAGTTCAGCTTCTTCCCAATTATTCGCTTCTTCTCGTAATTTATCTAAAATTGACTTTGAAGAATCTTGCTGATAAAAAGTACCAGACATTACTATATTTGATGGGTCCGCGCGTAATACTTGCTCTAAGTTATCATTCATAATAGTTAAAGCTGCTTCAGTAAATGGGTCTTTACGAATAGCTTGCACTTTATTAGTTAACCAAGCTAAGACTCGTTCAAACCATCGCTGCAATCTTGAAACTTTCTCTTTGCTTTCACTTTTAACATTACCAGAAACTAAATGCTCACTAACAACTTTAGCAATTGCTTCTCGCTTTAATAGATCTGTATCTCCATTGTACTTTTTATAATAAAAACTATCAGGATTTGCTATACGCTTGTATTCCTGGTACTCTTCAATTTTATTGTACATAGATTTATACAAAGGATTACCTTCTGCTCGTAGCATTTCTACTAGAAAGTGAGATGCTTCTTCAGAAAGTGCAGACACATCTGCTCCATTTCCTAACTGCACAACCCTGTTAGTTAAATCAGCTAAAGCTACCGCACTCAATGGAGTACCATCTTCATTTTTTAGATTATCAACTAGTTCTACTTTTATATTTGCTTTATCAAAAAAGTGCTGCAAAGAATCTGACAGATCTCTGTTTGTTTCAGTAAATCGTAATTCTTTAGCTATCGCATCCCAAGTAGCATAATTTCTGTTTACTTCTTGTACAACATCTTGAACAACTTGCCCTTGGAATTCAGGCTCATTTCTAAGCCCCATAGAGGCTCCTTTGTTAGCCGCAGTTAAATATGCTGCGTACGCTATCTCAGGATCCCCTAAAACAGAATTTAGATCATTGTAAAGATCAGATTCTTGTCCGTACTTTGTGTTAGCTTTAACTATTTCACCTTGACTATTTCGTTCTATTCTACATGCCATAATTTAACATTCTTGGGATTCTTTATTAATATTTTCTATAATAGGTTGAGCATAATCTTCTAAAAGCTCTTCTTGTGTGAACTCAGCTAAATCTGCGAATTCGTCTTCAAAGATAGCTGATCCTGTCTCTTCTACTTGAATTTGTAAAAAGCCAGCAGGTGAACTATTTTTAACAAACCCTTTTAAATTTTCCGCCATATGAGCGTAATCATTAAATCCAGCTTTTTTAGCTAGTTGTGTTTTATTTGTAATTTCTGCAGCTTTTAATAAAACCTTATTGGCTATTAAAGTATTAATTTTGACTTTGTCTTGTAAAGATATAACATTTATTTTTGTACCATCTGCAAGAACGTATCTACCAGGTGTTAGTTCTGACTCTGGCGTACTTAAATGAAGTGTTTTTTCTCTAGAAATAATTTTTTCTGATTCAGTTTTATCAAATATTTTAGCAAATGAATAAGGCACAGGATTTATATTTGCAGGCAATAAACTAGTATTTCCTGTTTCTATAAGTTGATTTCTTTTCCCCATTTTAGGAGATCTCCTATATCCTGATTGATTAAGATCTAGAATTCCATCACTATCAAGCACTGGTTCAAATCTGTAAAAATTACTTTGGTATACATCAGAGTCTTTCCCTCCAATTTTTGCGTGCACTGTCACATACTTTACACCTTTATATGAGTTTCCTGGTAAGTAGTCTTTTTCTATTTCTTTTACCTTTTTTTGATTTAAATAAACTTGTTTAACAATTTTACTGTTATCCCAATTATTACTTATAAATTTTGAATACACTGTTGGAAGATCTACTGCGTAATTAGGCATTCTATTTACCGCTGCAAATGCGTCTTCTGTAATATCTAAAATATCTTTTCCTGGTATAATTTGTTTAAACGAGTTAGGATTAAAATCAAATCCAGACTGTAATATACTAAATATTAATAACTTATTGTAAATCTCTGGATTAGTTTCTTTTAACTCTTCCATTGCAAAAGTTAATTGATCTAAATCGTAGCTGTCATATTTTCTAGCTACTAATTTAAGATTATCAGTACTTGATTTAAAAGATGCTGGATGATGAGGATCTAAAAGAGGTAATAAATTATTTATAACTAAGTTATTAGATTCACCGCTATTCTGAAGACTTAATATAGCTTTAGGTAAACTTTCGTTTCCTCTAAATAAATCATGTGCCATTTCTCTAATTTCTACACCTTTAATTCTAGCTCCATGCGTTATGTCAGCAAGCATAAAATTGTCAAATTTATTTAAAGTGTAAACTATATCTTCTTGAGATTTACCGTCTCTTATTAAATCTTTTGCTATTGTTTTAAAAAATCCTTTAATTTCTTTTTTACTGTTTTTTAAATCTACATTTTTAAATAGCGTTTCCGTTCCTTTAAACACCCGTTCAATAGGGTCTAACATAGATTCTGTTACAATCTTGTTTTCAAAAGTAGGGATTGGGTTTTCTTTTAGTATGTCATTTTCATCAAATCTAACAGAGTCTGTAAAATACTCATCTTCTTTTACTACTTCAGCTAAAGCTTCTAAATAAATAACTTCCGCTCCATTTTTTAATTTAGTTTTATCGTACGCATTTACAGTTTGTAGATTACGTAACTGATTTGCATATTCTTTGTATCGTAAATAATCTTCTAAAACTTGTAACTGATAGCTATTTTGAGCTTCACTCATTTCTCCTGCTTTTAAAGGCAGCATTTCGTCTAATAATTCTACATCAAACTCAATGTCTGAAGGTACACCTGGGAATTTTAATTTTAATTCATTTTTTATAGCTTCATTAGTTTTAAAATTACCTTTAGCTCTTGATACCATGCTTTGGTCTGTACCTTTAAGCTTAAGGTACTCTGTTATAATAGGCTGAGACATAAAAAATAAAACGTCATCTAAAGGTACTCCACTACGTAACAACAACATATGTATTGCTGCACCTTCTTGTCCTGCGTTTACATACATTACAAATGGATCTTTCTCCCCATCTACATATCCTGTAACGTACTGCTGCATTTCATTATTAATGTACCGGTTAGTTCCATCAGATTTTGTTGTAGATAAAGATAAATTTCTATTGTAATTTTTAAAATTAAACTTTATAGGGCGTTTTTCTGTAGAATTCCATTTTAATCCCGCTCTCTGCGCTTTAGCAGCATGCGTAATACCAGTAGCAACAATACCAGTACCCCCTAAAGTTTGGTACATTGTAAATGTAGTTTCTATTATGTTACGAAAAGATAACTTTTCATGTAATGTTTTTGACGCCTCTACTAGTTTACCCTTTTCTCTTTTCCATCGATTTGGGTTTACTTTTTCATCGATTAGTTTTGCTTTTTGAGCTAAACTGTAGGCCCCTACAGGAGTAATTAACTGCGGAAAACTTGCAGGATGCTTTAATACGTCAGTCATAAAAAATAACATCTCATTCTGTAAAACCTTTTTAGGTTGTATAGACAATATGTTTTTAGTGCCTTCCTCAATAAACCCTGCTTGTAATAGCTCTGCATCAATTTTAAGTAATTCAGCTTCTATAGCTTTATTAATTTCTTTAGACTCTTGAATAATCGGTAAACTATTAAAGTTTGTAATAACTTTATCAAGCTCTGCACTGATTTTAGCTCTTTCTGTTTGATCTGAAGACTTTTTAAACCTTTGTCGTAACTCTTTTATATACGCTCTTATTTGCTGTACTTGGGGATCTGCTTCTATTTCTGCTGTAGTTTCTTTTACATCTTCGTATTTACTATACAAAGCATCTAACTTTTTCATTTGATTAGCAAGCTCTTTTGGTTGCTTTTGTAAAAGATTCCCCCAAACAGACTTGTAAGCATTTAGATCTTGGTGTCGTAACTTAGTTGCTCCAGCTTCAGACGCTGCAATCATTGGTACTACATCAATTGTTTTTGTTTTTCTGTTGTATTTAGTGTTAGGGAAATATAAAGTTAATTTATCAATATCAAAATCGGCCCCTGACTTAGCTACAATTTCTGATGGCACTATAATAGTATTCCCTGCATGTTGAGGTAAAAAATCTTTAATGATAATGTATTCTAAAGAATTAAGACCCTCTGTAGGTATACGGAATCCAACAGCTTCTAAAGCTTTTACTGAAATTTGAGTTCCTGGAGGAACATCTTGACCTAAAAACTCTTTATATTGATGTGGTAAAAATACTTCCATAGCTGTTGTTGGTGCAGCTGCTTTAAGCCGCTTTACCTCTTCTGCAGATTTACCTTTAAGAGTTGCTGGGTCAATATCTTTGCCGTAACTTTTTAATTTTCTTTCTAAAGGAACGCTCTTGTCTTGCTTTTTTGCTTTAGACATAGTTTCGTATCCAAAATTAGACTGCAACACTACCATGTTACCGTTCATTTTACGACGAACTACAGTGTTGGTTACAATAGCATTAAATAATGTTTCTATTTTGTTTTTTTCAAATAGCTGTCCTGAAAAAGTTACGTCTCGACTAAATAAATCAATAATAGAAGCTTGCACGTTTTCAGGTATATCTCTTTTTGACATTTCCCCTAATATAGTGTTAAGCATTTTACGATTATCTCCTAAAAATTGAAATTGCCCGTTAGGAGTATAAGAGAATCCTAACTCAGATGCAAGAGTAGAAGCCTCTCTTGATATTAATTCTTTGTTTATGCTGTGGTATCTTTCTATAGCTTGCTCCCAAGTTTCTGTTTCTGAGAAATTTGTATTAGCATATTCTGCAGCTACCACACCATTATCAAAAATGTTAGTTGGCAGCATAGAAGTACTTTGTGTACCTAACGTCACAGACTTACCAAACTTACCTTTAGGATCCATTTGCATCCCAAAATATTCTAAACCATATTCTTGCACGGAGCTTAGATTTTGTAAAGGTGTATAGCTACCAGATTCATCAATTAAATTAGAAAACTTTTTAGTATTTTTTTCTTTTTTAGCTCCTAATTTTACAGCAGACTCCATAACAATATAATCTAGGTTATGTTTATTCATGTCTGCATACATGTCATCTAAAACATTTGTATTACCTTCTTGAATGTCTGTAACTGTTTTTGCTAATCCTGGATGTATTGGGAACAGTGCGAATTTATTAAATAGCCTTAAATCAATTTTATCTTCAAATGCTTGAGCTAATACTTGAGGTTTTAAAGGGTCAAATAACGCTACCTCTTCTGGGGTAATTTCAACTCCATCTATTAACTTATTATACACTGCTTCATCTTGCTTACTCCAAGAAGAAGTTAAACGCCTAGCTAGTCTGTAAAAATCTATATGAACTAATCCTCCACCATCAAAAATTTCCATATCAGTGTAAGCGTCATCAATTGATTCATAAAGATCCTCTCTATTAAATACAGATAAAATATCCTTATAATCATTAAGATACTCTGAAGTCTCAGTAACTTCTTGCATAGTTATCATTTTAACTTTACCGTCTATTAGTCTGTTAGGATTTCCTCTGTTACTGTAATTTTCTTGAGCCCACTCTAAAATCTCTACATCTACTGGAGGGTATTTTTTAGGACCTACTAGCCCTGAAGTACGTTTAAATATATCTCCATAGACAGCAGGATGTCCAAGTAAAAACTTAAACTGTTCATGCAAACTAGTTTGTCTAATTATAAACAATTGCTCTGCTACTTTATCTAAAAGTTTGTCTGATAAAATTACGGAAGATTCTAGGCCAGACGCTTTAGCCATAGCTGAAAGCTGGTTATTATCTAGACCATAATTTTCATTCTTTTGTCCTATTATTTTGTTTTCACGTAAAACTTCTTTAACGTCTTCTATTTCATTATCTATATATTTTCTTAAATTTCGTATCGTGTCTGCATTAGATACAAACATATCTACCGCATTTAAATCTAAATTAGGAGAAGCAATTAAACTCTTAGCCATAGGAAATAAAGACGTAAACTTAGGGTCATTAAACATTTGTAATTCCGCTCCGTTTTTATCAATACCTTTTATATTGTCTGCTGCTCCAGATCTTATAGCATGTGCAGTAATAATCTCAGATCGTAAATACCCAGCTAATCTATTAGCCATGTCTACTCTAGTTTCTGTGTAGTCCGGCTTTCCTACTCTAATAGTTTTTTCTAATTTTTTATTCCCTGTTCTAATTAACGGTACAAAGCCATCTAAAATAGAAGAAACTTGAGCAGATGTAAGATCTCCACGCCCCATTTTAGAATAATCTTTAGAGTCATTGTTGTTAACATTTACAGTTCCCATTAAAACTCCAATCTCCATTTTAGTTTCAGACCCCGCAGAATACATTTGACTCGCCCAGTACGATCCCTGCATAGTAGGAGACTTAGACAGTTCATTGAATAACTCTTGGTCTGAGTTTAATCTATCTGCTATTACATTTATAAACCCCTTTTGAGATATAGCATACACTTTACCAGAAGGCCCATTAAATTGGAGAGATCCTAAAGCTTTAGACGTATTTAATTGTAATTCAATAAGTTCTCTAAGTCTACCTTTTTGATCTTCTTTATAAAGCTCAGAAATGCTACCATCTCCTTCTGCTAAATACTTAAGTAAAGTGTGAACTAAATCTTTAAACTCATTTCCTTCATTTACATCTACTACTTGTTGTAATGCAAGTGCTGGGTTAGTAAATTTAATTCCTAGATATTCTAAATATTCAAAAGCTTGAGAAACATCATTAGGACCTTTTATAAATAAACTTTTTAAAGTTCGTTTATCCCCTAATGCAGTAGTTACATTTTTATCTAAATCTAATACAAAAGTACCGTCCTGTATTTTACCGTATTTATACCTAACATTTTGTTTAAAATTTTGAGACCACTTATCTTTTACGATACGCATGTCAGAATCATTATTAGCATTTATTAAATTACGCGCACCAGAATCCGAGATCTGCATTAAAGTGTACTCGTTTTCAGAGTTATTCATAGCAGTATTAAACTCTAATAACAATTCCCCTGTTGTAGCGCTTTGCTGCCCAATAATCCCATCCCCTATAGAAAGTCGATCTAATAATACTTGAAATTTAAAATCTTTTTCATCTCGAATATGATCTACAAGTGCTTCAATTTTAGAGTCTAAAGTGGGTTTATTTGATGTTAATCGGTATAAAACAGATAAAGTTTGCCCAAAATCAGATAATCTTGGTAATCCTACTTTATTGGTGCTAAATGTAAATCCGTCAGTCATAGCTCTAGAATCTACTTCAGGTAAAGTTTTTAGTAAAAGCTTAAACTCTTTACTCATTCTATTAATAGGGCTAATTTGATGATCAGCCATTATACCTATACTATCTCTAGAATTAATTTCTTCTACCAACTCTTCAACTCCTGAATTTGCTAGCCCTACTTCGGCTAAACTAACGTCAATTTCATATTTTTTAAGAAACGTAACATTTGAATCTATGAGCTCGCTCCAATTTTGAGCTAATAATCCTGTTTCTACATTTAATTTACCGTCAGTAATACCTATAAGTGCCCCTATAGCGTTCATTTCTGATTGAAGCATTTCTTTTTTACGCCCTACAGATCGATTTTTTATTTCATTTAGCTCTTTAAAGTGAGCAATATAATATGCAATAACTTCATCAAAGACTGATGTAGGATTTTGTATTCTAGACACATCAAACCCTTCTGAACTTCCATACAACTCATTAAAATATTCTGGGCTTTCATACTCTAAAACTTCGCTAAGAGTTTCACCTGAATATGTAGAGTCTTTATAAAGAGCATCCATAAAAAGAGCGGCCATTCCTTCATTTGTATATTGCAACATTTGAGGAGATATTCCAGCTTGCCCCATTTGACCATTCTTCTCTGTTTGACGTCTATCAAATTTTAAAGATAATGCAGTTGTTATACTACCTGAAGAAGTAGCGTTAAACATTTCTACATTATCGTTTAGATCGTTATAAAATTTATAAAGAAAATCGAAAACTTTTTCTTGCGTTGGCGTTAAATCTTCAACTGCTTGGTTAGAAGCAATATAATCTAAAAATTGAGACGACATGTATTCACTTAGTTCCAGTTTTGTAGCGTCACTAAGTTTAACATATTTATTGTTGTACATTTTAACTTGACCTTCTACAGATCTTATTTCATTGTGCAAAGCATTTATATCGTCTTCAGATAATAACTTAATTAATGCGTTGTTAAACGAAGTTTCGTATATGTATGATCTTTCAGCAGAATCGCTAAATAATACATTTTTAATTGATTGCTGACTACTTAACGTAGTCCCTAAAATAAAAGAAGACACTTTAGATACAGGATAAATTAACTCTCCAGAAATATCTTTAGGAGCTTTATTTTCTATTATTTGTTCAGTACGTGCATAACTGTCTTCGCTTGCAGATGCTGTGTTTATACTATTTATACAACTCATGTTTATATTTTACAGTTTCCATTATCATCAGTACTAGAATCATGTTTAGAGTCTAGTCCTAATATGTCATTTATATCTACTACATTGCTTACATTGCTTGCACTGTCTGCATCATCACCTACTAGATCAGCTAAGTCCTTTGCTGACATTATTTGTAAACCTGCAATTGGAGCTCCTGAATTTTGAGGGGCTTTTGCAGTATCACCAGATTTCTTTTTAGGCGTGTCTTTTGTTGTAGTTGCAGCAGCTTTACTCTTTACAAAGTCGTCTAAGTTAGCCATTTTTTCTGTATCATACCCTTCTTCATATTGTAAATATGTGTTTAAAAATTGTGGAGTAGAGTACGATTTCTTTTTATCTTCCGCTACGTAGTCATTCAAGTACGAGTATAAAGGTATTTCTTGTGGTGTAGATCTTCTAGAATCTGCAACACCATCTCCTACTAAATAATCTGTATAGTTTGTCCAATTAGTATTTGAAATAGTAAGATCATCATTAACAATAACTTCTGTGTATCCAGTGTACTCAACTTTTGCATTAGACTTTCTGTACGCATTAGCTTCTTCCCATTTAGCCATTTTTGCTTCTGCACCTTTACTCTTACCTATTCTTTTTGCGTACGCTTTTTTAGCAGCAGCGTAAGTACCTTTTTGTTTCCCTTGTGCTCTAGCAACTTGATCTGACTTTAAGCTATAACCATTTACATTATGCCTAAGACTACCTATAAATGAAACTAAGTCTTCATTTAGATCTTTATTATTCCCTGGGTCTAACAATTTAGAAGTTTCTATTTTTAAATCTCCAAAATAAATTGTGCCGTTTTCTTCTGCAGTAGATACAAAGAACTTTCGTTCTCCTCTAGTTTGAGTTTCTAATCCAAAAAATACTGTGTCTTGTAAAATGTGAGTAATTTGTCTGCTATTTGGATTTGAAGGGTCTGACAACTTAGCTTGTTCGTAATCTATTTCTTTGTTTTGATATTTCTTTTGATTAACCGCGTACAACTTTAAAAGATTAAGTACGTTTTTTTGTTGTCTTTCAGATAAGAAATTTCCATACATTGGTACAGGCTTACCCGCAACTTCTGCTACAACTGTACCTGCACTAAAGTTATAAGATCTACCAGAAATAGACATCCCTGTTTTAGTGTTTACCTTTAAATCTATATTAGATGTATTACCTTTAAATGTTTTGCTTGGTCGTCCAGTATTATCTTTGTGGACTTTATTTACCATAGCAAAACTATTTTGCGTAATCTTACGGACTTTAGGTTGTGGCGATGTTAATAAGTCAGTACGCAACTTTTTATACTCTTTAACTCTTGCTTTAGCTGTAGGAGTAAGCTCTCCTGTGTAGACTACTTTTGTGTACCCTTCTTCATCAATAATCTCTTCTTCTATTGGGTTTACTAAATCAGCTTCTCCATATTTGTAACGATTAATAGATCTTCCGTCAGCAGTTTGTTTCGTCTCAAATACTTCTGCTGTTGGTATAGAAGTGTATACTAAAACCCCATTTACTTTGTGCGGCTCTCCATTTTTATTTAATACAACTGCTTTAATATCTTCTAAAGGCTCTGCTTTTGTCGCTGCAGAAGAAGAAGCTAATGTGTAATTACCTTCATCAAAAAATACTACGTCAGCTTTTAAGTTGCTAGGTATATTATGTCTATTTACTAATACTACACTAAAGTCTCCTTTACCGTCCTTATATTTTCTTGTATTAAAATTATTTTCAGAAGTAAATTTATAAAACGCTGCCCCAGATTTAGCTAAATTATATTCATTTGTTTGCTCTGCAGTTAACGGAGTACCCTCAGCAACTTGATCTTCTAATCTTTGCACAGTTTTTAATGATGCTATATTACTACCAGCAGTTTTTAGAAATCCGTGTTTAGTTATAGGAGATCTATAATGTAATACGCTTTTGCTTGTAGATTGTCCTACTTTGTTTAAAAAGTCATTTGGAGCAAGTGCCATCATGTTAGTATCAAAGTACTCATCCAGGCTTTCTTCACTAAGGTTAGGATTTTTATAACTGTCTATTAAAGCTTTAATTGCGTATAAATTATCCTTTAAAGAAAAAGCTACATCAGCAATAGAGTTTACTCCTCTTTGAACATTTAAAATTTCTTGTTTAAAAGCAGTTTTTATAGCTTGGATTTCTTCTATTTGCTTTTCATACTCGTTTGCAGCATCTTGATACGCATTAAAGTCGCCTTCATTTTCTATATTTTTAGCGTCAAGCTTGGCAACTGTTTCGCCAGGACTAAGCTTAAGTAAGTTTACTTTTTTAGCAAGCTTATCAATAGTTTCTTTTAAGATTTTTGAAGAAGACTCTAACTCTGCTATTTTTGGATCAAATTCTTCTAAAATAGCTGAAGTAACATCTTTACCATTTCTTAATATTTCTGCATATTTCTGCAGTTTATCATTGTCTAAGCTAGGTTTACCATCAATAGATGTCATTATTAAGCTCTTTACAGAACTTTGATTAATTAAATTGTAGATTTCTTTATACTCTCCAATCTTATCAAAATTAAATAAGCTTTCATAAATACTGTTCATTAACTGCTCTGCTTGAGGCAGAGTTGTAATAGTACTTATCTTTCCTTCAAATTTTTGTAAAACTTTTAAATTAGTTTTAGTCTCACTTACAGTTCGTTTAACATCTGCAATTGCGTTATTTAAAATCTCAATGTCAGATTTTAATGACTCTGTTTGACCGGCTTCAATAGATGTAGGATCTTTAAGTGCTTCAGTTAATAAAGCTAATTTAGTGTTTAATCCTGTTAAAGTTTTATTTGCTTGCTGCAGGTTAGCCTCTAACTCAATATTTACTAACTCTGATGCTTGAGTAACTTGTTCTTTTACTAAATCCGAATTTTGGACTACTTTAATGTTAGAAGCGCTGTTTAATAAATTTAAAGTTAAAGTTTTACCTACTTGCTTACTTTCTAAAGTAGCGATTAAAGCATTTAACTGTATATCTAAGTTAGCTAATTCTGTTTGAGCTTCAGAGTATTCCGAGCTTTCAGTAAGATCACCTAATCTTTTAATTAAAGTTTCTAACCTAGCTTTTCTATCTTCTAAAACTTGTTTTTGTATAGATAATTTAATTATTTCTGGAGTAGGCATTTGACGTAATACTTGAGCATTTCCGTCTTCTATATCTTTACGTTCTACAAATACTCTGTATTGTGTAGGTTCTGTATCTCCTTCTTTAGTGTATTCAAACTCAATTGTTTGATCGCTAAATCTACGGTAGAGGTCATGAAGTTTAGGATCATCTTCGAATAACTGGTTATTTTCTGCAGCCTCACGTTGTACAATTTGCTGTAAGCGAATTTGCGGAGGAGTAAGTAAAGGCCCCTCACTAAATAAAGTAGCTCCTACATCTCTCTTTTCTAGCAATTGATTGTACATGTTAATAGCACGATGTCTTCTAGCTCTAAGTTTACGTAAATCTTTTAGTTTTTGTATTACATCCTGGTGACCTGCTGCGTAATTAGTTGGATCTTTCTTTTTCCACTCGTCTAAAATTTGCTGTTCTGCCCCACTAATATTTGGATCAAGCCCTTCATTAAGATCTTTCATTAATTGAGCTCTTCTAATATCTAACTTCTTTTTGTCTGCAGCTAATTTTATTAATTTACTATCTTTTTCGTATTTAGTTATTTTATCGTTATGCCCAAT
>Ga0316202_10000981_pt1 | contig 24857 bp, 23 predicted proteins | sample 3monrhotite_MG_FD_204934 | JGI IMG/M metagenome (GOLD analysis project Ga0316202, IMG submission 204934) | Microbial mat bacterial communities from mineral coupon in-situ incubated in ocean water Damariscotta River, Maine, United States -... | ecosystem: Environmental > Aquatic > Marine >... | reverse complement strand
TCCAGAAGCGCAACCATGGGTCGGCAGAAAGCGTTTCCAACTCAAAAATGATACCGTCGGATGAAACAAAGGGAGGGCGATCACTGGGAGAAGTACATCCAGGCAGGATAGCTTCTGGAGCTTCGCGGACAGTGGCACCTGCCAAATATTGTCCTGTTGCTAACAAAGCGGCGCCAGCCATGGAGACTTGGCTATGCGCCACACGAAGACCACGCAGTTGACCGATAGCCGTCGCCAGCGCTCCTTGGAGTGCGAGTGTTGAAGCCAGGGTCGATACGTAGTTCAGGCCTAATGCCTGAGCTTGACCACTGGCACGGCCATGTACCGACATTAAACCGGAGGCGGCCTGAACAAGTAACTCTGTTGCTCCATAACTAGAATTGTCAGCCCACCCTTGGATTTTGCTGCTGATGGGTGAAGTGTCTGGCGTTTTGAATTCAAAACAATAATCATCCTGATCTGATATTGTTTCTGGTGCGATATTTATACCCAAAGCTCTGGCCTGATACTCCACCGAGTCGCTGATCGTTGTGTGAGGCGCATACGATAGCTGGGTAAACGTGCAGCCTGTTAACAAACGCTTCATGCTTAGCCACCTGCCACCGCAGGCAGTATGGTTACGGAATCACCCGTCGTTAACTTAGTGCCTAGGCCGTGACTAAAACGGATATCGTCATCATTGACGTAGATATTCACAAAGCGGTGGACTTGATCATCGGTAACCAAGCGCTCTTTCACACCGGGGTATTGCTGTTCGACCTGTTCGATGACGTCGCGTACATCAACAGCACTGATCTCAAGCCGCTTCTGATTGTTGGTCAAGGGTCTTAGGATCGTAGGGATATCGACGGTAATCTGCATGTTAATTCCTTTATTTATTTGAAGTCCGTTTTTTGTTTAGACTGCTAGCACTGCCGACTCTTCTTGATACGGGTAGTGTTTAACGATGTGAATTCTTTCTTCTGTTACCGAGTTATTGATAATTCGGAAGCTACGTATTTCATCACCATAGTTTGAATCCGTTGCGATGATGACGTAGTGACATTGAGGCTCATGGGCAAATTCAATATCGCTACGGCTGGGATACGCTTGTGATTCAGTATGCGAATGGTAAATAACAATAGGTACTTCATTACGCGTTTCCATTTCTCGCCAGGTTTTCAATTGTTGCTGTGGATCAAAAGTAAAAAAGGTACTCGACTGAGCGGCATTGCGCATAGGGATAAGGCGCAGTGGTCGATGGCCTCCCTTTGGACCGACAATGATGCCACAGGTTTCCATGGGATGGTCTTTGTGTGCCTGATCGAGCATCGCGTCAATAAGTTTTGTGTGTATCGTCAGCATGATTCTTCTGCCTCACATATAAACAGTTGGATCGGATGTGGAAACTGCTCAATAGCTGGGCAGTGACTGATCGATATCGTTGATCCATGAGATAATACCGCCCGTTAAATTTTTAACGTTGGTGAACCCCTGATTTTGCATTTTCATTAATACATTTTCAGAGCGTTTACCCATTTTGCAGTGCAACACGATGGGGGCATCTTTTTTGAACTGGGAGAGAGCCTCACCGGATATGAGTAAGCGTTGAGGGATATGAGTTGAGCCGACGATGTGAACAATATTGCGTTCTTCAGTTTCACGAATATCAATTAACTGGAAATCTGCACCGCTTTCTTGCAAGGCTTTAAGCTCGCCGGCATTGATGGCAGGAATGGGTCTCGCAGTGTCATTTTCGTTTGCCACGTTGGTCATACCACAGAATGCCTGATAATCAACCAGTTCGGTAATCAACACTCTTTCGGGGGCGCGTCTTAAAGGGATAAAACGATAGTTCATCTCCAGGGCATCATAGACAGCTAGGCGACCCAAGAGACTTTCACCGATGCCAGTAATAAGTTTGATAGCCTCTGTTGCCATGATCGAACCAATCGATGCACAGAGAATACCGAATACACCTCCTTCCGAGCATGATGGTGCAAGTTCTGGTGGTGGAGGTTCTGGATAGAGATCGCGATAATTTAAACCGGCATTGTCAGGTGCTGCTTCCCAGAATACAGAAGCTTGTCCTTCAAAGCGGAAAATCGATCCCCAGACATAGGGTTTACCCGTAAGGACGCAGGCATCGTTGACAAGGTAGCGGGTCGCGAAGTTATCAGTACCGTCTATAATCAAATCATAAGCGGAGAAAATGTCTTTAACGTTGGTTGTTTCCAAACGTTCACTGTGCAGTTGAACATTGACGTAAGGATTGATTTCTTTGATTGAGGCTTTAGCACTTTCGACTTTAGGCTGACCAATATTCGAATGACCATGAATAATCTGGCGCTGAAGATTAGATTCATCGACGATATCGAAATCAGCAATGCCGATTGTTCCAACACCGGCTGCTGCAAGATATAACAGCACCGGAGAACCAAGGCCACCTGCGCCTATGATTAATACTTTGCTGCTTTTAAGATATCGCTGTCCTTGCAAGCCGACATCGGGAATAAGCAGATGGCGGCTATAACGCGAAATTTCATCTCTATTTAATTCACTTGATGGTTCTACTAGGGGGGGGAGTTTCATAAAGGAACCTCGATGTTTATCCTAAACTCTCTGACATAAATCCATATAACGTTCTACGTCACTAGACTAACAACTGCATGCTTATTCGGGAATGTGGCATAGTGTCGCGCGACAAAATGCCACATTCATTTTTTCCGTAACGCCTTTACAACCAATACAAGTTATGTGCTTGTAGAATAGATTTGTAGTTTGTTTCTTACCATGCAGTGTATTTGTAGTTTGTTTCCTACATCAAAGTCGATATTTGTAGTTTGTTTCTTACTATGCAGCGTATTTGTAGTTTATTTCCTACATCAGAGTAGTTAGCCGTAGCCATCCCAGCTCTGTTTTTTTACACGGCCTTGAAGGTATGGCTGAACGGCGTGCATACAACATGCAGTGCTACGCTTCATTGATGGCTGAAGGGTTCTATATTTTGAACAACCCGTGATGAACGAGTCGATGATTAATAACCGGAAAGACACTCGTGGAACTTGGGAGTTATGCTGCAAGCGTGACACTCTTAACTTAACCCCACTCATTGGCATTGTGTTTTGTTGCTGATTTTTATGCTCACGGCTCATTTCATACGTGATGAAGTTGTTACTATCGATTGACCTCAAGCCGAGAGTGGTAGCGAAGTAACTAATGAGAAAGCATTGAAATTATCATGGACGCCCAGGGACGCATATTGTTCAATGGCAAGTTGATTCCTATCACTGAGTTGGAAACACGATTGCGTACAGTGTTAGCAATGCAGGAACGAAAGGATGTCACGCTATGTGGTGATCAATCCGTAGGCCTGGAAGAAGCGATAGTGGTTTTGGATGCCATTCGTAAAGCGGGAGCTGAGGCGGTTGATATATTAACGGATAAGCCATGATCATTGATCGTTTGTTTTTTCCTTCGGTGGTTCTGTTCCCCTTTCTTTTGCATAGATTGATGTGGATTCAATTGAACAAGCAGAAAATAACAGATCTTACCGCTACAATTATGGAAGCACCGCTACAGGATGGTGCGCTTGACATTTATTCCTCCATCTTCTGAACCGCGTGAGATCTTTAAGGTAATACCTGAGCCAATCGAAAAAACAGCGGTAAAAAAAGAACAACTCGAACCCAAAAAGCCTATCCCAAAAAAATAGTTAAACAAACCGAAGCTATTACATCCTCTCACGTTAACGAACCGCTTGAACCCTCGCCAGTTAAAGAGAGCAAAAGCAAATCACCCGTATTGTTCAGAAAAACGAAGAAGATTATCTGGCTATGTTGTTAGCTCATATCGAGTCCCGCAAATTGCCCGCAAACGTGGGGTTGAGGGTTACGTGATTATCTCTTTTTTACTTTTGCCCTCCTCGGAGGATATCTCATCGCTGAGGCAAAGAGGCGGCAACAGCTTTAGATACGCCAAAAAAAACCCGTCAGAGACGGGTTTTTTTATAGCATAGATTAAATATGCTCAAGCTTGTGTGCGACGTCGCCTATAGCTTGTAACTGCAAATCCGACTAAGCCTAAGCCGAGCAGCGCAAGTGAACCTGGCTCTGGAACAGATACGGGTACGGAGGCAGAGGAAAACACCTGTATTGTACCGGCAACAGCATTGCCACTGTATGCCCAGTTATAGGCGGTGTTATCGTAACCTGCGTTCATCAGGGTACCCGTGCCAGCCAATGCCAGATCCACACCTGGTCCTGTCGGGCCAAGCGTAATAGTTTCCAGATCAAACGAGAAGCCACCAATTACCCATAAAGGTGAAACAGTTGAAAACGGTGTGGAATAGTCAAAACTGTTGAACGTTGCTGTATTACCGACAGTTATACCTTCGTCAGCAAAGTTTCCGTCAGCGAGTCCTACAATAGCGCTGTTGCCGTTGAAGGTAAGGGTAGTGCCCGTAACCGTCGATGTACCATAAAACGCAATATTACCGGAAATTGGTACGGCCATGACCGCGCTACTTCCAATTCCGAGTAACAAAAGGCTTGCACCCACAATTAAATTTTTCATTATTTTCATCCTTCAAAGTGAATCTCAAAGTGAATCTACAACCGAGCTTTTTGTAAAATTTGAAACAAATAATATAAATCAGTAGTTTACATCGCTCTTTTTCATAAATCACTGATTTATATGCATATAAGATAATTTTACAAGAAAATCATCAATCTACAGTTGTTAATATACATCTTTCATGCCAAGTATATAACTTATTGTTTTTAAATGAGTTTAATAATTATGTGTATATTATTTAAACAAAAGTGTAAAAAAAACCGACAAACCGGATGCGGACTGTAAATTCCACTCACACCAATAGTCAGCACATTGCATCAGGAACAGTCACAGAGAGGGTAGCGATATCCAGTGTAACTACGCGGCATAATCAAGATGGAACAGCCACGATACACAGACATCTCAAGCAAGAATTTGTGGCGAGATTTGTTTATAGTCCTCAGGTATAGATACCGTTCCATTCACACTGTGGGTAAACAATGAAAAACCGTACGATTCTTTTAAACTGCCTTTCTCCTTTTTTATTGCTGTTTGTTTTACTGGCAAATGCCAGTGATAACCCGCCACAGGCTGCTATTGCATCAGCACATCCGTTGGCGACACAGGCGGGCCAGGAAATCCTCCGTTCTGGCGGAAATGCCTTTGATGCTGCAGTGGCTGTCACCGCTGTCCTGGGCGTGGTTGAGCCTTATGGGTCTGGTCTGGGTGGAGGTGGTTTTTGGTTGTTGCACAGAAATGCCGACAATTTTCAGGTGATGGTGGATGGCCGTGAAAAAGCGCCTATGGCGGCATACCGCGACATGTATCTGGATGACAAAGGAGAGGTGATACCGGGTGCATCGATTAATGGGCCTTTGGCGGCCGGTATTCCGGGGGTACCAGCGGCTATGGCGCACATTGCCAAGCAATATGGTCGTTTGTCGCTGGCAAAAAATCTGGCACCTGCGATTCGACTGGCGCGGGATGGCTTCGAGGTGGATAAACAATACCGGCGTTATGCCAAAATGCGCCTGAAAACCTTGCAGCGCTTTCCAGAGACGGCAAAGATATTTTTGCACAACAATGTGGTGCCAGCATTAGGTCATCGATTAAAACAGGAGGATCTGGCCAATACTCTGGAATCTATTGCACAGTATGGCGAGTCGGATTTTTACCAAGGGGCTTTGGCCAGGCGTCTGGTGGACGCGGTAAAAAAGGCGGGAGGCATCTGGTCACTGGATGACTTAAAAAACTATAACATCGTTGAGCGGGAACCGATTCGTACAGAATATCGTGGCATGAAATTAATTTCCGCAGCACCACCTTCATCAGGCGGCATTGCGCTGGCGAGTATGTTGCAGATGTTACAGCAATACGATTTGGACAAAATGTCCGATGCTGATCGGACGCATTTAATCATTGAGGTCATGCGCCGCGCATACCGCGACAGAGCTGAATATTTAGGTGATAGTGATTTTGTAGACGTGCCTGTTGCACGTTTGAGCAGCACAGCTTATGCCAGAGAGTCAGTGAAAGACATTCGTTTAGACGAAGCCACGCCCAGCACGGAGTTAAGGCCGGTAGGCAAGCCGAGTGGGGCAGGTACTGATACCACACATTTTTCCATACTGGATAAAGAGGGTAATCGCGTTGCTGCAACCTTGAGCGTTAATTATCTTTTTGGTTCCTGCTTTGTGGTGCCGGGCACCGGTTTTTTGTTAAATGATGAAATGGACGATTTTTCGGCCAAACCCGGTGTCGCTAATGCCTATGGCTTGATCGGCGCGGAAGCCAATGCCATCGAGCCGGGTAAACGACCTTTATCGAGCATGTCTCCGACCTTCCTGGAAGACAAACGAGGTGTCGCCATTCTTGGTACGCCCGGTGGTAGTCGTATTATTAGCATGGTTTTATTGGCGGCCTTGCAATATGCAACGGGTGCTGATGCGCTATCGGTTGTACAGCTTCCTCGGTTTCATCATCAGTACATGCCGGATATGGTGATGTTCGAAAATAATGCCTTTTCCGAAAAAACAGAACAGGCGCTTGCGTTACGCGGGCATGTGCTGAAAAAACAAATGTCACCCTATGGTGGTGGCTTCGGTTATTACGGCAACATGCAAGGCATCGTCTGGGACAAACACAAAAATAAAGTGACAGCCGCCAGTGATACACGTGGTATTGGTGCTGCTGCTGTTTTCAAACAATAAAGATTTCGGTGTGGCTTCTTTCATGTGCAACGAGGCTTTTGTATGAAAATTGTTTTAATGTAAATTAAAGGCTAAAAAATACCCTAATAAAAAATCAATAATTTACAGATATTTTTTAATGTAAAATAGTTCAATAATAATATAAGTTGTTGATTTTTAATGACCCAAATTTAACGCTTAGTTCACATTTTGGTTTAAGTACACAATGTTCATAAAATAGGTTTTATCGCAGGGAATTAATACTTTCACTCTTGTACGAGTCCCGCCTGGAAGCTATGAAAACCAGAAAGGTGAATGTGTGATGAGGGCAAGGAAGCCGCTTTGAAGAGGCTCGGAGTACGCAGAGGAAAAGTTTCCCTGCGTTCTTTCGTGTTAACAACACCGCGGTCAAAATAATCTACATTTTCTCGTTGTTGCACTCCTGCTGTGGGAGCGCATATGGCGTTAAATTTTTTCGGGAGTTATGTTTATTATAAAGCCATAAGCCCTAAGTTTTAATTAATTATTAGTGGTTGATTTTTATAGACTTTTTAACGTTCGAAAAGACCTATCGAACCCAAAGGATTTTATGATGTTTGGTTTTAATCGACAGGCCGCATTGCTGGATGATGAATCTGTTTGTTGGATGCTGGATATTTTTGATTGGGCATTGGCAAATTTTAATGGCCAGAAATTACAGGCAGAAGCCCGCTTGATTTACCCCAATAACGAACATTTTCCAGGCAAAGAAAGCAGCGTGGAAGGTATGGCGGCATTGATTTTTACGCAAGTCAGGGCTTATGCCGGTCTTGCAGCGTTACCCTGTGATTTACAGAATGAAACAGGCGTGAGCCATGCTGTGCCATCTGAATCAGGATCGACTGAATTGCCCGTGGTGCCAGACAGTAAAAGATGGGTGTTTACTTATCATACGTATACGTTGAATAACCCAGAAGTTTTAATTGCATCTTTTGTACACCAAATCGCCTATCATATTGTTTCTTCAAGAGATAATTCGCCACCGGGCGGGAAGGAAAACTGGCCACATGTGGCAGAAATATTGGCAACTATCATGGGTTTTGGCGTGATCATGGCGAATACAGCAAATACACAAAAAATCCGCTCTTGTGGTAGTTGCAGTGGACCAGCCGTAGAACGTGAGTCATTTTTATCGCAGTATGATATGAGTTATGCCTTGGCAATATTTTGCGCATTGAAAAATATTCCTATGAAAGAGGCGGCGTTACACATGAAAAAAACATTACGCACGTTTTATAAAAAATCTCATAAAGAAATTTTGAGCACGACTTTTTCTGGTAGCGACAGATTGAGTTTTTTGCAGGCTACCTATTTCTCAAATCATCAACACATTAGCAAGGACAATCCATAAATGAAGCAATTAGTTAAGGTGGTTGATGCACGTATTGCACCGGAAGGGCGCCTTGATGTGCTTTCCCGGCTCGAAGTAAGCAAACTACTTGATACCAGTCAGGGAGATTTATACAAAATTTTCCGGAATTGTTCTCTGGCTGTGTTGAATTGTGGCAACAGCATGGATGATGGTAAAGAACTATTGGAACGTTATAGCTCGTTTGATATCAGTGTGATTCAACAAGAAAGAGGCATCAAGCTTGAGGTTAAAAATGCACCGGAAAATGCTTTTGTCGATGGCGAGATGATCAAAGGCATTAATGAACACCTATTTGCCGTGCTGAGGGATGTTGTATACGTTAATAATGAAATTAACGATAGTCCAAAGTTTAACCTTGAAACCTCGGAGGGTATAACAACCGCAGTATTTCATATTTTGCGTAATTCGAAAATTTTGCTGCCCATGAAACCACCCAATATGGTGGTGTGCTGGGGTGGTCATTCCATTAAACGCAACGAGTACGACTACACAAAAGAAGTCGGGCATGAAGTGGGTCTGCGGGGCATGGATATTTGTACGGGCTGCGGTCCCGGCGCAATGAAGGGGCCCATGAAGGGAGCGACCATCGGTCATGCCAAGCAACGCATTATCAATGGTCAATATTTAGGCATTAGTGAGCCCGGAATTATTGCCGCCGAATCACCTAACCCGATTGTGAATGACTTGGTGATTATGCCTGATATTGAAAAGCGCCTTGAGGCCTTTGTGCGGGCGGGGCATGGCATTGTGGTGTTTCCCGGTGGTGCGGGTACAGCAGAAGAGATTCTTTATATACTGGGAATCCTACTGCACCCAAAAAACAAGAGCATCCCTTTTCCATTGATACTGACCGGCCCGGAGTGTGCGAAAGATTATTTTGTGGGCATTAATCAGTTTATTGCAGATACGTTGGGGATTGAAGCACAGCAACGTTATACCGTCATTATTGATGATCCTGCGCAGGTGGCACGAGAGATGGCTGCCGGTCTGGCAAAAGTGCGGGAATTCCGTAAAAAAACAGGGGATGCCTTTTACTTTAACTGGTTGTTGCACATTGATCTGGCCTTTCAGCAACCCTTTTTGCCAACACACAAAAATATGTCAACGCTGGAATTGCATAAAGATCAGCCTGTACATTTATTGGCTGCGCACTTACGCCGTGCTTTTTCCGGCATTGTGGCGGGCAATGTGAAAGATGAAGGCATTCGTACCATCGAAAAATATGGTCATTTTGAGATAAAGGGCGATGTGAATATTATGAAGTCACTGGATGTATTGCTTGCCTCATTTGTAGAGCAGGAACGAATGAAATTGCCGGGGAAAAAATATACGCCGTGTTATCAGGTTGTTACATAGTATTTGTCAAAATATTCTCTGCCTATATATGAAATATTTAATGATGTCAGATGTGGCTGGGAGTGATGGATTGTTGCGTATAAAAATAATCAGCACAGTGTCAGAAAATAAATGTGCAAATCAAAGAGAGAGGGGAAGAGACGTTCATGAAAATTATCTTGTTGGGTGCCCCAGGGGCGGGTAAAGGAACAGTGGCAAAAGTCTTGACGGAATTGGATGGCTCGGTACAAATTTCAACGGGCGACATTTTGCGCAGTGCGGTGCAGGCAGATACAACACTGGGTCAGAAGGCCAACGCATTTATGAAAGCAGGGGATTTGGTGCCCGATGAATTGATTATGGATATTATGAAAAGTCGCTTGCAAGAGCCTGATTGTAAAAAAGGTTTTTTGCTGGATGGTTTCCCCCGCACTATTCCGCAGGCCGAGGCATTGAAGACCCTGCTGAGTGATTTGGAACTTACGCTGGATACGGCGGTCTCCCTTGAAGTACCGCGTGAAGAAATTCTGAATCGCCTGACAACACGTCGGACCTGTGAAAACCCAGCCTGTCAGGCAATCTACAACGTAAGAAGCAGCCCAACAAAAATCGAGGGTATTTGTGATAAGTGTGGTAGTAAGGTGGTTCAGCGTGAAGATGAAACGGAAGAAGCCATTAGTCATCGCCTGGAAACCTACAATGAAAAAACAGCGCCATTGATAGGCTATTACAAAGAAGAAGGGTTGTTGATGTCAGTAAATGCGACGGCCACTGATGAAGTGGTTAAGGCGATTCAGGATCGTCTGGAAAACCGATAAATTGCATAAAGGCCAAGCCCGGTATATCGTTAGCGGGCTTGGGGTTTTATGGCGATGATGATTATGCTGTTTAACTCATATTGACTTTGCGGTATCAACCAGAAAAGGAAGGTTACCATGTCTATGCTTCGAATCTTTATACTGGGAATTATTGCGCTGGGATTATTGAGCAGTGTTACTGTTTTTGCCGGTGACAACGATGAAAAATCAGCCACTTATCAAATGGCAGAAATTATGCATCGTCTAAAACACTATCCAAGCCCTGCGGGTAAAGATACGCTGAATAAAATTAAACAAGCCGCAAGTACAACTGAAAATGAGCGCACCATTGCAACAGCGATGCTGAATTTACAGCATAAAGTGGTCAGCAGTGATATTCCAAAGCTGGAAGCGGTCGTCTCCGACAAAAAATCAACAGCCAATGAGCGTGAACTGGCCAGCATTATATTGAGCTTGGATCACCGTCCTACCAAGCAGGATAAGGATAAACTTAAGGCGATGATGCAATAATTTTTACTTTCCCATTATTCAGGAAGGTTGTGGAAACTGAGTGATCGTAACAAAGGGAGGCAGCGCGAGAGCAGTTGTCGAGTGTAGATTAACCCTAAGGAATGGACTCGTCATAACTTCCTTGTTTGACACCTCGGCTTTTTTCTTAGCTGCTCTGCCATCCATGCAGTCCTCATCATTTTCAGCCTGTTTTTTAATCACAAAACCGTAAATAAAATAGAACAACTGCGTTTTTATTCAGTTAGTTAGAGTGATCAAGTGCGAGCTGAATTTAAGTGCTAAACAGGGAAGTATTATGTTGTGCAGGTTCCTAAGCGCCAAAGGAAAATTGAGATGTTCATCCATATTGTAAAAGGCCTGCTGGCCATGGTAGCGATTACTGTCGCATTAACGCCACTTGTTGCGTTGAGTATGGATACGGTTAAAACCGACGATTATTCATTGCGAGTAAAGACGCTAACCACAGGTTTGAAGCATCCTTGGGGACTCGCATTTTTACCGGATGGCCGTATGTTGGTGACGGAGCGTGCAGGGCGCTTACGTCTCATCGCTGAAAATGGTGTGCTTGACCCTGAATCAATAACAGGGTTGCCTCAAATTGAGGTCGATGGTCAGGGCGGTTTGCTGGATATTGTTTTGCATCCAAACTATGCAAAGAACGGTTGGCTTTATCTTTCTTACGTGGCTTCGAATAAACATGGCAGTGGCACCGAAGTGGCGCGTTTTCGACTTGACGGTTATCGTCTCAAAGATTTTCAGAGCATCTTTCGTATGGAGCCCAAACTGTCTGGTACACGCCATTTCGGTTCACGACTGTTGTTTGACAAGCAAGGCTATCTTTATATTACGCTAGGTGATCGTGGTGACAAAGAACGGGCACAACAATTAAGTGATCACATAGGTACAGTCATTCGCCTGCACGACGATGGCAGTGTACCCATTGACAACCCTTTTCGTAACCATCGTAATGCCAAAGCAGAAATTTATACTTATGGAAATCGTAATGTGCAAGGAATCGCTCAGAACCCCTGGACCAAAGCGATCTGGGCGCATGAACATGGCCCTCAAGGCGGCGACGAAGTTAATGTGTTGCGGTCGGGGGTAAATTACGGCTGGCCAGTCATCACCTATGGCGTAAACTATGGCTGGGGTACTCAGATTGGCGAAGGCAGCGCCAAAGAAGGCATGGCCCAACCCATTCATTATTGGGTGCCTAAATCCATTGCACCCTCTGGCATGGCTTTTTATGATGGTAATCAATTTCCTGATTGGCGCGGTGATCTGTTCTTGGGTGCATTACGTGATCAAATGCTGGTTAGGCTGGAAATTGAGGGTGAAAAAGTGATACAGGAAGAACACCTATTGAAAGGTAAATTGGGCCGTATCCGCAATGTTAAAATAGGCGCAGACGGCTATCTTTATCTGCTTGTGGATGCCAGTAATGGTAAGTTGGTCAGACTGGAGCCTGTGAAGTAAGTTTTCTGTCACACCTCCTAAGGTATGCGTCTTATAAACCTCAAACGCCACGGGCATTTCGTGTTGGTGGCTGCTTGTTTGCCCTGTATTACTGTGGCACAAACGCCAGCGCCTTCGGAGCCTCTGCATATTACGATTACTGCGGGACGACTCGATAACACTTTGGCGGAAACACCAGCGGCTGCCAGTGTGCTGACCAGTGATGCGCTCGATAGTGCGCGCCAGCAACTTAGTTTGGACGAAGTGCTTGCTGGTGTCCCCGGTGTTTTCGCTGTCAACCGTTATAATTTTGCACAAGATTTACGTCTATCGATTCGTGGTTTTGGCGCTCGTGCTAATTTTGGTATTCGTGGTGTGCGTATTTTGGTCGATGGCATTCCAGCGACAACACCGGATGGTCAATCGAGCATTGATGACATTGATCTCGATACCTTGGCGCGTATCGAGATTATCCGTGGTCCTGCAGGCGCGCTTTATGGCCCATCTGCGGGTGGAGTGCTAAGCCTGAAAACCCGGAAGAGTATGGCTGCTCCGTACATCGACAGCAGCATTAAGAGCGGTGCTTACGGTGTTTATGACGTTCGCTTTAGGGGCAATAATACACACGGTAAGCTGGGTTATATATTTAATGTTTCCCGGTTCAGCATTGATGGTTATCGAGCACAATCTGCTGCGGAAAGAGCACTGTTCAATGGTCGGCTTGACTATAAGCTTGGAAATGGCGGTGAATTAACGACGACTTTTGCGTCGCTTGATGCCCCGATAGCGGAAGATGCAGGCGGACTCACGGCTGAACAAGTACAGACTGATCCGCGTCAGGCTGCACCGCTTAACCTGCGTTTTGATACCGGTGAATCTGTGCGTCAGCAGCGACTCGGTCTGCACACCCGCCACCCCTTTGCCGATGGTGCTGAATTACGCTTAAGTGGTTACTTTGTTCATCGCGACTTTGCCAATCGTCTTCCATTCAATATGATCGAGCTTGATCGCCGTTTTGGCGGCGTTGGTGTGGAATACCAGCGTGAAACGCAGTGGTCGGGAGCATTGGGGCGGTTGCTAATGGGTATTGATGTTGATTATCAAAATGATGAACGTCGCCGTCGAGAGAACTTGGACGGTATTGCGGGAGACTTACGCTTTAATCAACGTGAGCGCGTGATGAACAGCGGGGTTTTTATCACCCACGAACAGCCACTAGCGCAACAACTGCGTTTGGATACTGGTTTGCGTTATGACCGCTTACGTATTGCCGCTGATGACCGTTTTTTAAGTAACGGTGATGATTCCGATGTCGTGAGTTTTGCCCACTGGAGCCCGAGCATTGCGTTACTTATGCAAAGCGGTCACGAAACTCAACTGTATGCCCGTGTTGCTACAGGCTTTGAAACGCCTACTACAACTGAACTCGCACGTATTGATGGTCACGGTGGTTTCAATAGCACGTTGGACCCGGCAACGTCAGTGAATTATGAACTGGGTGCGCGTATAGCGCTTGCGCCAAATATGCAGATAGAAGCTGCATTATTTCAGATCGATGTAGACGATCAACTGGTTCCTTTTGAAATTGTCGACTCACCAGGTCGCTTTGCCTTTGAAAATGCCGGTCGTTCTCGTCATCGTGGTTTGGAAACGGCGCTATCATTGGGTGAATACACGGGGTTTGGGCTGCAACTTGCATATACCTATTCCGATTTTCGATTCATCAAATTCATCGATAAAAACAGCCAAGTGCTGGATGGCAATAACTTGCCCGGTGTCCCTATACACCTGCTTAATTTGGAATTACGGCATCGTCATCATTCAGGGGTTTATATGGCTTTTGAGATGCGCTATACCGGCCGTTATTACGCGGACAATCTTAATCTCGTTGAAGTTTCACCTTCCACCAATAGCAATCTGCGTTTGAGCTATCCATACTTCGTTGATAGTTGGAGGTTCAATATTTCCGGGGGCATTAACAATTTTTTTGATGAGAGCAGCTACTCTAACGTGCGTTTGAACGCTACAGCTGGGCGCTACTTCGAGCCTGCGCCAAGCCGTCACGGGTATTTGGGGCTTAGTGTCGGCCGTGATTTTTGATGATGTTCATTATTCCCATCATTCTACCGGGTATACCTGATACCTAACGGATCATCAGGATCAATACCTTCCATAAAGCGTTTTTTACGATCACTGTTCGTGGTTTGGTAAACGCGGCCAATCCAGTTGTTGATCATAGCTTCTCCGGTGTCGTGCCAGGTATTGTGCAAACGCGAATGAATCAGTTCTTCGGGAAATATCGGCAGTGGCTGGTCATTTGATTTTGCCTCTATTAGCTGGGATTTATATTCAAGCAGAATAGCTTTCACCTGCAGACCGAGATAATTATCGGGGAAGGGAGGGTAATCATTTCGTTGACCAGTAACAAACAATTGAATCTCCCGCTTGTATTCCTTTAACAGACTGTTGATGTCGTATTCCGGGTGCCCCTGGAAATAGACAATACGAAACAGGTCTTCACTGACCGCGAGATGTACTCCAGCAACAGGACTTGCAACAAGCACGCGCAGGCCTGCATTTTCAAATTGCTGTTGTGTAATTTCATTGTAACGGGAATGAGGGACATCAAAACGTGTATTAATGTCGTGAACCAGCGGGTGGGAGCGGTCGACCACCTCATGTTGAAATACACCCCAGCATTTTTCCGCTAATTTTTTCCGTTTTTGCTGATGTCTGAATTGCACAACGGCGTGTGTTGCCAGACAGGAGCACAGTATTGATGTCACATTGTTATATCCCCAATCGATGATTTCAATAAGCGGTTCCCAGAAGGGTTCGTCCGCCAGATCCGGTTGAGTGACATTGGCACCAGTAATGATGAGCGCATCCAGTCCTTCTGTTTTAATTGCATCAAATGTTTCATAATATTTATTGATATGTGTTGCTGCTTTTTCACCTCGCGGTAATTGCGGCAAGGTGAACAGATGAACATAAAATTGTGCAATTTGATTGCTGCTGCTGACAGTACGTAAAAACTGTCGCTCGGTCGCTTCAAGTGCAGCATCTGGCATCATGTTCAGCAAACCGATATGCATTTCCCGAATATCCTGATGTTGGGCACGGGCCGGGTCCAATACGGAATCCCCTTCTTCACGAAGGCGAGTGAACGTAGGCAATAATGAATTGGCGACCAGCGGCATGAAGATTCCTAGTTACTTGTCCGAGTTATTTAACGGTTGTATTTTTTCGTGCGATAGCATCAGCAATCAAATTGACGAAGTCATCTTCTGTTTGAACTTTTGCCAGTTCATCCGTGCTGATGGTGTAGCCGTATTCTTTTGCGATAGTTTCATAACGTGGAATACGAGAATGAAATAAACGTGGAAAAATCCAGCGTACAAATTCATCTGGATTGATCAAGGCAATGTGCGGCAAGTTATTTTCTGACATGTATATTCCAAGCTGCTCGTCAAGAAAAGTCTCACGATAATAAAGTGGTTTAGGATCGTTTTCGGCGCGCAGAATCAGATTTTTCTCATCCTGGTTACTCGCTTGAATGTAAAGAATAAGCGTGTGTTTGGCCAGGGTTTCAATCACGGCGGGATCATCAAGCTCGCAGGCGCTGCCACCGGCATCATTGATGAAATGTTTGTAGCCATAAATATCTTGTGCTTTTTGAATAAACGCCGGAACATCGTTCATTGCAGCAATTTCGGCTTCCCGGTGTAGATGTTGGCGACGTTTGAATTCATCCAGGCTCAGACCATTTTGTTCCGGGTTTCCCAGCTTTCCCATAAAACTGGAGACCGGTTTCAAGTGGTCTGCGGTAATGTTGTTGCAGATATAAATGGAGTCCGACTGTAGAAGATCACGTAAAAACGGCACTTGCATGGCCTGTATTTTAATATTATCGAGGATAGCTTCATCCAGATAATGCGTGCCAATGCGATAATCACCAGAATAATGAAACCAGTCACTCTTTCTGAGAATGGAGGCCAAGCGTGTTTTGCCCACACCCGACATGCCCAACAGGGTGATGCGCTTGTGTTCCGCTGTGCGAAATTGTTGTGGACTGAGTTTCATTGTTTATCCCGATCATAAATGATGTTCATTGAATCGCTATACTATATCGTATTGTTTCTTTGACTCACACCAACAGAGGCTTAATTTCCAGCCGGCTTTAATTTCGCCAGGGTTTTATTGATGACTCGTGACGCTGCCACATTGCCGAAGGTGGCTGTGACGGCAGTGGCCGATCCATAGCCCAATGAGCAGTCCAGTGAAATACCGTGAATACCAGGTTTGGCGTGACTGATGCTGCCATCCGGCTGCGGATAGACTGGCTGTTGACTGGAAAATACACATTCGATACGAAAGCTGCGTTTGCTGTTGCGTGGAAAGTTATAGTCGCTACGCAATTGTGCCCGGACTTTGGCTGCGAGTGGATCATTGTAGGTGCGTGATAAATCTTTGATCTGGATCATCAGAGGGTCGGTGAGTCCGCCGGCACCACCAGTAGTGATGATCGGAATTTTGTTACGTCGGCAATGATAAATGATGGCGGATTTAAACTTGATGCTGTCGATGGCATCGATCACATAATCATACTGATGCTCAGGTGACAGATAATCCCGGATGTTTCTTGTCGTTAAAAAATCATCAATGATTCTGCAATCACAATATGGATTGATAGCGGTAATACGTTGTTGCAAAACGGTCGATTTTTTTTCATCAAGGGTGGTATCCAGTGCGGGCAGCTGCCGATTGATATTACCTTTGCTCACGGTATCGTAATCAATGAGTGTTAGCTGCTCGACGCCTGTACGCGCCAGTGTTTCCACCGCCCAGGAACCCACACCTCCTAGACCGATAACACAGACATGCATTTGCCGGATGACTTCCGTGGCAGCTTGCCCGTACAGGCGTTGAATACCACCAAAGCGTTGGGTGAAATCCTGATCCTTTGTCATGTGCCGGTCCGGGAAAAATCCAGCACGGCTTCGGCATTGGCGGTTGTTTGTGCAGCGACGTTATGAATGTCTTCAGCACGCAGCTTTGCTAACGCCTGAAGATATTCGGGTAAATATTCGGGGCTGTTACGTTGTCCATGATGGCTGGCCCCCACCATATCCGGTGCATCGGTTTCAAGCACAATGGCCTCCAATGGTAATTGTTGAGCCAGACGATGCAGTTTATGTGAGCGCTCAAACGTTAACATGCCACCGAATCCTAATTTAAAACCCAGGTCAATGTATTGGTGGGCCTGTTGCAGGCTGCCATTAAAGGCATGACAGATACCACCGTTGACGACTGTTTTGCGTAAGCAGGCCAGCGTCGCATCGTGTGATTTTCGTACATGCAGTAATACCGGGAGTGCGGCATTGCTGGCTACGTGGAGTTGTGCCTCAAATAGAGCCTGCTGGAGGTTCTTATCCAGTGTTTGGCAATAAAAATCCAGGCCGATTTCGCCCACGGCGATGGGACGGTATTGCTTGATATATTCAGTTAGCGTATCGATGTCAGCTGGAGTATGTCGTTCCAAATAAACTGGGTGCAGGCCAAAACTGGCATACAGTGCAGGGTTTGACGCACAAATTTCCCACAATTTTTCCCAGGTGTCAGCCATAATGCCCGGTACTACGATGCGTGAAATTCCCGCTTGTTGGCATCGTTTAAGTACCTTGCTGCGATCACCATCAAATGCAGTAACATCGATATGTGCATGACTGTCTATCAGGTTCATCTGACGTATTTTACGCGCTACCACTGATTTAGTGTACCGCATTCAGCAGAACTTTATGTTTGAAAACAGACCTTTATTCGCTACACTCCAACAACTTACGTTTTTGTCTTGGAAGGGGGGGAGAGAGATGCGTTTAACCATTCGGACCGTGTGGTCGGTCATTTCGGTTTTAATCTTGGCTTATAGTTTGGCAGGACCGCTTAGCGCGAAAGAAAATAAAGGGTTGTATGATAAAGGTCTTGCAGCGTACAACGCTGGTGATTACAAGGCGGCTTATAAATTTACTATGCCGCTGGCTAATGAGGGCAATCCTGCTGCAAAAAACCTGTTGGGCATGATGTATGAACTGGGTAAAGGTGTACCACAAGATCTGGCTAAATCGGTGAATTATTACCGTCAGGGAGCGGAGCAAGGTGACCCACATGCACAATACAATCTGGCCGCTTCTTTTGACTCGGGCACTGGCGTTCCACAAAATTACCGAGAGGCTGTTCGCTGGTTTCGGCGCGCAGCAGACCAAGGTATCAGTGCTGCACAGTATGATCTTGGCGTGATGATCGAACAGGGGCGGGGTATCAATAAAAGTTTTCAAAAAGCGGCCAGCTGGTATCAAAAAGCGGCCAATCAGGGACATGTTCAGGCTCAAAACAATCTGGCATGGCTCTATGAAAAAGGCCAGGGGGTTGAACGGAATCTGGTAACGGCCTATGCATGGTTTGATGTTGCTGCAGCACAGGGTTTTGAGTCGGCGCAACAAAAACGTGATGTGATCAAGGCTGAGTTAACGGCTGGAGACTTACGCAAGGCGCAGGTCAAATCAGCACAATTGAAGAAAACAGTTTTACAGGCCATTAACTGACATTCTCAACGTGTGGCAGGTTTGGGCCTGCCACACATATCTGCAATCAGGGGCTTTTTGCGCCGATTTCTTCGTTAGCATAACGCCAGATATCCACATCCCGTCCCTGTTCTCTGAAATGATCCGCATAATCCGTCAGGTAACGCTGAAAGCTGGGTTGTTTTTTGTAACTCTCACTGAGCACATAACTCAGTATTCCCTGAGTGTGAAAGACCTTAAAAAAGGCCTCGGTACGAATAATTTCTTTACCTAGTGGATTAAAAACCAGAATGGAAGGTGCGTATTCCACCTTGAGTTTTTTGGCCCATTCACGCGCGGTCATCTTTTCACCTTCGGGAGTGATAACGGGTGTTTTTGACCACATGTCCAGCTGGACAACATCAAATTGCTTGATAATGTCCAGTAGCTCGGTATCGGGCAGAATTTTCTTGTGCAGAAAATCACAATTCGGACAATCTTTTTGCTCAAAGAACACCGCGAAAGGCCGTTTGTTTTTCCCCACCTTTGCTGAAAAATCAAAGGGTGGCTTACTAAAAAAAGGTTTCGTATTAAGCGTTTTGTTCGCTTTGCTGGCAGGGCGATTGGCTTGCATGAAGTCCCGGTAGCTAATCTCTTTTTCTTTGTGTTGCGCAACATAGTCCAGATCCAGGTTGAAGTGTTGCGGCGAATGGTAACCGTTGATGCGTAGCGCTACTTTGCCTTGTTCATCAAAAAAAATGACGGTAGGCGTAAATTGTACTTTGAGTTTTTCTGCGAAGGTTTTTTCGGTGTATTCTTGGCCATCAAGGTGAGTGACAGGGCGATCTCCCCACATATTAATCGCGATAATATCGAAATTTTTTTGCGCTTTCTCGGCGATATTTTTTTGTGAGAAATTACGTTGCACCAAGGCATTGCAGTAGGGGCAGCCGTCTTGATGGAAAAAAATCACTAGCCGCTTTCCCTCACTGGCTGCTTCTGCAAGGTCTTCCGAAAAATCGAGAAAGCTGTCTTTGAACCAGGAGGGATACTCGGTATTAATCCCCCCAAAGAATTCTCCTTTTTGGGGGGTGGCAAAAGCTGCTAATGAAAAAAATAGCAGGGCTGAGGCAAATAAAGAGGTGCTGAGAAAAGGATATCGCATGTGATGACTTCCCAGAAAAGTGTTGATCGATGTGTTTCGGTTGCCGGTTAAGTATAGCAGCGCTCCTGCCACACTTCACAGATCTTGTTTCTGATTTCGATACCATCATAATTTATTGAAAATTATAAATATTTTGTGTTTTTCGCGGGCGTTACGATCAGATGGATACTGGTGGCAGGTAGTACTAATGATACTGCCAATGATAGAAGGATCAGCCCCGGTCGTAAACCGAGGCTGTGTGTTATTTACGTGGCTCGGTTTGTCCTATGGCTGGATAGAATACTAATTTAAATACACCATCTTTTTCATGGAAATACTTTCCTGCAAACATTGCTTCTCGTAACGTCTCTAAACTATCGGCTTGGTAATATATTCTTTCGAGTAAATGCTCTTTTTCCTTTATTACCTGATATAGATTATGTTCAAACTGAACCAAGCCATTATCTATGTTTCTGAGTGTGTAATTTATTGTGTATGGATGAGCATCAAGGCTATATGTTTTTGACCGAACACCGGGTTCTACTATAGGGAGGATAACGGGGCGTATCATTTGGAAGTTAAATTTTGAAACTAATGTGTCCTGTATAAAACGCTCTTCATTAAGAGTATCGATGCTGAAATTTCCCCTTTTTTTCTTATCAAACACAAACTTGATATCAACGGGCTCACCTAAAACGTCGACGACTATTCCGAATGCCCCCATTTTTTTTAAGTATTGGACATTGTTAAGAGCAAAGAACAGATACCCGAGCTTGTTACCTTCTGCATTTTTTAAAGTAATATCCATATTTGTTGGATATGAACGATTATCGGGTAGTTTTTTGTAGTTAAGGTCAAAAGTATATTTTTTACCTACTTTGTCCTCAAAGTCGAAATTGATCGCTGTTTTTCCTTCTCCCACATCACTTAATTCAAGTGATTTTTCAAGATTGATACCGGCTCCATTAATACTTAAATCGAATGGCAGTGTGTCGGCTATTGCCATAGCGCTAAAAAAAAGTAAAAAAATAGCAAGTGATATATTTTTCAAAATGTATTTCCTTATAGAATTGATACTTTACGAGGTTATTCAGACCATAAATGCAAGAATTTGTTCCCATCCAGTCTTTTTACGAATATGTTTTTAAGCATCCATTGTTTCGCTCATAGTGATAGTGATTCATGCAGCAACTAATGATGCGTTAGCTATCAGTGAATGGCAAGAGCGAAACTACTGGAAACTACTGAGAGAGGTCATACTTAACTCAATGATAAGTTAAGGCTGAACTTTCAAGGAAACGGAGTAGGGTACCGCATTTCTATCGAGATCAAAGGTAATAAAAGCTTCTTCGTCACCTTGAATCAATAATTGTTTGATTGCTACCCCAAAACTATCGTTATTAATTAATGCAATACCATTTATATGAGTAATAACATCCCCATTTTGAATTTTTATTGATGGCACCTTTGTTGCTTCAGGTAATAATGAAATTTTTAAGCCAATAAAGGCATCCATATTGTCATAAACAGGCACATATTCTGCGTCTAGAATATAACTGAGGTGTTCATTATCGGTTTGTGGTGGAGAAAATAAAGCGGGAGCATCTTCTGTCGCTTGATGAGGCATTATTTCTGTATAAAACTCTGATTGATGTGTGTCATGTTCATTTTTAAATAACGATGATGTTGTCGCCGTGTTATTGTCTAAAGTTACCACTGTTTGAACCTTGGAATTCTTTTCTGACTGGCTTGCTAATTTAGGTATTTCAGGTCGAATGTCTTTAATTTCTTTTGATATTGTAATTTGAATGACGAAAAATAAACTGATGGTAAGGAAAATGCCTACAATCATGTAGTTCAAGATTTTTTTATCCATGATATTCTCAAGAACCTCTTAATAACAATATCAATTTGTATTGTAGCGTTTCCTCGTAATGAAAATTATTGCAGATTCCAGTTGTATGTCCCCTGTATCGTATAGCTCGTATCGAGACCAAGTGGTAATGTTCTTGTAACTGCTCCTGAAACAGCATCTACTTCAACGTAATTTCCATCATCTGCTGCAGCTGTATAGTATACGCCTGCATTTTGGGGATCAAATGAGGTGGTATGACTTTGTGCCAGATTACCACTTGGTGTTGGGCTACTGGCAATGGTGACGGTATTGATTAAAGCGTGTGAATTCATATCAATCAATGTCATAAAATCATCTCGATGATTAGTTTGCGTTGCAATACCCGATGCTGCATTAAAGGTGGTATGCCCAGAATTTGCACCAGCAGGTATCTTGGTGAGCGTATTCATAGTATAGCGATTAATCACATGCACTATGCCTTCCTTTGAGCCAGCATAAATATGAACTTTATTTGGATGCATGCCTAGATGATGTGATCCCATATCTGATGCCGGAGCACCCTCTAGTATCGCGCTACCAATTTTATAAATACGATTTCCTGTGATAAATATTCTTTCTACAGAGGGTTGTTTACCTTCGTTTGGAGCACCTTCAGCCATTCCGTAGAATATACGTTTCTGAAAATAGCTGGTTGCATTGGGCACTCCTGAAAAATGATGTATTGAAGTCGGCGTGCTTATTGTATGTTGTTTCCGTATCTTCCAGCCGCTCCAGCCCGTATTTTTTATTTTATAGAGATGTACTTCTCGGCGTGCCCTGTCAATTAACAAAAACTGATCGCTATCAACCCAGAATGGATGGCCGGTTGCCAGTGATCCACCAAAATCACTAGGTGCCTGTACGGTTGTGTTGCCGACGGTACCGATTACCGTATCAGTGGAAACATCAATAATGCTCATCACCGCTTTTTTGGTGCCCGATACAGCTGCAAGATTGGCACTTGGATTATAGGTTACAGAACGGGGTTTGTGAGTAAGAGGTATGACACCTGTATTGGAGAAATTAATGCCATCGTAATTAACAATATCTAACGACTCTGACTCTCGGGTCGTCACATAGACTTTGTTGCCACTCACTTTATCGATCGGATAAGGGTCGTCACCTGCAGTAGTAATTTCATCAACTAACGACATATTGCGTGGATCTATGATAAATATCCGGTTCGAGTTTTTATCCGAATAATAGGCCACTGCATCAAGGGCGTGTGCGGCGATGCTTATGCTTGAGAGAAAACCGAAAATAATAGAGATTTGAGTAACTTTGAATATTACACTAAGTCTAAAATAACTTTTTATCGCGTTCATTTGAAATCATCCTTTGAAGCTGCATAGCGTAATGCAATGAGAATTTCGTATCTAAAGTTTTATGATTTTTACGATTTTTCCTTATAGGGGTATTAATAATTTTATCTAATTTTTAATAAAACTATATCAATAACTATTAGAGAGTCAAGTTACAGTTACAAATAGGTCAAGTTCCAGTTATGAATCGGTATTGAGATCAATGCACCTTGCAGAAAAAACGCTGCACAAATTATCTTTTAATCGGAGTTAGAATACCTTAATTTTCCAGTGAGACTTTGATTGCTTTATCTTTATAAGGTGATTTATCAAAATGAAATTATTCAGGCATGTATCATTCTTGAGTTGGTAATGTTGCGGGTATAACACATGTATGCGTACGATGATCCGGACTGTGATCTATAACTTTGTTACGTTACGGAATGAGTATCAGGTAATTGGGGTTTAATTTTTAATTTAAATTCAATGAGTTACAGTTTTTCTGGGGCTGAACAAAAGGAATACTGGGTCAAAGGAGAGCAATATGTTACCGAAACACCGTAAAAACAACTGGAGTGAAAATCGACCCACAGGGATTTGGCGTCATTTTCTTGATGCGCACCCGGAGTATTTAGCGCGACATTATTGGTGGGCTTACTTATGGCGGTTTGGGGTATGGTTTTTTGATCATCAGCCGATTATCAATGCCATTCTTTTTGGACAGTACCGGGCACTTAAAACACAGACACTGGATGCATGCATGACAGACCGTCCAAAGGGTCGATTGCTACAGCTTACTTGCGTGTATGGGAATCTTACACCTTCATTGATCAAATCAATGAAGGGTGATGATCTTTATCTGATGGACGTTGCGGACGTACAACTGGGTGCAACACGCGAAAAACTGAACGATAAAGGAAAAAGTCGATTATTGACAACGCGTATGAATGCGGAACATCTTGCCTATTGTGATGATGCATTTTCCTCTGTTCTGATATTTTTTTTGTTGCATGAGCTACCGCCTGCTGCGCGCGAACATACGCTCGATGAGACCTTGCGCGTATTACAGCCTGGAGGGCGTCTGGTGATTACAGAATATGCTCAGTACCCTCGCCAGCATTTTTTATGTCGATGGTGGCCGATACGTATTTTGTTATTACACTTGGAGCCTTTTTTAGATGATTTTTGGCACCAGAATCTGTTTGCTATGTTGAGCCATCATGCGAAGACGTATAATAAAACACTCAGGCAAGTCGATGAATTTCACTGTTTTTCCGATTTTTACCGGGTATGCGTGTTTGAAGTGGATAAAAAATGAAAATCATAGCAATAATGCGCTTTTGAAATGTCTCCAACCATTTTCCGTTGGGTTTTCGAGGTTTGTTGGCAATTATTTTTTAGCTAGAATTATTTTAGAAACTTCACTTGGCTGGTCAAGCTGTACAAAATGTGCTGCATGAGTCACTAGGTTTAAAGTTGAATTTGGTAGTATCTCGTTTAGTTTCATAGCAACTTTACTATTTAAATATGGGTCTTCCTTACCAAATATAATTTTTACAAATCCAGTGTAGTCAGAAAGCTTTTGTTTGTTGTTTAGTCGTATTTTAGCTTCTTGATTTAGAGCATTATTCAGTTGAAAGAACGAATTTCGGATGCTCATAGCTTGGTGTGTTAATACTGGCACCATAATTTCTCTCTCTGTCTCAT
>Ga0316202_10000980_pt1 | contig 24868 bp, 20 predicted proteins | sample 3monrhotite_MG_FD_204934 | JGI IMG/M metagenome (GOLD analysis project Ga0316202, IMG submission 204934) | Microbial mat bacterial communities from mineral coupon in-situ incubated in ocean water Damariscotta River, Maine, United States -... | ecosystem: Environmental > Aquatic > Marine >... | reverse complement strand
GAGAGGTAAACGCACGACGGTAAAATTGCTGAGTCAAGCGTTATGCCATGCGCTGCAATCAACCCTAAATGCTAGCGCTTTTTTGTATATAGAAACGACAGCACTTTGTTTGCATATTATTCAATCTATCCTCAGGCATAGACAATAGGACTATTTATTAAATGGCCACTGCCGTGATCGCACTTAATAATATCAATCGCTTGTCGGTTAGAGATGACACCCTCAACGTAATCATTCTCGTTGCGGGAACCGTAGACCCTATTAATCATGACATAGAAACCAGAGCCAACAGCTATGGCGATAAAGAAGACGACAAGAGTTGGTATTGGGCCGAGAACTCCCATTTTCGCCGTGAATTAGAGCAGTTGTGCAAAAAATATCCCAACACAGAGCTATTCCCCTTCCATGGTTGGACCGGCGATAACCGACACGAAAACCGGGAAGTTGCGGGTGCGTATCTGGTTAACAAATTATGTGGTGCCGAAAACCAAACGCCGTTCTACGAAAGCACTTATCAGAACAAAAAAATCGTGTTTCATTTGATTGGGCATTCACACGGCGGTAACGTAGTTAATGAATTCACCCGCCAGGCGGACAAACTGGCCAAGCAGGGCCTATGGCCAACAAAATGGAAAATTAAAACCATTACCTACCTTTCGACGCCCTTTTTTACCAAACTGCACCAGCCCATCGTATCCGGCGATACGTTTGATCCGGACTGCAAGGTGATGTCGGTGTACAACGATTTTGACCTGACCCAACGCACCATCGCCGATTTTAACTTATTGCCCATGGCAGATATTCAGAGTCGCTTTTTCCTACAGTTGAAAAAAGAGGAAAAAAAGAAAGCGGCGCAAGTCAATGCCCAGGATACCAAGGTTGATTTCGAACTGATATTGGCCGCCTTTAAGAAAATAGGCCCTAACCCAAAAATGGGCCTGAATATAAGCTGGAATCCCCTGGAGTGGGGGCTGGAGTTTGAGTGGCAGTGGTCATTTAAACCAGGCGATGGGGAAAAGGTTTATGATGAGTGTTTGAAGTTGTTTAATAATATCATTGATCAATTTGATGCTTATCTGGCACTTAGCCGTGTTTTAAATCAAGAAGTCGAATTCGACATCAGTGAGGAAATGGTTAATGACCTTGGGCAAGAAGTCATTGTCAATAAGCGAAAAATAATTAGTGACGATATTCAACGTCGCATTGACGAGTTGTTTGATCAAATCACAAGAGGTGTTAAGCAGTCGATAAATGCATTTACCGAACGTAGAAAATCTGTGCCCAACGGGGAGCGTTATGCAATCCTTGATTTTATCAACGACATTAAAATAAGTGACTTTCTTGTACCGTTAATTGAGTTATTACAAATTGATGAAAAAACGCTAAGTGGACCAACAAACTTGAGCCTCACTGCCTTTATTCATGATATTTTAGTGTCGCAAATCGACCAGTTTGACAATACAGAACGTTTTCCAATGGCGTTGTACAAGAAGGCCGGGTGGAAAGATTTTAAAGCGATAAAAGTTGTTAACGTGACCACCAAGGACCCATATTGTAAGTCCAGCGAGAGCCAAAATTTTTATCGTTTTATTAAAAAAGTCGAAAGCATTGAACAACGTTATGCTGACAACGGCGCGTATTATGACCTAATGGATTTGTTTTTCACCCTCATCACCCATTACGGTGCGTTTCCGACACTCTTAAAAGATTATTGGTATGCCGGTCGTGTCTTCAAGGCGATCTGCAATCTATGGCGGGTTAATCGCTGGGCGGACCTGGACTTCAGTGCCAGTGAGTTCGAACAGCGCCTTAATGAGCTATCGGACATTATCAATAGCTATCAAGCGATTTTCGAAGCACGCAATTGCGGTGTACTGGAAGAAGCAGGGCATAAACCCGATGCCAGCACCGGCATGTTAAAGCGAGGTAACATCGCCTATTTTGCGATGTTTTCCCATTCGGTGAGTCGGCACGTATTGCATCCTGAGCTTAGTGTCTTTCTTGAGGATAATATCGTTTCCAAAGCGAAAAGAGGATAATCAATGCCCACCGTTAGAATGCCGATTTTATTGCTGATTTTATTAATGGTTTCGAATGCCGCCATAGCGGATGACGAGTTTATGGCGATGTGTCAACAACCTACCCCGGCGCAACAACATACCTTGGAGATGATTTCAATCGACTTAGGGGTGGAGTTCGGAGAGGGGCATTGCGCAAAGCTAAATCGGCTCCTGTTGAAAACGCCATTTATTGCTTTAAATGATCTCAATATCACAGATATATTTCCTATTAAATACTTTAAGCAACTTGATACATTATATATCAAATATAACGAAATCAGAGATTATGTGCCCCTCACCTTTTTACCAAGACTGGCACGTCTTAAGATTACAGTTCATGCTGGGGATAATCTATCACCAATATTTAATATCAAATCCCTGAATCGATTGCTCATATTCTGCGACGAGCCTCCTGGTTTTGATGGCATAAATCAACTTCAATCATTGGAAGAGTTAACATTCTCCTGCGACATGACAAAGTTGAATGGTATCGCTTCGCTTACCCAGCTTACGGCCTTGCATCTGTATAACAATGAACTAGACAACGTCAATGCGCTACGGAATTTTAAACAGCTAAAACGATTAGGCTTGCGAAGCAACAAAATTACCGATCTTACCCCCTTGAAAGACCTGACCGCCCTAGAGATGATAAGACTGGATGTAAATAAAATAGAAGATGTTTCCGCCTTGACCGGATTGATTAACCTCAAGTCTTTGTACTTATCCATTAACAAAATCAAGGATATTTCCCCACTGGTAACGCTAAAAAATCTTGAATACCTAACCTTGGAACGCAACCCCATCACCGATGTTAGCCTGCTAGCCCGTTTACCGAATTTGAAAAATTTTACGATTGATACCAATCACCTGGTGCGCTGTTCACCACGCAACATGACTGAACTGAAACAAGGGATTAGTTGTTACGAGCCCAACGGCACGTTAAAAAGCTGGTGGAAGCGAATGCTGCGATTATAAACGGAGACAAACCATGCACTATAAGGTTCGACAAGGCGATTCGATGTCCAGTTTGGCACGCAAACATGGTTTTTGCTGGGAAACGATCTGGAATCATCCGGAAAATGATCAACTGAAGCAACAGCGGGGCAACCCGGATATATTGTATCCGGGTGATCGGGTTTTTATACCGGCGTTAATACAAAAAGAAGAAATTATTGAGACTGAACAGCGGCACCGGTTTGTGGTGAATGGGCGTGCCTCGACCTTAGCATTGATACTTGAATATAACGATACGGTGCTGGCCGATACCCGATGTTGTTTTGCGGTTGATGGCCATTGGTTGGAAGCCAATACGGATAGCAATGGTTTATTAGAGGCCCGTGTCTCCAACCGTGCTAACAATATCCACCTCCTTGTTTTTCCAAACCTTGACAATATACCCACTGAAATCCACTGGGAGATCAGTGTGGGTCACCTCAACCCAAAGGACGAAATGACGGGGGTTCAACAGCGCTTGGCCAACCTGGGTTATTGTGAATATAAGTGTGAACATAAGTATGAACGTAAAATCGATGGGCTGCTTGGGGCACCGTTACGGTCCGCGATCCGAACCTTTCAGGCAGTGAATAACTTGGAGGCAAGCGGTGAAATAGACTCGGCAACCTTGGATAAACTGGTTGTGCTGCATGGTTGTTAGTCCTCCAGGCGTTTGTGGTTTTCTTGAGCCTTACCGCTTTTATTCACAACGTTTTCGTGGCGCAAATCGATCAGTATTGACAATACCGAACGTTTTCCGATGGCGTTGTACAAGCCACATTCAACGAGATAGTACACCACTAGCTGTTCTAAAGACCTTGTAAGCCCTCTGGTAATTTAAACATTTTAAGGGCACCGCTCCTCTGGTGGTAGCAACTGACGGCCTTGCGCTGTTCATATGCTCATTTTCACAGAAAATCTATATCCCTAAATAGCATGCATGGCGGAGTCTGGTAGCGATGTCGTTGCTTTGGCAGGTTTTTTTTAATCACCTTTTAGCAACCTTGGTTTCAAGAGTTTGGGCCATTGACCGATAATTATCTTTAATTCCCCCTATGTTATGCGACGTTGAGTGCTTGCGGTTGGATGTTATCGGCGCTTTGTCTCAAGTTTGGCGCATGGTTCAGCATGTTGAGTCATCGTTAACAGTGTTGTGTGAGGAGGGGCTTATTGTGTATTGGTAGTCTAGCCGCGTTCAGGTGATAGGGCTAATCGTAGCGTATATTTATGTGATCGATATGTGTGATTAAATGTTCCGGTTATCGAAGTATTTTTTAATATTGGGTATCCCCCTTATTATCGTATCCATATTTATTGTAATGTGGGTATACCGTGTTGTTGCATTCAATGATCTCAAAATGCTCACCGAAAAAAATAATACTGTGTTGACCCGCGCACTATCCAACGTCATTTGGGAAGAGATTACCGGTTTTGTAAGAGCTACCGAGCACCGTGATTATGATGTGTCGACCAGCAACGCCAAAGGACGGTTTGAACTTGAGATTATTCGTGACTTGTTAGATCAGCCCATTGCTGAGATATTAAAAGGCACCAATGTTGTAAAAATAAAGGTGTTTAACGCTCAAGGGTTCACGATTTATTCAACGGATAACTCACACATTGGTGAAAAGATGGAGGATCACCATTTCGATAGAGTGGTTTCCGGTAAAATGAATGCCTTATCAACCGCAGAGTTTCATCGTTCACTATTAACATGGGATGATCAAAATCTGGTCGATCGTTATGTGCTGTCGACCTACATGCCCGTGCGTTTGGTTGAAGGCGGTGATGTTGAGGGAATATTTGAAATTTATAATGACACAACAGATATCTATCGTCAGGTTAGTGCGAGCCAAATTAAATTTGCCAGCGTATTGATAATTACCATTGGTAGTATCTATATTCTGCTGTTTTTCTTTGTTCGTTATGCGGATAAGGTTATTCATAACAATATAGAGCTTGCTGTTGCACGTGACAGTGCTCGTGACGCTAACTACGCCAAAAGCCAGTTTTTGGCGAATATGAGTCATGAGTTTCGTACACCACTAAACGCCATTATAGGTTATAGCGAATTATTGGAAGAGGCGGCACAGGAAGCGGGTGATGCGGTCGGGCGACAGGATTTAGTAAAAATACAGGCAGCGGCTCAACATTTGCTGCATCTTATTAGCCAAATTTTGGATTTGGCAAAAATAGAATCAAGGCAAATGAGTCTTTTTGTTGAGCAAGTGGCGATTGACCCGCTGATAAGCGATATTGTTGCGATGCTGGAGCCTGGAATTTCTGCGGTCGGTAATCAATTGGTGGTGGAATGTACTACCGGAGATCAGATTATCCGCACGGATATCGTGAAGTTACGGCAAGTATTGTTTAATTTGTTGAGCAATGCCAACAAGTTTACGAATCAAGGGACTATTACCCTAACCGCCAGCCTTGAGGGTACCTGGCTCTCAGTGTCCATTTCTGATTCCGGCGTAGGTATCGATCCTAAGGAAATACCTCGATTGTTTAAACCGTTTACCCAACTGGATTCATCCACTACAAAAATGTACGGTGGCACCGGCCTGGGGTTAGCGATATGCAAGGAATATTGTGAGATGCTGGGTGGTGAGATCAGTGCGTATAGCCAGCTCAATGCGGGTTCTCAGTTTATTACTAAAATACCATTAAACATACCTGACGATAACCATGAAATAATGTATAGCCAGGCAAGCTAAGTCCGCACCAAGGCGGCCTCAACGTTGTCGCGGGTGTTTTTGTCGAGCAATCGTTCGACTAATGTTAATGCAAAGTCCATTGCCGTACCTGGCCCCCGTGAGGTGATTACCTTGCCATCGACGACTACGGCTTGGGGTATTAGCGTGGTGCTGGGTAAATTCATTTTTTCCAGCGTGCCGGGGTAGGCGGTGGCGTTTTTGCCATCCAGTAACCCAGCCGTTGCCAGCACTTTGGGTGCTGCGCATATCGCTGCGATAAATTTATTGTCTCTGACCATTTTTTTAAGTAACGCCTGAATACGTGGATCATTGTTTAAATGGTCGGCTCCCGGCAATCCACCGGGCAATGCCAGCATGTCAAACTCTTGTTTTAGGGCGTCATCCAGCGTGGTATCTGCCAGTAATATGGTTTTGCGGCTGGCATGTACAGGGGCATCATCCAGGCTGGCGGTGACGACATGAATCTCTGCCCGTCGTAATAGGTCAATAATGGTAACGGCTTCTAACTCTTCGCAACCTTGTGCTAATGGGACAAGAACGCTTGCCATGATTTGAGTCTCCTTACGTGTTTATTGAGTAATTGCGATACCGGTATTAGTTTAACTCCAGTGGTATGAAGGGAAGCGATTCGGTTTCGCAGTACGCGTAAGGTTTGAGGATACGGATGACCGATAGCTAATGCAACGCCATTTTTCCTTGCCGTTGATAATAACTGGTCGAATTGTGAATTAATCGCGCTGTCACGTCTATCGTTGTCTAAAAACACATCACGCCGAAGATTGGGCACCCAATAATCTTCGGCAATTTCACGGACAACGCTATTATGCGTTGTATAACTATCCACAAAAAACAATTCATCGTGTTCGCGCAACGCCTTCATGAGCCACTTCATTTTCCCGGAACGCTGGGTTAACAAACTGCCCATATGATTATTAATACCAATCACATGGGGGACCGATTGTAGATTATTGAGGAACGTATCGTAAAAATCGTGGTAACTCATGTCTTGGGTTAACCCACCTGGCCCTAGTTTATTGTGGTTAATGGCCTGCATTGGCAGGTGTAACATAACTTCTTTGTTCATGCGGTAGGCCATGTTGGCAAGGTCGTGGGCATGGGGTGTATGGGGTAAAAACGCCATGGTGACTGGGCCGGGTAGCAATATTGCCCGTAGGCCCAGCTTTTCAGAATTGCCCAGGTCATCAATAATAATACCGATCACTGGTGCAGCCTGCCCCAGCACAATGGGGGGACGAGAATACGGTTTATAAAATGGTTTGTTGGGTGTATTGCCAAGGCCGTTGGCAAATGCGGCTGTGACAAAACTGAAGAGCAACAGTAGTATCAGTAATCGCCAAAATTTGACACGACATTGCCGAGGTAATCTCCATATCCGATGTGAAAACCGTCCTGCCCACATAACTTGCTCCGACAATTAGGGGTTGAGTGTTTTATCGGCAGGATAGCCAGCGTCTTTAATTAAAATCACGGATTACGATTGCAAGCAGATAATTAAGTGGTTGATACTAAGCAGCTATTTAGGATAGCCGGTTCAGTTTGGGGGGTGTTGTCGTACGCTGCCCCTGATATAGTAATCGGTAAATATAGTTCGGTTAAAAATCGGTGGATTAATATGGACCAACCAGTGATTACCACAAAAAGATTATTGCTTCGTGCCTTTCGGCAGAATGACGCTGGGGAGGTGCAGCGTTTAGCGGGCAACCCGCTGGTGTCTGGGCCGACCCGGAATATTCCCTCTCCTTATTGTGATGGTATGGCTGAAGCCTGGATTTCAAGTCTTGAAAGCCATTGGAAAAATAAATCGGGGATTACTTTTGCCGCGGAGATAATGGTTTCACAGCAACTAATCGGTGCGGTAAGTTTAGTTGAGATTAAGGATGTTAATGCAACGTTGGGTTACTGGATCGGTGTGCCTTATTGGGGTAAAGGCTATTGTACTGAAGCGGCTGCTGCATTGTTAAATTATGCGTTCAGCAAACAGGGTATAACTCGAGTCGTCGCAGAGCATTTGTGTTCAAATCCAGCGTCTGGGCGCGTGATGGAAAAAATTGGCATGCAGTGTCTTAAGCGAATTCATAGCCCAGATCGTCATGGTTGTCTGTTGCCCGTGGACGTGTACAGCATCATTCGTCAAAAAAAATAGGCATACCGCACCGCCGTATTACCCGATGCCTCTGGTTTTTTTTAAATAGGCCTTATTTAAATAGGTCATGTTTCTGTCTCATAGGGTTTGTTTCATAGATTTTGTATAAATAAGTAGTGCAGCACCAAACACTACATGAGTAACGAATTTCGCCAGTTTTTTCCTGCCTTTTTGTGAGCGTGCCGCTCGTGCTGGAACATCCCACCAGATTTTCAAATATCGCTAATCAAACAAATTTTCACCGGGTTTTACCGATACAAACGACGCAAGTATAGATTTTTGTTTGCCCGATTTTGTCATATTTGAGCCGTGGATCGACATATTTGACTGCTATTATCTTTTTAAACATCATCCGGACGAACAGGTATGAAAAAGAATAAATACGTTACCGTTAAATTTAGCACGATGCTGATGTGCGCAACGCTGAAGTACGCAATGCTTATGTCGCTGGTTGCTGCTCCGGTATTTGCGCAACCCGCTTACGATTCAGCGGATCAACCCGACCAGGATGCGCCGCTTGGTATCACCCGTATTACGCCGCGGGGAGAGGATGTGCCAGCAGGTCGGCAGATCGTTATTCAGTTTGATCGTAAAGTGGTGCCGGTTGGGCGTATGGAGCGCGATGCCACGCAGATTCCCATTGTTATCACACCGATGCTCAACTGTGAATGGCGTTGGATTAATGCCCGTGCGCTGGCTTGTCAATTACGCGAAGAAGCCGCGTTGCGGCTGGCCACCCGCTATGTGATTACGGTTAAACCGGGCATCAGAACCGAATCCGGTCAGACAATGAGGGCGGAGTACATTCACACTTTTATTACCCAGCGCCCAAAAGTTACTTATACGCGTTTTATTAACTGGCTGTCTCCCGGCAAGCCGCTGATCCAGGTTACCTTAAATCAGGCCGTTACCCAATCATCGCTGCAAAAAAGCTTGTTTATGACGGCCAATGAAGTTGATGACGCTGGGGCGGTATCTTTGCAAGTGTTACCCGATGAAATGGCAAGAGAGTTACCACGTTGGATGCAGGGGCCTCGTCCAGAGCAACAACCCAAGCCCGATGATCGTCTTACTGAGCAAGAAGGTGAAGAGGCGAGGCGCGTGTGGTTGCTGGTGCCAGTCACCGAGCTGCCGCTCGATCAACGTATTGTTTTAAATGTGCTGCCTGGACTGGTTTCCCTCGATGGTCGCGAAGAGGGTGTTGAGGCACGAACGATAGTGCAGTTTTATACTTTCCCTGAATTTCGCTTTTTAGGGGTGCGTTGTACTTTGGCAGCGAATAATCAATGGCAACTTATTGGGGTTGAATCGCTTCGTGAAGACACGGCGATAAACAATACCGCTCGCGTTGATAAAGATAGTGTTGGTGGCGATAGCGCTGATGAAAATAACGCGGATAAAAATATGTTTGTCGGCTCGCGTTGTTCACCTTTACACCGTATTGCACTGGCATTTTCTGCGCCGGTAAAAAATTCTGCCGTACGTGATTACGTGCAATTTAATCCACGGTTGAATGATGGGCGCAAGGATTATAATCCTTGGGCGAATGTACCCGACCGAACGCATTTGTCTTACCCCCACCGGCAGGGTAAAGAATACCTGGTCAGTATTCCTGAAAATTTAAAAGCGTATCAACAGTATGATATTGAGTTTGATTTGAAAATGTTGAGCGATGAGTTTGGGCGCAACTTGACCGGCGATAATGTATACCGCGTCTTTACTGCACACCGTTCGCCTCAATTGATCTTGAATCATCCCTATGCGGTGCTTGAAAAAGCGGTCGAAACGGAAGTGCCACTTTATGTGACCAATTTGACGAAAGTGGATGTGTCCTACGACATGCTCACCCATGATGTTAAAGCGCGCCAACGCCATAGCAGTATCGATGTACCGGCGGCAGAAGATGTCGCCTTTGCAATTCCGATGCAGGTACGCACATTAATCGAGGGTGAATCCGGTGTGGTTGCCGGCCGTCTGACATCGACGCCACGTCCTCCCGGATATTGGTCTGACCCGGAGTTCTTTGTGCAGGTAACGCCCTTTCAGGTGCATGCGAAAATAGGTCATTTTAATTCGTTGGTATGGGTGACAGATTTAGCCACGGGCCAACCCGTTAAGAATGTAACCGTGAGTTTACACCAGGGTACTTATTATAATATTGCCAGCCATACTGCGCAAAACATCAAAGGCATAACGGATCAGGATGGCATTGTGCGCCTGACCGGCGCCAGGACGTTTGATCCGCAACTCGATGTATTACGTAACTGGCATAACAAGCAAGATGATCGGTATTTCCTGCGAATTGAAAAGGGTAATGACATCGCGTTGTTACCATTGGATAGTCATTTTCAGGTCAGGAGCAGTGGCGCCTGGTCTTCGTTAAGCAAAATACATGGCCATACCCATGCATGGGGTACTACGGCTCAGGGCGTTTACAAACTGGGTGATAATATTGAGTTTAAAGTCTACGTGCGTCATCAAAGCAACAAGCACTGGGTATCCCCCCAAAAAGAAAGCTATCACCTGCAAGTTTATGATCCGCAGCAAAAGATGGTGTTTGAGAAGAAAGATATCACGCTATCTGAGTTCGGTGCCTTTGATGGCCATTTTAAGGTGCCTGAGCAGGGGGCTGTCGGTTGGTACGACTTTCAACTCAAGGCTAACTTTACTGCGTTTCGCTGGCAACCCTTGTCGGTGCTGGTCAGTGACTTTACACCGGCACCCTTTAACGTTAGTACCGAACTCAATGGCGAGCGATTTAAAGGCGGTGATACCGTTCATTTGAATGCCAGTGCGTCGCTGTATTCCGGAGGGGCTTATGCCAATGCAAAAGTTCGTCTCACGGCTCGATTGAACTTAATGTCCTACCGTAGCCACAATCCTGTTGCAGAGGGGTTTGCCTTTGGCGGTATGAGTGGCAAGTACCTTGAGAATAACCAGGCGAATCTGCTGGACCGGCAAGGCACGCTGAGTGATAACGGTCAATTCGAGGATGCCATCAGTTTGCCGGAAGCGGATATTTATTACGGTGTCTTACAGGTGGAGTCTGCGGTAATGGATGATCGCGGCAAGTATGTCGCCTCAACGGCAACAGCGGATTATATCGGCCGGGATCGTTTTGTGGGGTTGCGTAATACCCGTTGGATTTATAACACCGGTAAGGAGGCCATTGTCGAGGCCATGGTGGTGGATGACGAGGATCACCTGGTGACGGGCGTCGATATTACTATTGCAATACAACGACGTGAATATAAGGCCGCACGTGTTAAAGGCCCTGGCAACGCGTATTTAACGCAAAACATTGTAGAGTGGGTTAAGGTTACCGATTGCAGGATAACGTCACAAACTACAGCAAGCCCGTGTACGTTTACGCCGGAAAAGGCCGGCAGCTATCAGTTCATTGCCACCATAAAAGACAGCAAGGGGCGCGAACACCGCACAGCCCTGCATGGTTGGGTGGCCGGTCAGGGTTATGTTGCCTGGGATCAACGCAACGATGCAACACTGCAAATCATCGCCGAACAAACCGACTATCAGGTTGGTGCAACGGCACGTTATTTAGTAAAAAACCCATTCCCAGGAGCCAAGGCATTGGTTACCGTGGAGCGGTATGGTGTACTGGACAGCTGGGTGCAGGAATTGGGAACCAGTACACCGATTATTGAATTTCCCGTCAAGGCTGATTATCTGCCGGGTTTTTACCTGTCGGTGGTAGTGGTGTCACCGCGGGTGGAAAAACCATTAGGGCTGGGTAATATTGACCTGGGTAAACCCGCCTATCGCATGGGTTATATAACCGCCGATGTCCAGGATCCCTATAAGCAACTGGATATTGAGGTTAATACCGACCGTGACGTCTACAAACCCCGCGATAAGGTGAAAGCAACGATCCATGTGGGGTCAAGACACAACACGTCTGGTGCGCCTTACGAAATAGCAGTGGCGGTAGTGGATGAGTCGGTGCTTGCGTTAAACCGGCAGGGTAACAATTACTACGATCCCTATCGAGGTTTTAATAAGCTGGATACGCTTGATCTCAGTAATTACAGTTTGATCAGTCGACTAGTGGGGCGGCAACAATTTGAGAAAAAGGGCAGTAATACCGGTGGTGATGGGGGTGGCGCTGCGTACTCGGCCATACGCAACCAGTTTAAGTTTATCAGTTATTGGAATCCCTCCATTAAACCGGATAAGCAGGGTAAGGCATCCATTGAATTTGACGCACCCGACAATTTAACCGGCTGGCGGGTACTGGCCTTTGCGGTCACACCGGATGACATGATGGGGCTGGGTGATACTCACTATAAAGTAAATCGACCCACTGAAATCCGGGCGGTGATGCCGAATCAGGTGATTGAAGGTGACCGGTTCAAGGCGGGTTTTAGTGTTATGAACCGAACCGGTAAACAGCGCACCCTGGACGTGGAAGTGAATGTTGTGGGGCCAATGGCAAACGGCAGCGTTAAACCATTGCGCCGAAAACTTGAGTTGGGTCCGTACAAAAAACAAAATATCTGGCTACCCATTGATACCAAAGGCCATGGCATATTGCGCTTTGTGGCGAAGGCAGCCGACTCGATGGATGGTGATGGGCTTGAACATACGCTAATGGTAAACAAGCGACGTTCGCTGGAAACAGCGGCCACTTACGGTGCAACAAGCAAAAATTACGTAACGGAGTCCATTCATATTCCGGATAACATTTATACGGATGTGGGCGGTGTTTCCGTGATGTTAGCGCCGTCGGTGATTGGTAATATTGATGGTGCCTTCAGGTACGTTAAAGCGTACCCGTATTACTGCTGGGAACAACGACTCACCAAGGCAGTGATGGCCTCTTCCTATTTGGCGTTACAGGCGTATCTTAAGGATAGCCTCGACTGGCCGGATGCTGCAGATGTGGTTAATGAGCAATTGGAGGTGGCGGCGAACTTTCAGGCACCCAACGGTGGTATGGCGTACTGGATTGCAAATAATCAGTATGTGAGCCCGTATTTGTCGGCCTACACAGCGATAGCGTTTAACTGGCTGCGAAGACAGGGCTACGAGATTCCTGCGGCTGTTGAAGAGAAGCTACATCACTATTTATTGGAATTGATTCGCCGGGATGTGTTTCCGACGTTCTTCAGCAAAGGCATGTCTTCATCTGTTCGGGCCGTTGCGCTGGCAGCCCTGGCTGAGCATGGCAAGATAAGCCGCAGTGACATCGCACGTTATGTGTCGCATGTGCCGGAAATGGATTTGTTTGGTCGCGCGCATTATCTGCAAGCAGCGATCCGCACAGGCGACTCTACGGCGATAGTACAACAGGTGGTGGATTCAATTTTAGGTCATGCCAGTCAGTCAGGGGGTAAGTTCCAGTTTAATGAGCCCTGGGATGATAGCTATAAATACATACTGGCGACGCCCTTGCGTTCAAACTGTGCGGTGTTAAGCAGCTTGCTGGTGGCGCAACAGCAATCCGGCGCTGGTAATAAGATTGCCGATATCCCTTTTAAACTGGTGCGCAGTATTACCCAATCCCGTGGTAACCGTGCTCATTTTGAAAATACGCAGGAAAACGTATTCTGCATGAATGCCCTGATGGATTACAGTAAGATTTACGAGTCGCAAGACCCGGACTTTAATGCCGTGGTCAGGTTCGATAGCAAGGATATTGGTGTTGCGACATTCAGTAAAAAATCCGATGCCATGGTCGAGGTAAAACGACCGATGCAGGATGGCGATGCAGGTAAACACACTGACGTGGAAATCAGCAAGCAGGGGCCGGGTCGGTTGTACTACTCAGTACGACTTGCTTATGACCTGAAGGAAGACAATCGTTCAAGAATTAATGCCGGTATCGACATACGCCGGGAATACAGTGTCGAGCGTGCGGGTAAATGGACGATTCTTGAAAGCCCCATGAATATCCGGCGCGGTGAGCTGGTGCGCGTGGATCTGTTTGTTTCTGTACCCACCGCAAGACACTTTGTGGTGGTTAATGATCCTGTACCCGGGGGGCTGGAAACGGTCAATGCTGATCTGGCGACGGCTTCCACGGTTGATGTAAGCAAAGGCAGATTTCAGGGTTCGGATGCATCATGGTGGTTCACCTTTAGTGATTGGCGTTATTACGGACGCCATTCTTGGAGCTTTTATCATAAAGAACTGCGCCATGACGCGGCCCGTTTCTACGCCGATTATCTGCCAGCCGGGAATTATCACCTGTCCTATACGGCGCAGGCAATCGCGCAAGGCGATTTTTCCGTGATGCCGGTTCACGTTGAGGAAATGTATGACCCCGATGTGTATGGCAAAGGTATACCGGCACGTCTGCATGTGGATGAGGCGAAATAAAGCATGAAATCTATTATCCGGCGGCAAGCAAACTGGGGGCATTGGTTGGTGGCAATCACCATTGTTGTGGCCATTGCTGTGGCCATTATTGGGACCGTATTCTCAGTGGTCACCTATTCGGCCATGCAACCGGTGCCTTCCACTCTGGCGCATATTAACAAAAAGGTTGCCCGGCAGCAGTTTTTAGACCGCAATGGTCTCGTGATGAATATTACTTACGAAAACGATTGGAATATTCACGATGTGGTGGCATTGCACAACGTGCCGCTGTTTATACAACAGGCCATGGTTGCATCGGAGGATAAGCGGTTTTATACCCATGGTGGTATTGACTGGGCGGCTCGCTTATCGGCGGTTAAACAAAACCTGTTTGCAGGCCAATCGGTACGTGGTGCCAGTACCATCACGGAGCAGGTAGTAAAAATGCTGCACCCCAGACGTCGAACCATCTGGTCGCGCTGGTTGGAAGGATTTGAAGCACGGCGCCTGGAGAATAAGCTATCAAAGCACGATATTCTGGAGTTCTACCTAAATCAGGTGCCCTTTGCCGCACGTCGCCGTGGTATCAAACAGGCCGCAGCCTATTATTTTGATCGTGATCTGGACACTCTCAATAAAAAGGAAATGATGGCGTTGGTGGTGATGGTTCGCTCGCCAAAATGGCTTAACCCGTATCATTATCCACAGAAGCTTGATAACGCCATCCGTCGACTGGCTGACAGGTTGCAAGCGAACGGCTTGTTGGATCATTCAGAGTGGCTGTCTATTACCAAGCAGGCACTTATAAGTAAACCGCAAGCCCATGATGTTAATGTGGCACACTTTATTGATTACGTGCGACATCATCAAGCGGACGTTGGTGTTCTTCAGCCCGCTGGTTATGTGCATACTACTTTAGATATGGCCTTGCAGGGCAAGGTGCAAAAAGTGCTGGACAATAAACTGGATTCGCTAAAAAACGCCCAAGTACAAAATGGTGCCGTGTTGGTCATAGACCACCATAGCAATGAAGTTATTGCCTGGGCCGTGGGCTACGCCGGGAGAAAACATAAGCCCTTTAACAAGATTAATTCGGTGGTGATGGCCCGTCAGCCGGGGTCAGCCTTAAAGCCCTTTTTATATGCACAGGCCATGGATAAGGGCTGGACTGCAGCGACCTTGTTGTCGGATACTCCGTTGGAAGAGGGGGTGGGATCCGGGTTGCACCGTTACCATAACTACAGCCGGAACAACCACGGACTGATATCATTACGTGAAGCGCTGGGTAATTCATTGAATATACCCGCCGTTCGTTCCATCCAGTTTGTGGGTGTCAGTCATTTTTTACAGTTTTTGCAGGCGGTGGGGATTAAAAGTCTACAGGCGCACCCAAATTTGTATGGTGATGGTCTTGCGCTGGGAAATGGTGAGCTAACCTTGTTGGAGTTGACGCAGGCCTACACCACGTTGGCTAGAATGGGCAATTACAAGGCCTTATCTGTATTGCAAGGACAGTCTTCATCAGCGCCAACACATCAGGTGGTCAATTCGGACATTACCAGCTTGTTGGCAAATATTCTTTCTGATCCTGGGGCGCGAGCGTTAGCGTTTGGTGCCTATTCTATCCTTAATATCCCGCAACAAACCGCGGTGAAAACTGGAACCTCCAGTGACTATCGGGATGCATGGGCGGTTGGATTTAATGACCGGTATACGATTGGCGTCTGGTTTGGCAATTTGGATTACACCTCCATGCATGAAGTGACGGGGTCAACCGGACCGGCGATTGTGCTGCGTACCCTTTTTAATGAACTCAACCGGGGTAGGTCGGTACGAGCGCTGTATTTTAGCCCTAACCTGATAAAAAAACGTATCTGTATTGACACAGGTAACGTGGCTAATGAGGACTGTCGCAGCAAGGATGAGTGGTTTGTGCCGGGTTCGGAAGAAACCACGGTGATGGTGCGTCAGCCGTTACTGCGTCTGCGTAAACCGTCTAATGGCTTGCATATCGCCATGGATCCGCGTATCCCGGATCAATACGAAGTTTTTGAATTTGAATTAAGTCAGCGCGATAATATCAAAAAAGTTGATTGGTATGTGAATGATCGTTACATCGGCGAGACTCAGCAACCGGTTTACCAGTGGCCTGTTAAAAAAGGTGAATTCTCGACCTATGCCAAGGTTTATTTCAATGATAGAGACACGCCTATCGAGACCCAACAGGTTCGTTATGTCGTAAAATAGTCGCTGTATTTAACACAATCTGGATTATTCAGCGTGCGATGCAACGATACTATTGTGTTGTTCCTTTACTCTTTTTAGGCGTGATCATTTATTAATGGGTATGGCGTAGTACATGACTGATTTACTGGATACGGGGTGATAATCCGCACCATAAAATTCCAGATCAGCACCGTAAGTATGTTTCATGCCGGACTTCAACAACCAGCTGGAATAAATATAGTTAACCGTGCTATTTATATTTTTTACGGCCCCTTTATGGGTGAACTTTGCATAGGTTGCCGCCGGTATCTCGATACTCACCATGTTTTTCGGGAGCGTGCCGAACGCGTCAACCTCAATGGCGGCATAATAGTCCAGCTGCTCCGCATTTTCCTTGCTTTGCTGCACAACGCCGTAACAAACACTACTGACGGTATTTTTTATTTCTCCCATATGGCTCAAAAAGTTGGCCCAAAGCGGCGGCAATTTTTCGGCAATGTTGTTCTTTTCTGAGTCCACACTGTAAAAGCGGGTTCTTTGGCCCACCAACAACATTTTCTCCTGGGTGTATATTTGCGGGTTGAGTGAAATATTTTGGTTGATGTGCTGTAAGTAGTTACTATCAAACTGCACCTTTTTCAGAAACAGACCTTTATTTCCTAATTTGCGATATTCATTGGGCGTTATGTCAAAGGTTTTTTTAAACGCGCGGGTAAAGCTTTCCTGAGACTCAAAGCCTGCACTTAGTGCAATGTCGATAATTCGGGTATTGGTCGTTAGGAGTTTTTCCAGCGAGTTTGCAAGTCTTCTGGATCGAATATAGGTTTTTAAGGTTTCATTGGTGAGGGCTTTAAATATGCGTTGAAAATGCCATTGACTGATACCCGCGACCTTGGCAACCTGTGCCAAGGTAATGTCCATATCGAGATTGGCTTCTATGTAATCGATACCGCACTGAACCTGTTTGAGGTAATTCATTAGCTAGCATTAGCCTTCAGGTGTTTCAAAGAAGCCCGTCATTGAGATGAGTTTTCCGTCCTGGTTGTATTCGCCATAACTAATGCCATCGCCTAGTACAACGTTATCGCCATTGCGCATTTCCCAGCGGGCAATACTTTTATTGCTATGGGCCAAAAAATAATGAGTTACGAAATGCCCTCCGGGAATTTGTTGGTGAAAATCCAGCATGTACGCCGCCAATTCCTCCCAACCGTTGGTTTTGACTAATGGGTCATTATACTGGCATTTTTCGTCCAGGCACTTTTCGAATATCGCCCGTTTTTCAGCGGCTTGCACGGCCTTCCAGGAAGCGGTATAGGTTTCCCAGATTTCTTTTGCATTATTAGTTGCATTATTAGTCATCACATTCTCCGGTTGGTCAGTGTGATAGGATCATAACGCTAATCGGGCTAGTGTTTTTGATATTTTGTGCTTTTTTCAGCGCTTAAGTGGTTTTTGCCAAAATTGGGCAGTGCCAACAACAGGGTCTAACTCATAGGCGGCGAAGCCAAATTTTTGGTAGGATGATTGTGCGACCGTGTTACCGCTGAGCACTTCAAGGGTTAGCTTACAACAACCTCTGTCAATGGCGATTTCCTCAACCTTATTCAGCATTTTGTGGCTCAGGCCTTTGCCACGAAACTGCTCCAATACGATCATGTCATGAATATTAACTAATGGCTTACAGGCGAAGGTCGAAAACCCTTCAAAACAATTAACTAACCCGGCGGGTGTTGCATCCACGTAGCCAATAACGCTGAATGCCTCGCTCCGTTTAGATAATTCGACGGCAATATTTTTAATCACATAATCATCGAGCGGATGACCGCCTCCCATAGGATCCTTTGAGTACAGGCTCAGAAGATAGGCTATTTCGTCACCCTGTACTTTATTCAGGTAATCGGCTACTTTAATTTCAGTGTTCATTTAAATGTTCCGTATGATTATTGGATTACGGTTGGGTGTGGCCAGCCATTTAGTTTATCGATCATAACAGATAACGTCATTTAACGCAGACTGGTAACCGACTATTGCACAATACCCAATGGTTTTTCCCGCCAAATAAAATATTTATTCAATAGGGGGGGGGAATTATCAGGAGTCCATGAGACCAATGAAAGTTGCTACTAGTGCTGCACTAGCCTTCATTGGGTTCATTTTTACCTGAAGCCGGTAATGTCGGAGTATTGTAAGTGCATTAATAACTGTTTCGGAGAAATTGAGATAATGAATAAGGTGGCAAGGGGTGGTTGCCTACGCCACCCGAGAAATAGCCCATAAAGTGCTTGTCCGGTGTCATTGTGGCAAGCTATCAGGCCAGCGCGTGATGGGGCGGCTTGATTATATTCCCAATAGTGTTAAAGCTAATAAGGCCTGTATACCAAAGCCAATCAAAAATGTTGCTACTCTTAATAGCGGCAGTGCAAAGGTAAATGTTATATAGTGCGTTAATCGCGCAAAGAAATAGATCATACACGCTGTTGCCGTGGCGGCGGAGTTTGTCTCGGTGATTTGAACCAAAATCACCAGTGCTGCAAAAAGCACTAAGTTTTCGGTGGCATTTTCGTGAGCCTGCATCATGCGGTTGGCCCAATCCTTTTTGGTTTCAGTGCGTCCATAAGGGTCCCATAGTGCAACGAATAGGCCCTGTTCTATCATACGATTGATGATGTATGGCACCCAAAACAAGGATGTTAATAAAATGGTTAAGGTCAACCAATATAATTCGTTAGAAAGTGCAGGGTTCATAGCGGGTACCTTTTGCCTATTTGTTTAGCAGCGTTTTTTGATAGGTTGATAATAAATCAGGGTTATCTATGGAGCCGTGGTGATGAACCTGCCTCCAGAGATTATTGTGAAGACAGTATGTCCGGCTGGTACGAATGGCGAGATTTACCGTTTGATTCCCTACGGTAAAGGTGCCTTTTTCTCGCCCTACGGCGATGAACATGTTACGGGACGTGACTATTTCGTAATTATAAAATTCGACATATACCGTAGCAGGACCATTAAAAATAGCTTGATACACGCCATTGATCTCTGTCCAACCCCTTTTGATATCGCCGAGAGGATTGGCCATGGAAGCCTCCGCTGTTTGTAGCCAGTTGTCTGCTATCAACTCGCCGCGTTGATTGTTGAAGGCGTAATAGAAGTCTATCAACGCACTATAGGGTGATGTCGTATCAGGCCTGGTTTCTTGCCCGGTTATTGGGCGATTAATAATGCTCATATTGACTCCTTCTGACTCCTTTTAAAGTTGTATATACAACTATTTTGGCAAAAATAGTTATTTCGCTTGCGTTTCCAGGTGGCGTATTTTTTTAACAAATTCATTGAGTTGTTTTTTGTTGCCGATGATGTTAATCATTGTTTGGTACAGGGTATCACCTTGTTGTTCAAGTTGAATGGCGATATCTTCGGACTGTTTGGTCGGGTAAATGCCTTGTTCTCGGGCATCACCGCTGTTGCCTTGCTTTCGATGGATAAACCCTTTTTTCGCCAATGTGTCTAAAAAGCGCGTTATGGTTGATTTTTCTAACTTTAGCTCAATACTGATTTGCTTGGGACTCAGCCCTGGTTGGGATAACACCAGGCGTAGCAAGTAGGCATGAGAAGGTGACAGGCCGAACTTGGAAAAAGCATCGTCCCAAATACGGTTAACAGCTCGCGTCAGCGCATTAATATTGAAATACAGGCATCTTTCAAACATTGCGCCAGTATATACAATTATAAGTTGTATGTACAACTTATAATTGTATTTATTCGTGGAATAGTGTGGGTCGTATCCTGTTCAGGTTAGCGTTGTTAGGGGTAGTGGATACCGGACCTTAGGGGCAATTGGTTGTTGGTGAGGGACTGCTGGTGAATTTGCGCCCGTTGCTGTATCACTTTAAGGTCTGCCGAATATTTCTATTTTATAACAATTTTATTTTCTACATATTGTTTGATAATTGCCATGCAGTTAACCTATCAGACCTCAATGACCTATATTTTTTGAGAAAACATTAATAACCACAACCCCCAAAACAATTAAGCCCATACCAATCATGGCGGGTATATCCGGTGTTTCCTTGTACATTATAAAGCCGACCAATGTAATTAGGACGATACCCAAACCAGACCAGATAGCATAGGTGATCCCAATGGGGATGGTTCTTAACACCAGTGCCATAAAGTAAAGTGCGGTCCCGAACCCGATAATCACTATTAAGCTGGGGACCAGTTTTGAGAATCCTGCGGATGCCTTTAATGCAGTGGTTGCTGCCACTTCGGCTACTATTGCAATTGCTAAATATAGGTATGCCACTCGTTATTTCCTAAATTGGTGTGGTGGTGGAGCGTCATCAATTGGTTTGCTGTTGAATTTGAGGATGGCCTGAGTCGTCATGTTTATATAACCGGGTAGCGATACAGGATTTTTGGCAGCCTTATTGCTGCTGTAATTATGGCTAAACACTATTTTATACCGTTCTTTCCGCCATCGCTGCAATTTTTTTTACACAGGTATTGGTGGCAAGGGTTCTTTGTTGGTTTATTGATTGCTGGTAACGATAAAATTAAGTTGCTAATAAATAGGAACTCTATTGCAGTTTTAGCCTTGATGTATAATACATGTGGTTGAATTTTTGGCTGCGATAGTACTAATTCAGCAACCGCTAATTAAACGACAATCTCTTGTGAAAGGCAAGAGATTGTCGGCCTACAACGGCCAGGAATATGCGGCTTGGAACATAGGGTTACTGCTATGGGGGAAAAGTCAGTTATGCGGGATGACGGCGCGGAGAACAAGCAAGTTTAGGCGCTAGAAAAAGCTCGACAGCAGGGTTTTACAACGTATAGGTTCTGTTTTGATTGTCTTTGGTTCCTGCGGAGCCAGTGGCAAACATTGTTGCCCTCATCTGTTACCCTTAACTTATATTGTGGCCGGGGTATAATCGCACGCCATAGGATGTGATGTTGTTATAAGAGTTTATGTGACCTGCTTTACTTGTTTTGATTTATTAAGGATATTTTTGCGATAGAAGGGAATAAGTCTGACGTTGTTTCTGGTTATTGCTAAAATGTATTTTGTTGGGTATCTGCTTGGCTTTTTTTACCTGATAGGCTGCTTGCTTTAACACGCCGTTAGTTAAGGTTTTGCGCGAAATACACTACCATTGGGGTAAGGCTTTGGCAGTGAAGAATATCTTTTTAGGTCAATGGCCCAGTCGTGGAATGTTTCTGACCAAATCCAAAGCACAATAGTTGTGTTGTTGTGTGCAAATGTCGTAAAGTGCGTTGCTAAGATGATATTAAAAAATAGTATATACGCTTTTAATAGCGTTGTTGCAGGTTCTGCCCTGGTCATTGTGCTCTTAATATGGGGCGATTAAGATGACAAGGGGAGCGGTGACAGTAAGCAGTAAGTCAATGTTTTAGGAGATGGAAAATGGATCAACTGGTAGCAGAAGGGCTTGGTTTTCTCTTTAGTTTTTGGACGGGGTTAGCAATCGTCATTATCGTCTTGATTAAGACGTCTATTAAGTTTGTACCTCAAAATAGCGCCTATGTGATTGAACGCTTTGGTAAATATAATGCGACATTGGTTGGTGGGTTGAATTTTATTGTGCCTTTTATCGATAAAATTGCCTATGTTCGTACACTTAAGGAGCAAGCCATCGATGTCCCCAGCCAGGCTGCCATAACCAAGGATAATATTGGGCTGACAGTTGATGGTGTTTTATATCTTAAGGTGCTAGACCCTTATAAGGCCAGTTATGGCGTGGAGATTTATTCGTTTGCAGTAACGCAATTGGCGCAGACGACGATGCGTTCTGAGATCGGGAAGCTAGATCTTGATAAAACGTTTGAAGAAAGGGATTTGCTTAATATTGCGATTGTCAATGCCATAAACGAAGCGGCCGAACCTTGGGGGGTGCAGGTGCTTCGTTATGAAATCAAAGACATTGAACCGCCACGCAGCGTGTTGGAGGCAATGGAACGGCAAATGCGGGCTGAGCGTGACAAACGTGCGACTATATTGGAGTCAGAAGGTGAGCGTCAGTCAGCCATTAATGTCGCTGAGGGCGATAAACAAGCCAAAGTATTAGCCGCCGAGGCCGACAAAATTGAACAGATTTTAAATGCGGAAGGGGAGGCGAAGGCCATTGAATTGGTTGCAGAGGCCAAGGCTAATGCGCTTCGCATTATCGGTAAAGTGGCCGATAGCTCACCGGGGCAGAAGGCCGTTCAGCTTGATTTGGCTACATTGGCAATTGAGGCAAAGCAAGCGATTGCAAAAGAGTCTACGGTGGTACTGATGGAAGGACAGTCGAGTGGGGCTGCATCAACTGTTGCTGAGGCGGTCGCTATTATTAGTGCCATGAATGAAAGCAAAGCTTTCAATTCGCCGGCATATACTACAGAAACGTCTCGCCCTGCGGACAATGCGAGCTAATTATGGTCGAGTACCTCAATAACAATATATATAGCTTCTGGTTTACGGTTGGCTTTATTTTATTAGCCATAGAAGCGCTTGCATTTGGTTTTACAACAGGTTTTGTATTATTTGTTGGTTTAGCGGCGCTGATGACCGGTGGGCTGATCTGGTTTGATCTGGTGCCAGCAACATGGATTGCCAGTATGGCAGCGTTTGCGGTGAGTTCGGTGCTTATCTCCGCTGTACTGTGGAAGCCGTTAAAAAGTATTCAGCGTCACAGTACATCGCCTGATAAAGATAATAGCAGTGATCTTATTGGTCTGACATTCAGGCTCAATGAGGATATTAGTATTACATCCCCAGGGGCTACGCGCTACTCCGGTATTGAGTGGCAGGTGGAGATCGCCCATGATGCGCAGACCGAATCAATCAGTAAGGGGGCCGCTGTCGTAGTGGTGTCTGTTAGTGCCGGGAAATTTTGGGTGGCAATGGCAAATAAGGCCGCAGAGTAAATGCTCGTATAATAGGTTTTTAGTGTTTGGATTGGTAGGCTTTACTGTTTGATGCATTGTGAGCAGTAGGTGAGCAAGCGCTGAAAGAGTCGAGAGTATTCCCCATTATGGTATTTTCAGGTGATTAATTTAGGTTTAAGGCGCTCCTCTCTGCAAGCCAAGGTTATAAAAAAGCCCTGGCAGCATAAACTGCCAGGGCTTTTGGTGACACCAAACTGCGATGCGTTAAGGCATTAAGCAGAGATAGGTGTTCTCCAGTCATCAGAACCGGATGTACCTGCAATTTCATGGTTCCAGGTAATCATGCGATAAGCAAATGACAGTACTTCAAGATGCGTGAATTGTGCATTCGCAGGATCCTGGCAATTAGGCATATCAGTCTTGATATCAACAAGAATTGCGTCATCGAGGATCGTGGTGAAGTAATTTTCTTGAGTACCTGCTGTAGAGGTACGGTACCATCTCAACTCAACTTTAGGTAAACGCTCACCGGAACACAAAGCTTGAAACAACAAAGGCGATGCTTTGTCGATGATCTTGGTGATAACGATAGGTTGGTGTACACGTTGGCCACTAGGTTGACCACTTTGTGGGTCGCGAGGAATAGTAACGTTATGTTGAACGGCTTGAACCAAGCATTGGTCTTCATGACCTTCTTGGTAAATGTTACCGACACTATCTTCGGTGAAAGCCGCTGCAGTGATAAGACCTTGAGTAACCCCTTCAACAGATATATAACATGGTGTTGGCATTTTGTATCTCCTTAGTATTTTGGTTTGTTTAATTTGTTTTTTTATATAGTGTTGCTTAACGCTTGCCCAGACCTATTCCATATTACATGCCAACTGTGGGGTGTGGCTTATTTTTAGCCCAAAAATAAGTCATAACTATTTGTTTTTACTGAGTTTATATTTTATTTTCTGTGCGGGCATATTGATGGTATTAGCTTGATGCTGCGCGTCTGATCGCGGGCGATTGTGCAGAAGTCCGCGCAGTTGGTGGATGGTGTGTGCAGAAAACTGCACACTTGCCAGAGGTTGATCATTGAGCAGGTCACCGTTTAGTCGCCGCAACATGCCTCGCTAGCTCCCGACCCCGTAACAGGGGGTGCGCCAAATCCGCAAGGAAGGGTAAGGAAGGGTTGGAATGGTGTTTTTTTATACAAAATACCGCAATCGACCGCCAGGGCCATTGAAGCGTACTACATTGCTATTAACGCTGTGTTTCACCCGCAGGCAATGGCTGAAAGCCTTCAATACCCGAATGCACATCACTCACTGCTCGGCTTATGCCATGTTGCGGTACGCTTGCGCAAGACTTTTTGGCCCATGCATTTTGGCCCATGCATTTTGGTGATAATTTGCACTAATGCCAGCATTATTTAATTTGAAGGTTAAACCCACGATCGATATACTCTGTCATTCGTTAAGCCCCACCGAAAGCACGTTACCTTTTTTTAA
>Ga0316202_10000979_pt1 | contig 24875 bp, 12 predicted proteins | sample 3monrhotite_MG_FD_204934 | JGI IMG/M metagenome (GOLD analysis project Ga0316202, IMG submission 204934) | Microbial mat bacterial communities from mineral coupon in-situ incubated in ocean water Damariscotta River, Maine, United States -... | ecosystem: Environmental > Aquatic > Marine >... | reverse complement strand
TTAAAAACAACAGAATAAAAACAGCTAGGAATTTTTGCTTCATTTTTAGTGACACTCCTTTGTCTAACATAAATTAATAAAATATGCTTGGTTATATATATTCCTACTGGAAATCCATAAGCCGGACACCAGCACTAACAATGCCAATATTCTTATCTGATTGATTTAAATATACATAAGAAAATCAGCAAATCTAGATTTGTAAAATACTTCGACAGTAAAGTGAAAAAAAATTTTGATCTTGATCAAAAAACGCACTCTTGTATAAAATCCTGAGGAAGCTTACCACTACAACTCTATTAAAAACGACTCTGCTCACGAATTTTTTTATAATTTACTGGAGTTAGATTTTTCCAGCTCTTCAACATCGCGCATAATCGAGCCACCGCAACAAGACTTACAGTTGTGCTACCGTAACGAAGTGAAGGGAACAATTCAAACAATTTATAGATAGGAAAGAGTTATTGATCCTTGTTATTCTCCCTTCATTACGGAGAAATAAATTAACTCTCATTTTCTATCTATAAACTGTTATACAACAATTTTGCATATTGGCATTTAGTCGCAGGCACCTATAAATCATGATCTGCTCTATATCTATAGAACCCATTTCCCAAGTTTTTTCCATATAATTTCTACTAGGGTTACTCTTTAAAATCTCCAACTACCAGTTATCCCTCCGGATAAAGACAACGGGAAAATTTTTAACTCTTCGCAAAACTGTGTGAGAACTAAGGGGTGCCCGAGGAAGCCTTCTTAATGCCATACAATGACTGGAGATTTGGTTGGATCAGCGCTTGATTTTTGTTTTGGTAAAATTGCAGTAGGGAGGGATATTTGAGACTGGACACCGACAGTCCCGACATCAGACAATCGCTCAACGTAATCTCCCGACTCGCTTTGGGATCTTCGACTTGGTCAAAACAGCGCCGCTATATCCTAGGACTAAGATGGTTAGCGGGAACTGCTGAGCAAACATTGTGCATTTATTGCCAGCGAATGAGCAGCCATGCTGATTTGAGCTTTTCAGATAATAATTCTGACCTTGAGACGCTCTTCGACATACGTTTTCTTCAAGCGTCTATTTTCATCTTCAAGAACCGGTGTGCCTGCCTCGGTTTGCTTGAAAGTGGCCATTATTTGGCTATTTGAGTATTTTGATTTTTTCATGAAGAATCTCCTTCGTTTAGTTTACGAGAAAACTCTACTTTTCAATCCTATTAATTTCCGGGGGGATTACCCACCGAATGTTGCTTCGAAATTTTGAAAAATTGGACTTCTCCCATTTTACATAGGCTGAGCTTTGCCATTCTTTCATACGTTACTCCTGTGTTGAGTCCCAGGACTTTCCTCGAGAGTCTCTTTACGCTGAGACGGCAGAGCCTTTTCAAGTCTCACTGGTTAAGCCGGTGGTTTACCTAAGTTTCAATTAACCAAAAACCCAGCATCATACGCAACCCACTAAGGAATATCCCAGCTTAAAGCTGCAGGATCAAAAGGGTATAAACGATTGATACGAATGGTGATGGTGTCAGTAGTCATCACCTGTTCATCGGCACTCACGGTATCGATACTTAGCTGATTATCAACCAAAACCATTGTAGATGAACTACTACTCAGAGTAGCCCCTCCCCCTGAATACTCGCTTACACCACTATTTTTCAGCTCAACGCGATAAGTATAATCAAAGTCAACCCGCGTTACCCGTACACTGTCAACCAACACATAACCACAAACTTGCATCTCCGAATGAGACGAAGGACTATCGTTATCAGCATTCACCAACGACACGTCATCAACACTGACGGCATTATAGCGATCGTCCACACTCTGAGTTACCCCCAACACAATAGAGTACCCAGTATCAACATCAACCTCGCAGTCATTACTTCCCGTCACCACAATGATCTGAGCAATATTCCAATTATCAGGAGTAAACAGCAGCTCAGTAACATTCGCATTGCCTTCATCAGGACGGCTACTTTGCACAGGGATTAATACATCGGCTGTGGGCGCACTATCCAGCACTACACTAAACTGTATCTGACCGCCAAGTTCCGTAGTCACCGCATTCACTGGCTGTATTACGCTGACGCTACCCAAAGGTAATGACGGTGCAACTGTCACACTACCGGCGGCATACACCAAGCTTTCACTAAAGCCATCGCTGATACGAGCGTAAACATAATAAGTACCCGCCGCCATGCCAGACAGATCCCAGTCATAACTATCCCCATCTCCGTCCAAATCTTCCTCTAGACCATCAATGATCAAAGTACCATCGCCACCCAAATTATCGCTGTCGAAATAAAGTGCAACAAGGGCGCTGCTGTCCGGGTCGCTGTCCTGCCAGCGAATGATCACACTATTCGCCGTTACATCCGTAGCCGGCTCAGCCAGCGTGATAAATGGCGCATCATCAATGCCATTGTCATTAACAAAGAAACCGCTGGCCGGGCTCCAATCACTGACCGCACCGTGTTCATCCTCACTGCGGACACGCCAGAAGTACCAGCTATTGTCGTTCAATGCTGTCACGATGAGCCAACGCCCCTCGGCATTAAACACACTGTCCAGCACACCATCCAGCAACGCATTATCATATAACTCAAATCGATACTGCACACGATCACCATCAACATCGACCATAGGATTAACCACCAGACTCGGTGTCAAGGTTTCCACCCAAGCCAAATGCCCAGGGTTAGAGACCGTCGGCAACGGTGGTAAATCATTAACCGTATTAACGAAGAAGCTACCCTGAACCCAAGCGCTCTCAGCAGTACCGTCACTAGCCTTGGCCCGCCAGTAATATTGAGTATTGTCCTCCAATTGAGCAACAAACCAGCTCGTGTTGTTCAAACCTTCTGTCACACTGCCCGACACGCGTTTAAGCGAACCATCAAAAGTGTTAATCGTATCCAGTTCAAACGTATAACTCAGTGGATCACCTTCGGGATCACTGCCGTTGCCAACGACCAGCTCAACACCCAATGTCACAACCTCCGCCCCGTCCACAGGACTGAGCAAGGACGGTGATAATGGTGCATCATTAACCGTATTAACAAAGAAACCATGACTACCAGAAACAGTCTCCGCCCCATGTTCATCCACAGCCGTCACCTGCCAGTAATAGTGTAGATTTTCACTCAGGGCGGGAATAACCGTCCAGCTAGTACTACCATCACTACCGGCAGTCACCGATCCGCTTTCACTCACCAACTGACTCACGCTAACATCCGCAAAAATCCGGAAGACATAATTCACCGCATCACGATCCACATCCTGGGCATTATTAACCGTCAGCACAGGAGTGAAATTCGTCGCTGTAGTACCGTCAGCCGGAGTGGTTAATTGAAAAGCAGAAGGGGCATCATTAACAGTATTAACAAAGAAACTACCATTGACCCATTCACTGACCCCCAAGCCATTGTCAGCACGAGCACGCCAGTGATATTCATGATTATCATCCAGCACAGCATCAACCTGCCAACTAGTGGTGTCCAACGTCTCCGTCACCAAAGAACTACTCGCCACAAGTTGAATCATCGCCGTATCAGCATAAACCTCAAACTGATAACTGACCGCCGCAGGATCATCCCGACGACTATTCATCACACTCAACAACGGCTGCCGAGTCAACACCTCAGATTGATCCGTCGGGGCATCAATCAACGGCTGACTCAGCGTATCTCGCACCACCGGGTTGGTATCATTGAGGAACTCATCTAAATCAGAAATTCCATCACTGTCATAGTCACCCGTACCATCGCGAGATAAATCCCCGAAATGCTCCATCTCCCAGGCATCATCCATACCGTCGCCATCGGTATCACCAGCGGGGTTAACCCAAATCAATGCCGTGCGACTGGCCTCAAGGGCACCATCCGATGCGACGAACGTAATCAAGTAGATGCCTGCCTGACCAATGTTAGGTGTCCAGTCAAAGATGGCCGTACCATCACCCTGATCAATATAATTGGCACCCCCTGGCAACGGCACAGCCGTCAACACAGGCATAGTGCCATCGGGATCACTGGCCTCAACAATAAACGACACCTGCTTCCCTTCATGGGTAGTGCGACCAGTCACAAATTGCAACACTGGCGGCCGTGCTCCCCCAGAATAATTACCCAAGCGAACGCTATAAGCGCCAGAGGTACTAACATCAAAGACGTTAATAAAATAATCCCAGCTATTAGTATCTTTATTGCGACGTTTGGACAACCAAGCATTGTGCGACGACACACGCTTGCCATCACTGCGCAATACAGCATGGATCTCCTTCACCCCCCCATGAGGATCAGGCAACTGCACATAGGCCGCGCCCAGTGTTGGCGTAAAATTGAGGCTATAAACAACTTCACCACCTCCCTGAGAATCCAAACTAAAACTGGCCGTGTCCGAATAATTGCTCACCTCCGTGTCCACACTGTCGGACTCAAACACCCGTACCCCCATGCCATCCTGGGCCAGAAAATCAGTCACCTCATCTCTACCCGGCAAATCCACCAGCACATCATGAATTAACAAATGGGTATTAGTCGCATCAATTAAAGAGGTCAACTCACCACCAAATTCATCGACATGAACAAAATCTGCCGTAAACTCTGTGAAACGACCCGCCAAAGTGGTTAACATCTGCCAACGGCCCACGGTCGAATCCCCTGGGGAGATATCACCAAAATCAACTAACAGTGAAGGCGTACTCGGCGCATCATTGATAGTGCTACCAACAATCTCAAAACCAATTAACAAACCTTGTTTGTTTTCGATGATTTTAGGTTGGGCCGATTCGATCTTAACGCTACGAGCAGAACCTTTACCGTTGTTCCTGATGCGCACGCCAAGAGTAAAGGGTTCTGCCTGTTCAATTTCTGTCGTAAATGGATCATCGGCCACTACATCCTCAGTTAAAAAATAATCCAAGGACAATAAAGGCATGGGTTTAACCCGAATAAAATCAGGCGCCACCTCCGTCACCTCCTCCTCACCGCCCAGGGTATAGGTCAAACGGGCGCCAACAAAATAGAGCTGGCCATCAGACAGATCACCGCCGGAACCCGGTGCCGGCACAATTAACCAATGAACATCCACCGTACTGGCTGGCTGTACCACCCCGGCACCATCAATATCGCTGATGCCCTCCATGCTGTCGACACGAATAAAAAAGCTCGCCTCAGTACTGGACGTATCCGACGTCGCCACCACTGGCTGATCATTCTCATCAGTAAAATTAACCGTGATCGCCACATTCTCCATCGTCAGCGTATCCAAGGCATTACTGATGCGCATATGGGCATCAAAAGCCTGGCGCTCCAACGTCAACTCCTGCTTGATCTCGATCTTCACCACCGCGCAAAGTGATTCTTGCGCCATCACCACACTGGTGCATAGCAGCAACCCAATCCCACTCAACCTAGCAAACAATCCCTTAGACATGGCTCTTCCCTTTTAAGGTTTTTTTCAAAGGGGTCAGGCTCGATTGATTGCTGTTTAAGCAGTAATCAATCGAGCCTGACCCCTTTGAAAAAATCAATTCATCACAACTTCTATTCCGTCCCCCGCCACCCGAAAGCGATGCACACCATTCAGAGGACTGCTCTCATCTTCACCGATGATGCGCATGGCGATATATTCGTGTTGACGTTCTACAAACACCTTCTCCTGCGCATCCACCATGTACCAACTATCATCCGCATAGAACTCAGCCCAGTTGTGATAATCAGCGGGTTTCACCACGGCGTTTTCCTTCAACACATAACCTCCTACCCCACGGGCTTGAATGCCATTAGCACGGCTCAAAGCACTGAACAAATTCATATACTCAGTGCAATCCCCTTGCCGATGTTTTAACGCATACAAAGCACCATGATCATCCCGAACATAACCGCTGTACTTCACGTTCCGTATCAACCAGGTGTAAATACTCTGCGCCGTCGCCATAGGCCCTTCACGCTTGAGCGCAGCAGCTTTAACTTGAATCTCCGCAGCGCTCACCTCGATAAAAGGCTCATCCATCAAATGTAAATCTTCAAGCGGCGACACAACCTGGTTACGTTCCTGCGCCAAAGACAACTGCGTCTTAATAGTAATCACCTTATTGTCATAGGGCGGCACCGCATCAAAATGAAAATGCATAATCTGATTACCATGACGATCCTCAATCATGGTGTAAGGATACGAAGCTGTCATCGACTCCACTCGCTGGGTTGCCGTCTGTTTCACGGGCGCATAAACCCAAAAATCAACCCCCTTAACCAAACGATTACTTTGATTGCTAAGCGTGTAGCTATAACGCAAAGTCCGCGGCAACTCATACCGCATCTCCACCACAGGCGTCCCCACCGACGATGAAAAATAATAGCTCCATAGATAAAAACCCGCAGCCACAGCAACCATGGCGCCAATACTCACTAACCATGTCGCTTTACGCATCATCCGTTACAACCTCGACGCATGGGCGGGTTATCCAACCGTGCCCACATCAACGCATGACTCTGACGATAGTCCGCCAGAGCGGTCATACCACCCGTCACAAACAACACATCCACCGCCAATGACGTATTCAACAGAGCTTTCTTGATTTCGCCATAGGCGCGACCCGTTTCATCGGCCAGCACCAGCGTCAAAGGGGCTGCCGTGCCAGGCCGAGGTTTCAATGTCTTCACCCATTGCTGTAATCGCGCCACAAAACGACGTCCATTACCATCATAAGGACGGTGAAACACCGCCTCTCGGCGCAGCAAATCATCTGCCACCCGTATCTCCTGGGCATACTTGCCCGAGGCCGTTACATCCACCAAAAGCCAAGCATTAAAATTAAACGACTCGATCAACGTCTTTGCATCTAACTGATCCAAATCCGCCAACGCCGCAGCGCTGCCCGTCAACTCATGGCCTTGATCATGCCAACGGCGCAGCCCACCCTGCAAGACCAAGGCCTCCACCCCAACCTCACGCAATGCCAAACACACGGCTTGGGTCTGCTTATGACCGCGACCATCATCCACCAACAACACCGACCGACCGCGCAAAAACGGTTTACGCTTAACCAGATGAGCCGGCATATTCAAAGCTCCAGGGATATGGAGCTGATTAAAAGCCGCCTCATCACGCAGATCAACAATCAAACGCCGCGTCGAACCAAGTTGAGCCACATCAACAAAACAGGAGGCATCCCAGCGCGAATCCGCCACCTCAAGGTCAACATACACACCAGGCAAAGCATCCTCATCCTTAAACTCCGCCGCACAGGTGTACACATCCTCATCCGACAACGGCCGCTCAGATGCAGATGCAGACGACGCCCACACCAGCAGCAAAATTTTTAATAAAATTCTCATAGGCATCTCTTTTTTTACACCACATCATTAACATCATGTTTCATGGTTGATGCATTCGATATAAACAAAGCAAGCCGAAACAATCGAATGCCAAGCACACTGTCAAGATACTTGGCAAACAACATACGTAAATTCATGTGTAGTGGTTTCGTTCCTATTTACACAGCATTTAGAATTTTCACCAAATTATGTTTTCGTGGCCTCGTTCATGTTGGGGTTCGTTCCTCACCCCAACCTACGGGCTGATAATCCTCATCCGCCATAAAAACCGCATCCCGGTTATTGCCACGTTGAATCACATGCTGCGGCTGACCGGGCAATACTATTCGAGGGTGTCGCGCCATTCCGTGGCCTCCTCATCTGTTAGTCGTCCTTGATAAAAACAAGCCCCTGGTGGTTCAAACCACCAACGTAGGTTGGGGTGAGTTTGCGAACCCCAACACGCCAGACCACCAATTCAGCGCCAAGCGCACAATCAAAACACCCAGCAAACCACATACGTAAATTCATGCCTAGTGGGTTCGTTCCATGTTGGGATTCGTACCTCATCCACAACCTACATAAAATCAGTTTCAACCCATGTCACGAATTGGTTTTTAATTTGTTTACTTTTCAATCGAGTCTGACCCCATTGATTTATTGATCCTTATGATTTCCTTCAAAAAGATCAAGTGAACTATAAAAACAAAAACACCATCAATAGATATAAAACCAACGCTCCCCGAAACTGCTACCATAAACAACCAATTCACCACATAAATAAATAATAAAAACATCAAAAATTTCACAGACATCTTAAAAAAAACCAAAAAAACACCAGCTATAACGATTAGTACCGACACAATAATCGGAACGACATATGAATAGAAGCATAACCAATCATTTTGCTGACCTAAGGAACAATCGCTTAGAATGTAAGATAGAGTCGACAGGTATTTTGAAGCATCCACCTGATCACTCCATGCTACCCCAGCAACAATATACGGCAACAGCACCTTCACCATAAAACAAAAAAAATGATACAGAATCAATACTATAATAATCTTATTATTTCTCCAGCCAACAGAAATCATGGCTTATGAAAAAATAGCTGGCAGCTTAAAATCGCGGACTTACATTTTTGAACAGCACAATTTTGCATACTTCCCCCCCATCCCCCACAAGCCACTTCCGCTTGGCATTCTTTATTTTTTCCCGCACATTGAGTTAATTTGTGCGCACACCACAAAGTAGCACCAGCAAAAAGAATCCGTCCAGCCACAACAACCCACTCTCCCGTAGGATCCATCCGAACCAATGGGTTCTGGTCTGTGTAACCATATACATGATTGAGGCTCACCGACCTAGTAACAACAGGAATAGAAGCACCAAAGTTGGCAGATAATTGCCTAAGGGGATTAGAGTAATTCTGTAATAACCCTACAGGATCTTCTGTCATATAACGCCCTAACACTGGATCATAATCCCGAAAATAGTTGTAATGTCCCCCCGTCTCCCCATCAAAGTACTGCCCCGGAAACCGCAACGGATTCTCCACCACCACCGCACCCAAACTAACTTCACCAAACGCCTGATATTGCGCCAACCAAACCACCTGCCCCGTCGTGCTAGTCAGTTTCTGCGGTGTACCCAAGTGATCATTATGGTAAAAATAATACTGCCCACCACTCTTCATGAACACGGGATCAGTGCCCCAAAGCCCATCAGGTTTATAGCCGTATTGACGAATAGATGTACCCGCAGCATCAAACTCGGCCACCAACCCATCATCCGTATATAGGAAATAGGTTTTAAGCCCGGCCACATCCTTCCATAAACGGCGACCGAAGGGGTCGTAATAATAGGTCGCAACAGTGGTCGCGCCTTCTTTAACCTCAGCCAAGCGCCCTTCGAGGTTATAACCATAATGTGTTAACTGACCACCATCATCCTTTTTGATCAACGAACCGTTGGCATCGTATTCGTAACTAACGTTACTACCAATAGTCGTTAGTTGATTATTGGCGTTATAAACCCACGCACCGCTCTGACGAACATCGGTAAGCCGATTACCCAGTTTGTCGTAGGTATAGGTCTCGTCATCCAATACGGGGTTATCCACACGGGTAAGACGATCCAGCACGTCGTAACCATAACTGTACTGACCGTGCTCGGTCTGCTTAACGGTGATATTGCCGACATCGTCATAGCTATAGTCATACGCCAGCAGGGTATTTTCAGCCGGGTCTTTGCTTTGAATGTTGAGGGTCTGCAACAGGCCATCATAGCCATACGTTTTGACCGTCCCCCCAGGTAGACTGACCTTGCCGGGCTGACTCCAGACATAGTCGTTAAAACTAACAGCGCTACCACCGGGCAGTTTAATCGCCTGGATTTGATCATTGGCATCGTAATCATAATTAACGACACTGCCATCAGGCCCAATGTACTGACGGCGTTTGCCATTGGCGTAATAGGCAAAACCATATGCTTTTTGAAACGGGCCGTAGTTAATGCTGGCACTCACTTCACGATCAAGCAGATCATGATCATAGTTTGCCGACGTAACTCCATCATCATAAGCAGTAAGATTACCCACTTCATCATAGCTATAGTCCACACTTTTCTGAGCTTGTGTATCTGCAGCCGTGGTAAAAAGATGATGTGCAGTCATGCGACCTGCATCATCGTAGCCAAAGGTCTGTTTAATGCCATTGGCATCCGTTTTACTCAGCAGGTTACCGGCTCCGTCATAGCTGTATAGCGTTTCACCGCCTAACGGCTGGGTCTCTTTGCTGCGGCGATTGTTGCGGTCATAGGCAAAACTATGGCTGTTTTGATTTGCGTTCTCTAACTCAATCAGGTTGTCACGGCTGTCATAACGAAACTGGGTCGGGTGTTCTTCAGCATCGGCGAAAAGAATATTTCTGTTATAGGCGTCATAAGCATAACGGTTGATTTTTCCCGCCGGATCTTTTTGCGTGAGCAGATTGTCAAGCTTGTCATACGTGTATTCACTCACTAATGACTTCGTAGCGGATAACACATCAAGCTGACCAATTTGGCGGCCACGGTTATCGTAGCTTAATTGGCGAGTGAAGGTAGGATAGATGATGGAGGAAACCTGCCCACCACCGTTGATGCCTGCCGCTACATAACTGATCGCGATAATATTGCCATTACCATCCACAAACTGAATTAAACGGCCATCAAGATCATAAACAAATCGACTAGTTTTGTTGGCTGAGTCAGTAACCTTCAATAAATTACCATCTGCATCATAGTCAGACTTCGTGTGACCACCCGCCGCATCAACAACGTCAACCACCCGATCATTGATGTCGTAGACCGTTGTTGTTGCCCGCAGCTTGGCATCGACAACCTTGGTTCGGTTACCCACCTTGTCATAAACAAAAGCCGTCACATGCCCGAGGGGATTTTTAACGCTAAGACGATTACCCGCTGGATCATAGCTATACAACCACACCTTGCCACGGGCATCGGTATGGCTCAGTACATTGCCCATCACATCATAGGTAAATTGAGATGTATGACCTTCGCCATCCGTGCGCGTCAGGGCATTGCCAAAATCGTCATAGGTGAACGTTAAGGTCGCGGCCTGGGTAACAGCATCCCCTTCCTGAGTACTAGAGAGCAGGTTGCCGTAAACATCATAGGTATAGGTAGTAACACGCTGTTCAGGCAAACCAACGGCTTCGGTGACTTTAAGCAAATTACCGTTGGCATCGTATTCATTGAGGGTAATAACACCATTTTCATTCACCGCTTTCAGCACATTAGAAAACGTGGCGTCATATTGAGTGGAGACACTTGCGCCATCGGCAAAGGTCTCTTTAATCAAGCGATCCCACTCGTCGTACTCTTTTACTGTTTCATTGCCGGAGGCATCGGCGACGATCTGTTTGCGCCCCTGCTTTTTCATGCTGAATATGGTGGCACCGTTAACGTCCCGCCGAATCACATCGCCGTCGTTATCGCTCCAGGTTTCCGTCAACTTACCTAAGCTGGTTTTTTGCTGTTTGTAGTGTTCTTTTTTGGTCTTATTAAAATCAGAAATGTAGTGAACACCGTTACCGGCCTGATCTAAAATACGTTTGACTGTGCCATTGGTGGCATAGTCAATCGTTGTGGTTCTTGCCTCAGCATCCACCTTGGTCTTGAGACGATTAGACTCGTAAGTGTATCTGCTGGCATTAGCCCGCACATCAATCACGCTGGTTAATTTATCGTCAGTATATTGGTACTCCACCCGCCGCTCACTGTAATCACGAATCGCGCTGACTTGGTCCTGGCCGTTGTACTCGTACCACAACATCTGTTTGTTAAAATGATCAAACACACCCGTGATGCGTTTTTGCGCATCGTGTTGCAGACTCACGCTCACTTGATTGCGATCACTATAGGCGGTCGCCAAGCCTTCGCTGTTGTAATCGATCCGGTTACCTTTTTTGTTTTGCCAACGATATCCTGTCGCTGTTTTTACAATAGTTTCAGCGGCTAAATCGGCATTCAAATAGACAGCTCCGGCCTGATCATAACGTTTAGAGGATCGTTCTATGGCGCAAGGCTCTGTGGTCGCCGTGCTACCCGCACATGACAAGATCAGTTTCAGTCGCGCCCAGCGTCGATTGATATACCACGTGCCAGCATCCCACGAGCGAGTAACGCGAATAACCCCACGGCCACCCATGGCCTTGACTTCCATATCAACCACGCTTTCACGGTGAGCACCAAAAACGGGCTTCTTTGTCACTGACGCTGCCGTTCCTGCCGAGAGTGCAACCGGCACAAAACAGAAAAAAGAGAAACAGGCCATCAACAGCATCGTAAAGATGACGTTAATGCGCCAAGCCTTGCTCCCATTCAGTCCTGTGCTTACGTTGTTCATTGCGCTTCCTTTTACGTCCATATCATGTCCATCGAGTTCATCTTTGCTCAGGTTTCGGTTGCGTTTAATCATGGGAATTAACCACCATCGCCACCACCACCGTCACAACACGACCCTCCACAGTCCGCAGGGCATGAAGAACCACCAATCGCAGAACCACCACCACCGCCACTGCTACTACTGCCTCCGCCACTGCCGCCGCCAAACCAAGCACCACCACCAACGCCAGCACCACCACAACTCCCAGACACAGGCGAGGTAAACGAGGAATTGGTTCCACCCGCCGCTCGAGTACCGTTGGCGCATTCATAGTCATAGTTGGCATTGGCATTGGCTGAATACCCACTACAACCACCGCCACTGGCAGCACCATCCACTGGATCAAGCAACGCCACATTCACCACCCGATAAGGAATGGTCAGGCGTTCCTTGGCACTCAAACTGTCCGGCACGTCAATCAAGGCTTCGTAGCGAAAATAACCATCATTCGGTGGCAAGTTAAATGCCAAATTTTCCGCCCGTACCAAGCCATAATTAGTCAGAGTGAACTCGCCATAAAACACATCCCCCACCACCATGTCCGGCAGGGTGACACTGCTAGGCTCCATCACCACTACGGCAGCGGGCACGTCGGTCTCATAGGTGGCTTGCAAGGTGATCTCGTAACGATCTTGCAGAGTGATTTCCGTCACCGACCACTCAACCGTAATCAGGTTGTAGTCCAGAAACACATCCTGACTGGCGGTGAGGCCAGGCTTGATTCTAAAACGACCCGTCACAGATTCATGATTGTTGGCCGAGGCACGGAAGACGTAACGGCCAGCAGGCAGGTCGTTAAACAGGGCTTCACCAAAGTTGTCACTGTTTAGGGTCTGTTCAACTGTGGTCACATCTTCGTTCTGAACGCGAATCCGGGCATTGGCAAGACCGGGAATAGGGTTGCCATTTTTATCCAACGTGGCCGTGTAGATATCCGACAATTTAAACAAGACATTGCCCTGGCCGGATTGGGTCACGGAGACAAAAATATTAATATCCGTTGGCGTGAAATTACTGCCTGCCACCCGCAGTTTGAACTGATAGATACCTTCGGCCACGATCTCCGGAGGATTGATGGCAATCGACACACTACGTTGTTCACCGATGTCAAAACTACCCTGGTCATGGCTGGTAGTGAGATAGATCCAGTCGGGTGCCGGGGCATCGGCGTCGGTCAACAGTCTCAGGGTCATGTTGTCGATAGCAGCAAAACCACGATTTTCCAAGTTCAAGGTTTCAGTAACGCTTTGGCCACGGGCTAGGCCTGTCTCGACAAAGTTGGGCGAGAAGTAAAGTGCAGGACTGGCCTCGGACAAGGTGTATTTAACCTGAATTTCGTCGAGTTTGTTTGTGCCGGTTTCGTCGCTATAGACCGTCAGTATCAGGGTACCAGACGCACTGGCGCTGTTGTCGCCACTAACGTTTATGTTAATGGTCGCTTTTGCACCCGCCGCCAAGTTGACGGCCGGGCCAATAGTCACTTGCATACCCTGAGGCAGTACTGCCCCGCTTTGCTCTGCCGCTTCATACACAAGCCGCACATTATTCAGAGCGACACCGTCACCCGCCCGCACCTGAATCGGAATGCTCTGAACGAAGTTATAAGGCATATTAAGAGTGATGTCGGTGGGCTGCACAAACAAACGACCAACGTTAAACTGGGCGTGATTAGGCCGTTCCGACAAATCAGGGTGTAAACAAGAAACGGTGTAAGTACCGGACTCCGTCACCTCAGGCGTATAACGGTGACTAAACGCGCCATTGTCATCGGTCTGAATATCAAAGCTGCGTTCAAAACCACGCACTTGTACCGCCAGTTTCAACGGGGCAAAAGGCACGGGACTACTCGTTAATCTATCTATGGCGTAACCACTGATAACCACGTCTTCATCACCGAAAGAACTCAGCGGCGTGGCTTGGACGGTGTCGCAAACATAGGCGGTATCTACCAGGCTCGTATCTCGGCTGCTTTGCATGCCTTCGATACTGACAGCAGCATCCTGGCCCAGATGGTAATGCAATGCATCGATAACCAGCCGTGCTGTTACCTGCTCCGACGCGCCGCTAGGCACTTGCAACGTCACCGGTGCAGAACTAAAACTTTCTCCAGCGGCAATACGAGCCACGGTGGTGCCGTTACTAAGGGTGAGGACGCCAGCCCCTAAGGCTTGATGCACAGGTGTAGTGGTGAGCACATTACCGTCGACATCCAACAATAACAGACGCACTTCACCCGAGGGATCATTGCCAGTACGAGTCGCCGTCACAACCTCCACCGCTACATCACTGCTGTTCTCCAGTGTGAAGCGCACCGTGCCCGTGCCACCGCGGGTAAAGTTTTCGGTTTGCAGGCTCAGCACCAAAGCGCTGTCGCCAACACTGATATCCTGATGACGAATGATGGACACCTGCTCACCCTCATTGGGGGCAAGATGAATGGTGGTGGTCAGGCTGCTGAGGGTAGCTAGGTCTTGAAAACCACCGACGATAACGGTGACAGCTTTGCTCTCCCCGGCCAGTAAATTAAAGCGGGCAGATGGATGTTCGCGGCCACCCAAACTGACGCGTAGTTGGATGCTGTCCACAGCGGTGCTGGAGGCATTGCTAACCACATATTCAAGACGATTCATAATGCCGCGTTTGATCGTACTGCCTTCAGCCAACACAGCACTTATTTGCGGCAGCAACAGGCTGCGAGCAATGCTTTCAACACCATTAGTGTCTACTGCCGTAACACGGTAGTGACGACTATCGCCGCTGTAACCGCCGTCGTTAAAACCTAATCCTGCCACCAAGCTGCCATTGAGTTTTAACGGTGTCCCGCCTGTTTCCAGATAGACGTTGTAACCATCGATGCTGTTTGAACTGTGACTCCAGCTCAATTGCGGCGTCTGCTCACCCTCTTGAACAATGCTGAAAGATGCAATGGGCAGCAGGTCAAAGTTAAGATAGGCCGAGTTGGATATGGCCGATTCATTACCGGTCGCATCAACTGCTGTGACTACATAGGCGTGCTCCGTGGCCGAAGGTGTGCCATCAACCGTTTGGGTCGTGCGAATTTTATCAGTCACCAAGGTTGCATCAATCACAGCGGTAATGGTGTCAGCACTAGAACGGTAGAGGCGATAGCTGTCCACGTCACTGCTGGCAGAGGCCTGCCAAGTGACGAGGATGCCGTTACCCACCAATTCTAATGTCAGACTCTGAGGTGCAGTGGGCACAACGGAATCCACATCGACCTCAACAGCCGCCCCTTGGGCACCGACAGACTCTTGGCTATTAATCCGCCGAATGCTGGCGACAGCGTATTGATAAGACCCATCCAAACCGGGTTGATCTGTGAAGGTCAAGGCAGCAGCACTGGTTTGATACGCGCTCAACACTGTCTCACCTGGGGCTTGCCGATAGAGCTGATAGTCCACCGCCTCGTCAGCCGCTGACCACGTGAGTTGAACTTCCCCACCGGGCAGAGCCTTGGCGGTCAAACTTGTCGGGCTATCCAACGGCGGCAATTCACCTTGATAGACCTGATAACGGTTGAGCGCACGAATGCGACTGGAGCGGTTATCCAGATCATCAAGGCCTTCGTAAACAAAGCTAAGGGTCTCGACCTCGGCTAGACCGCCGTCGGCAGGCAAGGTAAAAGTGGCACGCCAATGATGGCTGTCGATGGCTTCGACTTGGCTGATTGGCTGCACTTGACGCGCGGTGCCAGAGAGCTGATAGGCCAACTGTGGCAATTCACCTGATTTGATTTCACCATTGAGTGCCAGCGTGGCTTCGACCGTGCGCGGGGCCTGGCTGTCGTTTTGAATTGGATGGCCCGGATTTAGCGTAATTTGGGTGACATCTGGCCCATCGGTATCAATGTTAAGCGTTGCCCCTTCGACAATAACAGTGCCCCGATTACCGACCTGATCACGAGCAGAGAAAACAGCATAAACAATGCCGGTTGGCGTGTTTTCGGTGATGTCGAAACTGGCACTGTATTCCGTATCAGTCACACGACTCAGGTTGACGGCAATCGGAATGCCCTGTTCCGGTGTCAAACTGAGAAAGGGTGTGGTCAGCAAAGGTTCGCTGACGCTCAATACTACGTCGACCCGGCCGGGGGCCATGCGGCCAGTATTGACATCAAATAGCCCTTGGGGTTGGTACTCAATGCGGTCAGCCTGCGGCAAGGTGCCGTCGGCGGTGGCGCTGGCCTGGTTAGACGGCAGACTCACGGTGCCCAGTTCATTGACCGACACCACGCGGTAATAATAAGTGCCATCGTCCGGCGGCAGGTCGGTGAAGAGGGAGCTCAGCACCCCATTGCTATTCACCTTGCTCGCCTGGGCTGGAACATCAAAGCTCTGGAGGCTGCGGTAGATGTCAAACGCGACAATTTCCCCACCCACGGCGGTGGACCAGCTTACACTGATCTGCCCGCCCTCTTTGGCACGCACGCTCAGTCCGATTGGGGCATCGGGAATGCTGTTGTCATAGATGACCGTGAGCGCTGTGCTACGAAGGCCTGCGCCACCACGGTTTTGGGCTGCGGCCTGAAGGACATTGTTGCCCGCCGTCAGGGTCACTGAGGTCCGAAAATGACCGTTTGAATCTACAGTAATCGGGCCAGCCACTTGAACATCGTTATTATAGAGCAGCACCTCTGTCCGCTGTTCGGCCGTACCCTCCACGGTCACTTGATTCTCATTGGTGGCGGTGCCATCAACCGGCTGTGTCACCATTGGTGCAACGGGGGCCGCCAAGGCAACGGTGACCGCAACATCAAGCTGGCTGCTGTTACCAAAGCTGTCATAGGCGATAAAACTCAGGCTATGAGCCCCGTCCGCCACATCGTAAATAGCCCAATGGGCGCTGTAACCATCACTGCCGTTGGTGTCTGTGGCCATCACAACACTGTCGACGAGGAATTCCACCCGACTAACACCGGCGGGATCAGTGGCACTGAGACTGAAGGCGCCGGGACGGGTAATCACATAACCATCGGCCAGGGCCGCGCCGGAAAACTGCGGGCTGCTGATCTTCGGCCCAGTCTGATCCTGTTCTGGTGTAGCGGTGACTGTGGTAACCGCCTGAGTCTCACCACCGGAGGTATTGATGGTGGTCACGGCGAAATAATAGGGTATGCCATTTTCAAGACCGGCCAAGCGGGTGCTGGTGGTACCGGCGACCACTCGCAAGCGCGGAGTCTTGCCGCTCACGCTACTGAAATCTGTTGTCTCAGCATAAACGGCATACTGTTTCACCAGATTGGCCGGACTGACCGCCATCCAATTCATATCGACTAGGCCACTAAATGGTTCAACGGTCAGACTGATTGGATTGCGCAACAAAGTCACGCCGGTCAAGCTAACACCGGCACTTTCGTTGTCACTTTGGTCAATGGCGCTGACGCGGATAGGGTAAGCACTGGACGGTGTCAACCCTGAAACCGTATGGCTGTTGACGGTTCCATCCAGTAGCGTGCCTGCATCATTATTGAAATAAACTTTATAGCTGGCCAGATCTCCAGCGCTATCAGCGGAATGATTCCAGCGAATAACCAGTTGAGTTTGACCTGCATCTACCCTTAAATTACCAACATTCTCCGGTGCGACATTGTCGGCCGGTGAAACCGCCACCGACACAACGCTGTTATTGACATTGCCCGATAGATCCGTGGCGACTACGGCAAAGTGGTACGATTGATCGCGAAGCAGACTCTGGGCTTGGTAAGCCTTAGTTCCGGCCGGTACGGTGGCAAGAAAATTAGCAGCGCTAATATTGCTGAAGGCCGTCGTGCTGATGTAGACGGCGTAATCGCGAATATCATTGCCATTAGCGAACTCGTCGTATGTGCTCCACTCCAGCCCAACTACGGTACCGATGCCCGTACCGTCGGCCGCAACCGTAACAGGTCCCGGAGCATCATCGTCGAAGATAATCACCGCACTCGCGGCCAAGCTTTCATTGCCCGCCCGATCCCTGGCAGTGAATACCAGATTATTTACTCCTTTCGATAAGGACACGGTATGCGACCATGTCGCATCGGAGGTGCTGGCCACAACTTGCTGGCCGGCAAACCAAATTGCGGCATAGGCTTCTTTACCTCCGTTAACCGTATAACTATTGATTGTTGTGCTGACAGGCAAGTCAGCCAGTGTAGGGGCTAAGGGCGGTGTTTGGTCGATCGTAAAATACGTAACGGTGGGGTTCGACTCAAGACCCCCGAGGTCTTTTAGTTGAAGATTGAGTGCATAATTGCCTTCTGTAAATGCAACATCAGGAGTAAAAATCAAGCTCTCGTTGTTAACAGACCAATTACCGGAGAATGACACGGCGTCTTTAGTCATTGCTAAGCTTGAACCGGATACATCCAGACCACTGCCCGTTTCGACAACGTCGACAACAACAACTGTAGGGACCACTTGGCTAAAGGTATTATCGGCCGGCGTTACCACTGCAAGTGTAGGGGCAATACGATCCGCAAAAAACTCAAGATTGACACCGTTCGAACTATTGCCAGCTTCGTCTTGGGCAGTCACCGTAAGTTGGTTAACCCCTTCACTTAGATCAACAGAGCCTGACCACGGACCGGAACCCAACGCTACGATCAATCGGTCTTGTAAACCATCGTTAACCCACACCGAACTGTCATCATCACGCCCGCCTTCGAGTACCACCGCCGCTGACGTTATCGTCGTCACTGCTGGACTTGCAGGATAATTACTCACCGTCAACAAGCTTGGTGCGGCGGTATCCAAGGTGAACATAGCACGATAAACATCGTCTAAAGATTCGCCGACCAGTTCATCACGATCCTGATCCATGCCATTGCCTTTGGAGGACCAGATGTCGGGACCCACTGCCAGCGTGTACTCACCATCAACAGTAAGCGAGTCTTGTAACAGAATGGTATAAGCATTGCTTGTTTGGCTTGCTTGGATGCCAGTGATTACAGACTGAGACGGCCCAGTCAAGCTTAGGTCATCTACAGTGAAACGTATGTCATCAACGACGGTGCTAAACTGAAGCGACAAAACCGAGACCGCTTGATTAACGCTGCCTACGGGGCTGCTCGAAACCACGAATAGTGGGCTTTCACCTTCTTTGATGAAAACTGTACCCGCTCCACCATCTGGAGCCCTATTCCCATTGCCACCAAAGGCCTTCAACGCCGATAGATCAAAAGCATTCGCCTCCGTGTAATACAGCGCCACCCGGCCACCGCCGCCACCACCACCGCGCTGATAGGCTCCAGCAACACTACTGGCACCACTGGCATGAATCGACCCCGCGCCATTTAACACGCCTACGTCCAACCATACCGAGCCACCGCTGCCACCGCCCGTATAACTGGACCCTTGACCACCATTGGCCCAGATTTCTCCGTCCAACACCAGCGTCTGAGCGATGACCTTGACCAACCCTCCCCCGCGAGCTTCAGTGTTACCTTGACCACCCGTGCCAAATTCAAACGGTGCCCGCAGGTCGCCATATTGTGGATTCGACGTACCACTCTCATCACCACCCCGGCCACCGTAACTGCCTCCAGAGCGACCCGTGACTTCCGCACTAGGCCCCAGCCCTTTACCTGACACGTCGATACGCGACGTGGCATCGATCTCTAAACTGTCGACTGTCAACGCCAGTTTAGCTGCGTCGGCAGAGGTGGCGGTGGCATGGGTCAGGACACTGCCATTTTTCAGCTGTACCGTGTCCCATTGTTGGCTGCCGTTGAGTGTTAACGTTGAAGCATCGACCGTCACCGATGTGCCGCTCATGTCATTTTGCGTGATGAGCGTCGAGTTCGTGAGGAGAAGCTCAGGCACTTCTAGCCCCGCCGCCAAGGTCACACGACCATTGTTAATACCCAAGCGTAATAAGGCACCCGCCGTATCCAGGCCCGCTGCTGAGTCGGCACTGCGCGTCCCATTATCGATACGCAACTGACCCAACGGATCGCTTTTAGCCTGCCAATAGACCGTACCCGCCCCTCCGGCTGGAGCCCTATTCCCATTGCCACCAAAGACCGTCAGCGCCGATAGATCAAAACCACTCGCCTCTGTGTAATACAGCGCTACCCGGCCACCACCGCCACCACCACCGCGCTGATAGGCTCCAGCAACACTACTGGCACCACTGGCATGAATCGACCCCGCGCCATTTAACACGCCTACGTCCAACCATACCGAGCCACCGCTGCCACCGCCCGTATAACTGGACCCTTGACCACCATTGGCCCAGATTTCTCCGTCCAACACCAGCGTCTGAGCGATGACCTTGACCAACCCTCCCCCGCGAGCTTCAGTGTTACCTTGACCACCCGTGCCAAATTCAAACGGTGCCCGCAGGTCGCCATATTGTGGATTCGACGTACCACTCTCATCACCACCCCGGCCACCGTAACTGCCTCCAGAGCGACCCGTGACTTCCGCACTAGGCCCCAGCCCTTTACCTGACACGTCGATACGCGACGTGGCATCGATCTCTAAACTGTCGACTGTCAATACCAGTTTGGCTGCTTCAGCAGAGGTGGCGGTGGCATGGGTTAGAACGCCACCATTAATAATTCGAAAAGACTGGAATGTATGTGCACCATCAATGACAAGACTCACGCCATCCACGACAATACTTTTACCATCAAAACTGGTATCAGAGGCCGTAATCGTAGTGGGTTGCGTTATGACCACCTCAGGCACGACTGGCTCTATTGTAAGGTTCACAGCAACCGCTTGAACAAGGTTAGAAAAACACACAAAAAGCAAGAATGTCAGACTAATTTGACCGAAGCCTGTCAAGAAACGACACAGTTTCATCGTGATATCTCAAGTTTGATTTTTAAAAGTTGTTTTTTTACAAACTACACGGCTTAAAGTGCCCAAATTTCAATTAAGCGCAGCACACGCCGTCGCCAACTTGCAAATTGGTTAAAGCTACATCGTATACAACATAATTTTGCGAACCTGGCATACCACCCTATGCCAGGAAAACTCACAGTGAACGGCGTTAACAATGATGATGCGGAGCAACCAGTGCTAATGCACCATACAAATCATCATCTGATCGAAAAACCGCTATTGGCAAAAATGTATAATCATTGACGTAGTATGTGCAGCGCCACCGGCCATTAGCCTGGAAACATCGCAATATCTACAGTTGATACTGAATTGCAATCACGCAGACTAAACTCGGCATCATGAGAAGTGAAAGCACAAAAAGAAAATAGAAATTATGTGCGATCCATCGCAAAGGTACACTAATCCAATTATCCAACATTATTACAACATGTCGATGAGAACTACACGGCACACAACGCACATTTTACACCTTAAAAATTAAGCGTTTTCTAAACTAACCTCCCATGGCCAAGCGGTAGTTCATCATGAAATTTAGTAAAACTAAACCACTATTTTCATGGTTAATACTGCCTGGACTAACTCACAATCATAAGCTACTCAGCTATGTCGCTTTTGTCCAATGACTTAACAAGCTGGACGCCAGCACTAACAATGCCAATATTCTTATCTGATTGATTTAAATATACATAAGAAAATCAGCAAATTTAGATTTGTAAAATACTTCGACAGTAAAGTGAAAAAAATATTTTGATCTTGATCAAAAAATGCACTCTTGTATAAATCCTGAGGAAGCTTACCACTACAACTCTATTAAAAACGACTCTCCTCACGAATTTTTTTTATAATTTACTGAAGTTAGATTTTTCCAGCCCTTCAACATCGCGTATAACCGAGCCACCGTAACAAGACTTACAGTTGTATTACCGTAACGAAGTGGAGAGCACAATTCAAACACTTTAAAGATAGGCTAGAGTTACCGATCCTTGTTATCTTTCCTTTATTATGGAGAAATAAATTAACTCTCATTTTCTATCTATAAATTGTTATACAACAACCTGGACATATTGACATTAATCGCAGGCCCCTATAAATCATGACCTGCTCTATATTTAGAACCCATTTCCAACATTTTTTTAATATAATTTTTATTAGGGTTACTCTTTTAAAACACCAACTACCAGTTAATTTTTAGGATAAAAACAATGGGGAAATTTTTAACTCTTTGTAACACTGTGTGAACGTTAAAAAGCTATATTAAGTTCTCCATAGTAAAAGACTATACTATTTCGATAAACACTCACCCTCTCTCTTGCGAATTTAAACGCCAAAGTAACAGTGCTTTAATTTTGTCAATGGTTGTGGGCAGGATTGTACAAATATGACGCAAGTATTGATGAGGTTTCATCTGATTGGATTTTGCGATTTCAATCACACTGTAAATAGCGGTAACGGTCTCAGCATCATTGCCACAGGTATTAAACAACCAATGTTCCAATGAAAAAAGTGCTGATCCCACCTTCGACAACATTATTATTAATAGAGAACCAACCATTCTCTGTGTCGACAATAAGTTTTCTTCCATTTTTATCAGATATAAAATTGATTATATTTTAACCTGAGCAACATGGATAAACGATTGTGGAAATGGAAACTTCGTGACATTGATCTTAACAGATCCGGTCAATGTGCAGAGAAACTTGAGGATGCCAACAATTCTGCCTACTCTGCGTCCACAACATTATGTTCAGAAAATATACATTTTTCTGGCCGCCATTCTTCGTATGGAAACACAGATTACATTCACGCCTGTGCAGCAATAACCGCCAGTGATTTTTTTCGACGCCACCAGCGTCTCAATCCGGCACGCGACAAGATAAATTTACTGCCGTTGCAGGTATAAAGGGTCAGTTCGTCAATCTCGCTTCGGCGCAATGCATTCAACAAAGGCAGCATCCATTCGCGATTTACTGCCTGCACCTGTTCCGTCCAGCGCCCTATTTCTCCGTCTTGCCAATAGCGTGACAAATTATCCAGTACCATCAAATGTTCGCCGGGTGAGGTAGTGCTGTTTAACCATGTTGCCGCATTCTCTGGCAAACCTGTGCATCGTGTGTTGGAAAGAGCGGCCAACCCCAGACTCACCGGCTCATTACTCCATACCTGACTCCACTGATTGCCTGTGTTGCCCGGAGGTATTGTCGGCGTTTCACCCCCACCCCAAAACCATAAGCTGCTCACCGCTGCTTGTCCGATTGCTTGTCTTTCCTGGTTCACCGTGCTGGTATGCAAAACCATCTGCACCTCATTCATCAAACGGTGCCATTGTTTGCCATCCACTCCTCCGGGCAAATATTCCCCAATAGCCCGACCGCGGACTTGCGCCAAACGATAAGTACGCAACCTTGGTGTATCAGGCTGGTGTAAATACCAGCGTGTGGGAGTCGCGGTCTCAAGATGCCAGCCATCCTGCGCAAACTGCGTATTCAGATCCGACACCAACAAATCAGCCTCGATTTGGGATAAGGACAAACTTTCCGGCCCCATCAGCACTAGCTGATCACGATCAGGTATTAACTGCACCGGGTCAGCCCGCAGACACCAGCCCTTTGCTGCCTGCCCGGTATCGCCCACATAACCGACAGAAGCGACTGGCAAATCGGCATCGGTTGGCAAAACAGATTCAAAAAGTGCAAACAGCACGGCTTCAAGATTGGCTCCTGAAAAACGTTGCTTTTGCGCACGAGAAAAAAACCATTCCAATTCAGGCAAGCGCTCCATTTGTGCAAACACGGCTGCACGTTCAGCAGGCGGTAAATCCAGCAGGCCCGGTAGCACCAGTGTGCAACGACGACCGGGTGTCTTTTGATCATGCCCCATGTAATTCAGATCTTTTGTCGATGAAGAAACATCGCATCACCGTAACTGAAAAAACGATACCGTTGCTCAATCGCGTGCATGTAGGCCGCCTTTATTTCATCAACACCGGCAAAGGCGCTCACCAGCATTAACAAGGTGGATTCCGGTAAATGGAAATTGGTGATCAGGGCATCCACCACACGGAACGCGTAACCAGGGGTAATAAAAATATCCGTATCCCCCTGAAAAGGTGCCAGCTCTCCACCACGGGCCGCGCTTTCCAGTGCACGCACACTGGTCGTGCCCACGGCCACCACACGACCACCACGGGCATGTGTCTGTTGTACCGCCGCCACCGTGTCCGCCGACACCTCAATGGTTTCTTTGTGCATGTGATGCTCAGTAATATTATCGACACGTACAGGCTGAAACGTACCGGCCCCCACATGCAGCGTGATAAAAGTCGATTCAACGCCCTTTTCCGCCAACTCATCCAGCAAACTCTGGTCGAAATGCAGCCCCGCCGTTGGCGCAGCAACAGCTCCCTGTCGTTGAGCAAACACCGTCTGATAACGCTCACGGTCCTCAAACTCATCAGCGCGCTCAATGTAAGGTGGCAATGGCATATGGCCATGGCGTTCCAATAGCATCGTCACCGACTCTGTTCCCGCAAAGCTCAGGCAGAAAAATGCGCCCTCGCGTCCTGTTACCGTGGCCCGTACCTCGCCTTCCAGTAATAAGCGACTGCCCGGTTTGGGAGATTTGCTCGCCCGCACATGGGCCAATACACGGTGCTCATCCAACACCCGCTCCACCAGCACTTCGACCTTACCACCGGAGTCTTTCTGCCCAAACAAACGCGCCGGAATCACCCGGGTATTATTCATTACCAGCAAA
>Ga0316202_10000977_pt1 | contig 24924 bp, 24 predicted proteins | sample 3monrhotite_MG_FD_204934 | JGI IMG/M metagenome (GOLD analysis project Ga0316202, IMG submission 204934) | Microbial mat bacterial communities from mineral coupon in-situ incubated in ocean water Damariscotta River, Maine, United States -... | ecosystem: Environmental > Aquatic > Marine >... | reverse complement strand
TTTGGTGTAAAACATAAACAGAAACTCAAAGCACTACATGCCAGTGTCGATCTGCTTACACTCACTGCCACGCCCATTCCTCGCACCCTGCATCAAACCCTCTCAGGCCTGCGCACGGTATCGATCATCAGCACACCGCCAGCCGAACGTGAAGCCATTCGCACCATGGTCTCAAGCTTCGACCCGCATATTGCTGCAGAAGCGATCAGACGCGAACTCTATCGCGGTGGTCAGGTCTATTATCTGCACAACCACGTTAAAAGCATTGAACGCATTGCAGCACGCTTAAGAGAGGATGTGCCGGAAGCTGAAATCGGTGTGGCACATGGCCAGATGAGTCCGGCCGAACTTGATCGGCAGATGCTGGCTTTTTACGAAGGCCGTTTGAACATCCTCTTATGCACTACGATTATTGAATCGGGACTGGATGTGCCCAATGCCAATACCCTGATCGTAGAGCGGGCTGATCTGCTTGGCCTCTCGCAACTGCATCAGATTCGTGGTCGTGTCGGGCGCAGCCACAGACAGGCTTATGCCTATCTGTTCACCCCCGATGCACGCGCCATGACTTCCGATGCCCGTGATCGCCTGCAAGCGATTGCCGAACACACGGAACTCGGGGCGGGCTTTCTGTTAGCAAGACAGGACATGGAAATTCGCGGTGCGGGCAATCTGCTGGGTGCCGAGCAGAGTGGTAAAATTGAAGAGATTGGTCTGGATATGTATCTCGATATGTTGACCCGGGCTGTCTCCGAGGCACGTGGTGAAAAAGTGAAAACCAACCAGCCCATGGAGCTGCATTTGGGCATCAATGCCATCCTGCCACCGGATTATATGCCACAATCAGGTGAACGCCTGAATCTGTATCGCCGTATCTCGCGGGCTGAAGATGATGCACAAATCATTCTGCTGTTTGAAGAGATGACCGACCGTTTCGGACGCATGCCGGATGAAGCCAAGTTTTGCTTGGAATCAGCCCGTCTACGCTGGCGTGCCCAGGCACTCTTCCTCTCCGGCGTTAGGGGCATTGGCAGTTATGAAAATGGCGGCGGTTTCCGCCTCAATTTCACCGCTGAATCAAAAATTGATCCCGCATCATTGATGATGCGTGTGCAGAGCGAACCCAACCGTTTCCGTCTCACCCCGGATGGTAATTTAACACTTTTGCACGCTTCCGCCGATAAACGTGAACAACTCAAAGGCTGTATCGCATTCCTTGATGAGTTGCTGGCGTAAATCGGGATAACAACTGTAAGAATAACAAGTTCTGTAAAGTAACTAGAGCATGAAAAAGGCGAACCATGCTGGCTCGCCTTTTTCCTTTCTCGCTCTCAGCTAAGAGAACCTAGCAATGTTAAGCTTTATCTGTTTTTAGACAGCTTGTTTATCTCAGTTGCCGCCTGCTGAACAATAGCAGATGCCTGGTTCAGCTGATCAACCAATGACGCATCAATGGCTGCCTCAATCATCAATGCCAGTTCGCCGAAGTGTTCTTCCGTCACATCTGCTCTGGCATCTTCCGTTAGCATCGCCTTAAAAGCATTTACTACGCGTATCGCGTGCTCAGATTGCATCTTATTCATGATCTATTCTCCTGTATCTGCTCATCACGTGATTGAGAATTCATCTTTAACAAAAATCTCAGCTGCAGTGCCAACCAATTTTGGGTCGGGAGGAGAGACCACATCCAGGTTTTTATCTGGATAAGGAATACTATTCAAAATATGGCGCATGCAATTGATACGGGCACGTTTTTTGTCATTCGATTTGATCACTGTCCATGGTGCATCAGCAGTATCAGTATAGAAGAACATCGCTTCTTTGGCTTCTGAATAATCATCCCACTTATCCAGCGATGCAATATCGACAGGACTTAGTTTCCACTGTTTTAACGGATCCTGTTTACGAGACTGAAAACGCCGCAGCTGTTCATCACGTGTCACAGAGAACCAGAATTTGAACAGGCGGATTCCACTACCTACCAACATACGTTCCATCTGTGGCAACTGACGATTGAACTCCAAGTAATCCTTGGCAGAGCAGAAGTTCATCACGCGCTCTACACCCGAACGGTTATACCATGAGCGGTCAAACGAAATGATTTCACCTTTGGTAGGTAGGTGTTTGATATAACGTTGAAAATACCATTCGCCCTGCTCATGTTCAGTTGGTTTTTCTAATGCCACGACTTTAGCGTGGCGTGGATTCAGATGTTCATTAATGCGTTTAATGGTTCCGCCCTTACCGGCGGCATCGCGACCTTCGAAAATCATGACAATCTTCTCACCCGACTCGCGTACGTAATTCTGCATTTTCAACAGTTCAATTTGTAGTTTTTGTTTCTCTTCTTCGTATTCATCCCGTTTCATCTTCTTGGCATAAGGATAATCACCATTTCTAAAGCTTTCCAGCATCGCCTGCTTGCTGCTTTTCACATCACTAATCAAGGTATTTTTATTCGAAGGTTCTTCTTCCCGGTTAGTAGCGCTCACACTGTTTTCACTGTTCTGTGCGGCGGCTGTGGCGGCAGTAATAATTTCTTTGCTCTGTACAGCAGTAGTTTTCATATCACTACTCTGTGCAGCAGCAGTTTTAACCTGCCGTCTTTGGGCTGTCGTTGTCATTCAATTCTCCTTAAAATAAGCCGCAGCATTATATAGCACGACACCCATATTTTACAAGTTGTTTATAACGAAAGAGGAGAATAAATACTCATATTGGGAGACATTAACATGCAAATACAGACCTGATTAAAAGTGTATCGATTATGATGAATACTAGTGGTTAAAGGAGGGGGCTCAGCTGGCCACTGGCCAGGAGCTGCTTTCAGTGGGCGTAACCCGATACAGTGGTGCCACATCATTCGGAGCGCTTTTGGTCACTTTCAAATCATGCAACAGCCCATCTTTCAGGCTATATATCCATCCGTGCACAGAGAGCTCATCACCACGCTCCCATGCATTCTGCACAATGCGTGTATGGCATATATTATCTACCTGACGTATCACGTTCAGCTCGCATAATCGGGCCATGCGTGAGGATTCATCCACAGCCTCCAACTCATCATGGTGCAGCACATAGGTATCACGAATACTGCGAATCCAGTTATCCACAATGCCATGATGCTGGCCTTCCATGGCAGCACGCACACCACCGCAATCGTAATGACCAGTAATAATAATATGCTTCACCTTCAACACATCGACAGCGTACTGGGCCGCCGACAGACAGTTCAAATCAGTATGGTGTACTTGATTGGCAACATTTCTATGCACAAATACGCGGCCGGACTCCAGACCGATGATCTCATTGGCAGGCACCCTACTATCAGAGCAACCAATCCAGAAATATTCGGGGCTAGTCAATGCTGACAGGCGTTCAAAAAAACCGGGGTCGTTGATCAATTGCTCGCGAGACCACTGCCGATTATTGTCTAATAACTTGTCCGGATCACACATAGGCTATGCCTCCAGCCATCTGCTTAATTCACCACTGTTTTCCAGAGCATACAGCTCATCACAGCCACCCACATGGCGATCATTGATAAAAATCTGCGGGATAGTACGGGCACCAGGCGCACGCTCAGCCATTTCAGCCTGTCGTTTGATATCCCGTTTCACATTGAATTCTGAAAACGCCAGACCTTTCTTTTTTAATAGTGATTTTGCTTTCACACAATAGGGGCAGAAATCACCTGAATATACTTCTATCTTAGCCATATCGAAAACCTATCCTCTGTATAATGTACGTGCCAGCGATAACACATTCACTTCCATGCCCAAATCTAAGCAGGTTTTAGCAGCAAAGTATAATGTTGATCCTGTCGTTAAGAGATCATCCACCACCCAAACAGCACTCGGAGCAGGGGAAATAATCTGGCAACGTTGCTCATAGTCGGCTGCAAGGGTAAAAGCCTTACGTAAATTTTTTCGCCTGGCACTTCCGCTCAATGCCGACTGCCGAGGCTGCTCACCCATGCGCCGTAATATCTGCCAGTCCCAACTACAGCCAAGATCATCCGCCAACCAACGGCACATATTGGCAGCGTGGTGCTGACCATGTTTGCGCATGCGCGACAATGGCATCGGTACGGGCAGCAGTAGCGCATCTTCATCGATCAGTTCACGCAAGCGCGGCATTGCCAACTGCACCAGCCAGGCAGCCGCCGCATCATGGCCTTGCAACTTCCACTCTAAAATCGCATCACGCACAGGCCCCTGATAGCAGTATAGGCTATGGGTTTGCGACTGCGGTGGTGGGTGTTTTAAACATCGGCCACATGGCCCCGGTGCCAAAGATTCAGGCAGTTCAGTGCCGCATCGCTCACAACATGAATGCGCATACACACGCATATCCTGCAAACAATCACCACAACAACAGACTCCCTCAGCAACCGGTTCTTTACAAAAAAAGCAGACGGGAGGAAACAACACATCCCGCATCCGGTTAACCAACAGGGCTCCTTTGGTTGACAGCCTCTTCATGCCAACCAGCATGCCGGATATGACAGATGCACGCAATTGGTTTGCTAATGTGGCAGAAAACCGTCGCCGCCGTCTCCTCGCCTCAAGGCGTGACGGTGTGATGATCCATGTAGATGATCAAAGCCTGATCAATTTCGCCAGCAACGATTATTTAGGATTAAGCCATCATGCGGCTGTCTGCATGGGAGCACAGGGTGCATGCACTGAAGCTGTGGGTAGTGGCGCATCACGCTTGGTATCGGGTGATCATCCGATGATTCATCGGCTGGAAGAGAAGCTGGCAACATGGAAAGGATATGAAGCGTGCCTGATCGTGGGTTCCGGTATGCTGGCTAATCTGGGTCTGCTGCAGGCCTTGGCAGACCGTCACACGCATATTTTTTCAGACCGTCTCAATCATGCATCTTTAGTGGACGGAGCCAGACTTTCCGGTGCGCACACACACCGTTTCAAGCATCTCGATGCCGAACAACTCGATAGCCTCTTGCACAAACACCCGGCAGAGCGTCGTATCATTGTAAGCGATGGCATCTTCAGTATGGATGGTGATGCAGCAGATCCCGCCAGACTGCTTGAGCTTGCTGAAGCACATCAAACCCTGCTTATCATTGATGATGCCCACGGCATTGGCTGCATGGGCCCTGATGGCAAAGGCATTAGCGCTGTGTGTGATATTGAAAAACAGTCCCGACTAATTGAGGTCGGCACATTTGGAAAAGCATTTGGCTCTTACGGCGCGTTTATTCTTGGTAATGATGAAATCATTGAAGGGCTGCGCCAGCGCCAGCGCAGTATGATTTACTCCACCGCGTTGCCCATCGCACTGATTGCCGCAGCAGAAACATCTCTGCTACTTATTCAACGTGGTGCAGAGCGCATACAGCTGCAGCAGAACTTATCCCTGTTTAAACAACAGACTGCAGGACTCGGTTTCATGCACTCGGATAGTCCAATTCAGCCATTAATCATTGGCTCCGATCAACAAACGCTGCAGATGGCGACCAAACTGCGGGAAGCCGGATTTTTTGTGCCTGCTATTCGACCGCCGACCGTACCTGAAGGCACTGCGCGTTTACGCTTTACCATCACGGCAAGTCATACCTCTGAACAGATTGAGCAACTCACAAGCTATTTAAAACAACTGTTAAGTGATCAGCTAACATCATGAACAGGCCCATCGTTTTTCTGCATGGCTGGGCACAATCTCAACAGATCTGGTGCAAGCAACGTGAAATGTTTCCCGACGCACTGTTTCTCAATCTACCAGGTCACGGAGGGGCAGAAGATGCATCCGCAGATCAATGGGTAGATATCATCGCTGCACAATTGCCCAAAGAACCCTGCCTGCTGGTTGGCTGGTCGCTGGGGGGCATGCTGGCCATGCAGCTCTCAGCCGCATTCCCTGAACGCATTGCTGCTCTGGTTTTAGTTTCAACCACACCACGTTTCAAAGCATCACATGAGTGGCCGCATGGCAGCTCCAATGAGCTGTTTGAAGGATTTAGCATAGCAGTCTCTTCAGGCTCCCCCAAAGCTTTGAACCGTTTTTTTGCGCTGATGTTGCATGGTGAAGAGATCAATCGTAGCGATTACAATGCCATTGCCAAAGCGGCGGTAGATCGTGAACAGAGCGTCAGCCCGTCCGGTTTGGAAGAGGGGCTTAAATTGCTTGAAGAGCTTGATCTGCGCTCTCTGGTAACAGAGATAAGACAACCCACACTGCTTATGCACGGTGACAATGATGCAGTCGTACCTGTTGAAGCTGGCCGTTGGCTGGCAGAACAAACGCAAAATCCTTCAAACAGACAACAGTTCTTCGACAACTGTGGTCATGCTCCACTGCTGACCCGGTCAGAAGAATTTAACCAATCACTTTACACATGGTGGCAACAACAGTGAATCAATCACATATCCATACCAATCAGGTCAAACGCTCATTTTCCGGCGCATCAGAGAGCTATGATGAACATGCTGTGCTGCAACGAGAAATCGGTGATCGCCTTATCGCGCACCTGAACTTCACCAAACTCGAACCCAAACGCATTCTCGATGTCGGTTGTGGCACCGGTTATTTCACCCGTCTATTGCGTGATAAATATAAAAAGGCTGAGATTACTGCTCTTGATCTCTCTGAATCTATGGTGAGAACAACACGAAAATCACATAAGCGCCGCATGCCCTGGCATGGCCGCCATCTGCACAGCATAGGTAATGCTACCGCCATGCCTTTCAAGGATGGCAGCTTTGATCTGGTCTGCTCCAACCTGGCCATGCAGTGGATTGCCGATCCCGCTGATATGATGATGGAGATGCGCCGCGTACTTGCTCCCGGTGGTTTAATGCTCTTCTCCACCTTTGGTCGCCGTACCCTGTTTGAACTGCGTCAAACACTGGCAGAAATTGATCCGATCAATGCAGGCTTAGTACTACCATTTCCCGATGTCATGAGCCTTGGTGATTCGATCATGAAAGTAGCCATTGAAATGCCTGTCACCGATGCTGATCTGTTTACCTTAACCTATCCCGACACCATCTCTCTGGTGCGTGAACTTAAGGGCCTGGGTGCATCTGCCTCCGCTATTCGCGGTCGCAAAAGTGGCCTCTATGGTCGTGCACTGATCCGTAAACTGGAAGCCCAATACAGCGAAAAACATCGCAATGAAGATGGCCGTATTCGCGCCACCTTCGAAGCGCTCTATGCCCAGGCATGGTACAAAGAAGCAGGTTATGAACACAGCGACAATATGATTCCTATTCGTGCCGATGGTGATGTACGGACCGATGGTCTCTAAGTGAGCAGTTCGAAACAGACCGTTTTCATCACGGCCACCGATACCGATGCAGGGAAAACCTGGATTACAGCCTCGGCAATTCGTGCACTGTTAAAAGAGGGGGTAACTGCCAAAGCACTCAAACCTATTGCTTGTGGTTTAGATGCGAATGGCAGGAATGATGATATCGAAGCACTGCTCGAAGCTCAGAACCTGAGTGATGCTGATCAGATCAATCTATTCAGCTACGCACTGCCCGCAGCACCATCACAGGCAGCCGCAGCAGAGAGTGAGATTGTAGATACAGACAAACTAGTACAGTGGTGTAAAAATGAAGCTGATCATGTCGATACCTGTCTGATTGAAGGGGTAGGGGGCCTGATGGTTCCGATCACTGACAACTGGTTAGTCTCCGACTGGATTGAAGCCATCCCCGATGCCGAAGTATGGTTAGTAGTAGGCTGTAAACTAGGTGCCATCAGCCAAACCCTGTTAACACTGGAAAAACTCAAACAGATGGGACGTTCACCAAGCCGTATTATTTTCAATGCCCAAAAACCGGAATACAATGATTGGATCACCCCAACCCGTTCAGCCATTGAACCGTTCCTTAACCAAGACTGCGCCATTCACTCCCCCAACTTCGGAGAAACCGCAAACCTTATCAGTTAAAGGAGAGCGGCCCTCTTTTTTTATTTCCTTCTATAAGATTCAATGTGTCAAACTGTTAAGCCTGATCCGGCACCCAAGTCCCTCTGGACTCACAGTTTTTGATCTGCCCTAACTATTGCCATATAGTAGCAAAACAACCTAGGGGAACGAGGTAGACCGCCCCATTATTCCCGGCCTAAAAGGTAACCACCGATGGGGTGGTAAAAGAGGGTGAAGCAATCAATAGCAGCAGAACTATGAGCGGTTCAAAACCGATTCCGTTTGACCTCATCAGCAGAAGCAGGGGGCCCCTCCTTCTTGGGGTTGTTTTGGTGATGCTTAACATAGCGGGAAATGCGACATCCGGCTTACTGCGTTATGATCGTTCAGCAATTCTGGATGGAGAACTCTGGCGACTGCTAAGCGGCCACTTTATACATATGGGGTGGAGCCACCTCGGAATGAATCTGGCTGGGCTGGCCCTTATTTGGATGCTTGCTGGCAAGTGGCTATCGCTAAAAGAGGCCCTGTTTACGATCATCTTCTCTGCCCTGGCTATAGGTTTGGGACTGTTAGCCATAAATTCGGAAGTATCATGGTATGTGGGATTCTCAGGAATTCTACATGGAATTTGGACTGCAGGATCAATATCCGGCATGCGCAGCTCCCACTGGGAGGCATACGCACTCTTTATTCTCCTTGTTGCAAAACTGGGCTGGGAACAGCTGTTTGGCCCACTGCCCGGTTCAGTCGAAATGGCTGGCATCTCAATAGTTGTGGATGCCCACCTTTATGGGGCATCCACCGGCCTCCTGCTGGCAGCCCTATTGAAACGCGGAGATTAAACGATCACTTTGCGCCGAATAGCAGTGCTGGCCATACACAGCAAACCAAGCAGAATCAGAATAGAACCAAAACTTCCTCCACCCCCAGCAGGTGCGGCCGGTGCAGCAGCGGTAGTTGCATTGGCTGTTACGCTTATTGAGGTACGAGCATCACGCCCCTGGGCCACGACCCGGTAGCTCAGCATCGTACCTGCGGGGGCAGCAGTATCCGAATAGCTTACAATGCCGGCGGCAAGTGTGGCAATGGTAGTAAAAGCACCACCGGCACTGCGCTGCACCAGATAGTTCTGCTCACTTATCGAATTATCGGTCCAGCTCAGATTCACCTGCGTAGCAGAAGCTACCGTGGCTGCGACAGCGGTAGCAGGATGCAGCGGCATCGACATTTTAGCGTTGATTCTGCGACCTGATGCCGTTGTTCCGACCAGAGCCGCCAGCAGATCACCATTATTGAGGATACGGCTCCGCAGCTGCAGGTTGGTCAGCGTCGGATCAGCAGCCCAAACAAGCGCAGCCAGACCAGCTACATGTGGTGTTGCCATACTGGTGCCGTTCAAGAATCCGTATTCCGTACCCGCATGCACCGTACCAGGTACAGTAATGGCTATGTCATCCAGATGCATGCCGTCAGCTATAACTGAAGCATTCGTTTTCATGCGGAAACGAACCTGTGATGTAGCCATTCCATCCAGCACCTGCAAATCTCCATCGCCACCAAAAGAAGTTGAGGGAATCCATGCCCCACCAGTGCTCCCAGTCCAACCGGATGATCCAAAAGGATTCGTCCATGCCACGCCGTTACTGGAGTGCTCCAGAAAGATTCCATCGAGTCCCAGCTCTGTATCCAGCATTAGAGCATAACTAAGCACGGCACCCTGCTGACCAGTCAAATCACAGACCGGAGATGTGGCACGGTATTCGCGGTTGTTTGCATACAAAGTTCCGGGCGAGTCGGTAAGACTATACAGTGGAGAGAGTGCGGCTTCCGTCGTGATCCCCACGGTGTTTGCCAGCGGATTCAATAAGTTATCAAACGTCGTTGGAGTCCATCCTTCCAGGGTTGCTGTATCAAAATTCCAGCCACAGACATTGACCCGGGCAGGCGGAGTGCTGCTTGATATATTAGTGCCCGGGGCTCCAACATCCACTGTGGTGGCACCAAAATTTGAAAAAGTTGCCTTGGCATCATTCTGGTCGGTTGCCGCCACTGAAATAATGTTGGGCTGATTATAGTTGACCGGGTAATAGGCCGTAGTGTCATTATTTGTGCCGCTGTTCCCTGCGGCAGCCACAAAAATAACACCCGCCGCATTCGCATTGGCAATCGCTAGATCCATGAGATCTCCAGCTGTGCCACCGGTCCCTCCAAAGCTTGCATTGATCACCTTGGCGCCATTGGCAACCGCATAATCAACCGCAGCCACTTCACTTGCTGTAGTGAGGCGCCCAATACTATTAGCCGCACGCAGAGGCATAATTTTCACAGCCCAACAGACGCCAGTTCCGCCTATACCGTTATTACCAACAGCTCCGATCGTACCTGCAACATGAGTACCATGGCCGGAAACGTTAAAATCCATTGGATCATTATCACCCTGCACAAAATCCCAGCCGCGAATATCATCAACAAAACCGTTAGCATCATTGTCAATAAAGTCTCCAGCCACTTCACCCGCATTTGCCCAAACATTTGCAGCCAGATCCGGATGATTGTAATCCACACCTGAATCGATTACGGCCACAGTGACCGAGCTGCAATTGGTGGTTTCATTCCATGCCGCAATAGCCGAAATATCCGCACCGGAAACACCAGCAACAGTATTTACTGTTTGCCCCGCATTATTCAGGCCCCAATATTGGCTAAACCGTGGGTCGTTTGGAGTAGCCATCACATGATGGATGTAATTAGGTTGGACATGCGCCACCCAAGGCTGTGCAGCAAGTGTATTCATCACACCCTGCACCGATTGACCAATAGGAAGTTTGAGCCGAACAAATGGGGTGATTCCTTTGTTCTCAATAATCACACTCATACCCATACTGGCAAAACTCCCCTGCATCTGCATAAGCTGTTTGGGCACGACCAGCACCTCTCCGGGCACATAATTCAGACTGGTGCCAGCGCCAGTTGGTGCTGCCATGACCCGATTAGCTATCAGCCTATTAACCCCATTGGCTGCCATGGAAATATCATCCTGATTAACGCCAAAGGATGTTGTTGGCAACGCGATTAACACGGCCGCAAAAACGGTATAACTACAAATCAGTTTTTTCATTTAATTATCCCACAATTTATTGAACGGTCTGGTTCTGATGTTTGTAATTCGGCTGAGCGGCACAAAAAACGGATGATTCCTGTTTCAACGTTTGGATGACCTGTTCCATGCTGCGATCATCCGACCAGCCAAGCGTCATGATTTGTGGAGATGAACGGTGGTTGATAACAAGCAGGCGTACCTTCACCTGTTTCTCAACTTCTTGATCAGCTACACCAAAACACAATCTCACGACCACTTCGTGTGGCGCTATTGATTGCGCTCCCGCTCCATGGGGCGGTGATAAGATTGTTTGTGTCCGGGTCTCTGCAAGTTTTTCAGTCGATGGCAGTGTGGTTAGCTCCGTACAGGCAGTTAAATAAGTTGCGCCCAGCAGAGTGATGAGAAGCCTCAGTCTATCATCGGATAGCTTCTTAACCCATTTTCCTGTTCGATATATCCCGGAGTGCCTGCCGGAACCTCGGAGCCGAAAAACCCGACCAGTTTCACCCGCTCTCAATGACATTATCAACCTTATTGCTAAAGATAAGCCCCAGATATTGCGTCTCTTTTCTATTAATACAGGCACTTGATTGAACCTATCCTCGGCGAAAAAAAGGTTCGAGCCTTTTTCCTGATCTCAGTCATGACCTTGCCCCATCAATTCTAAATTCAACTTGCTGTGCGCAAAGGAACGATGATAAGGTGATGGAACTCCATGTATGAATGCGCCGTCCTGGCGGTCCTGCCTCAATCATTTTTATATCTATTCGCGCTTACTTCAACATATGCTCCTGAGAAGCACTTCAGTAATCATCAGACCACGGCGGATGCTGCTCCCAATGAACTGCGCTTTCATCATCAATATTGATGAAAAACCGCATTTAACCGCTTCTGTTTTGTAAAAATATTCAGTAGCGGTCTTTTTCAAGAAAAAATAGAACCAGCATGATGCGTTGAAGTGTCACTTATTGAGAAGAGGCGTCTGCCTACCTTGTTGTCCTCTGCATTAGAATGCCTGCCCGGTGCCCAGGTAAAAGCGCCAACGTTTAGTGGCTACACCATAGGCCACATCACCGCGAATCGTACCTTTGGCTAACCAGCGCATGGTCCAGCGGAAACCACCGCCAGCACCGACAGCCATCCCTCGTGTGACCGATGTACCCACTTTCCCGCCAATCTTACCCAGGTCGGTAAAAGCGACCAACTGAAAATTTGAACCTTTCCGAATGGGGAAACGCCCTTCAAAAGTGCCGTAAAGATAGTGGGTACCCTGCAGTTCACCCGGATAATAGCCCCGCAAGCCATTGCGATTGCCAATATCAAATACACCAGACCGCATCACATCGCCAGTAAGTAATCCCCCATTCAGGCGAAAGTTCAGCGTTCTATCTCTAGAAAACGCATAATATTTTTTCCCTGAAACTGCATGGGTATAGGTGTTAATCGTGGAGCCAAGACCACGATGTGCAATCGCCAACGCATAACTCAATGCTCTGCCGGTAAGCCAGGTAATATGATCATTAATGTGACTATAGCTCAGACCAGCTGAAGCAGATCGCACACGCTCACCAGTGATATTATTCTGCGGTATGCCTGAAAGAAAGCGGTATTCAGCATTTGAGCCGGAGAGGCCAGCATTCACAGTCCAGCCTTCATTCGGTACTTCATCCAATGCATACGAAAAAGCAATCGCGGCACTCTTGCCTGTCTGCAGATACTGGGCTGTCTGGAGTCCCAAATCATAGACATCCAGAAGAGAACGACCCCAGCTACCACTGATCGACATACTCAGCTTTGAATTTGCAACTCTGCGCCAGTCATAGGCTGCATCATAAGAGGTTCCCTTAAGGGCGGAAAAGTTTTTTCCCGTTTCGCGTTTATAACCTAGGCGCGCATGGTGATTCAAACCCCATAAATTATACTCATCCACCACAATCGACGCAGATGAAGCACCATTATCAGCACGCGCTCCTTGCGGCAGCACCCACAATGTCCAGCGCTCTTTCACGCGGATATGTACCACACCTTGTGCATCCGGTGGAGAAACCACGGCTTCACTGAATATGCCCAGATTACGCAACCGGCGTTCTGTATTCACAGAAAAACTTTCCTGCCAGATGTCACCAACCTTAAACGGTAGTTCACGCAACACGGTAGCCTCTTTCGTGCGCTCCAGCCCTTCTATATTCAGTCCGTTAATGACTAATACAGGTGCCGCCATTGCACTCCAGACCATACACAGGGAGGCAATTAATAGAAGGCTATATTGGAATCGCGGTTGCATCATATGATTCAAGTATAGTTAATGCCGAAGATAATAGTAATAGTGACATCACATCAGTATCTGGCGCGGATAAAGAACTGAACATTTCACTTCACGCGATCTGTAACGCAGCAAATAGAGCAGGGAAATCAGCGTTAAAAGCAATAATATAGAATCAAACTCTCATCACTGGTCTTGGAGGCTGTTTAGGAATGAAATCCAGTGTTACAGATAAAGACAAAGATAAGCGCTCTGACCAGCGCTACGGGCAGTAAAGGTTTTATCTTTTTCAACAACAAACTCATCACCCGCATGATACGTAGTCCATTCCGATGATCCCGGCAGTTTCACTTCCAGGCAACCTGAGGTAACCGACATAATCTCTTTTGTCGAAGTCCCGAATTCATAACTGCCTGCTGCCATCACACCGATAGTAGCCGGGCCTTTGTCTGTTTCAAATGCGATGGATTTTACTTTGCCATCGAAATATTCATTGGTTTTAAACATGTGGTACTCCCATAAATAGTTACTGCACTGTAAATCGCTACTGCCTGCCACAATTCATCAGGAGTAAGTAGCGGCGCTCCCGCTACGCGATAGCGGCTTTGTTTAATTAAACGAGCATCAGCTCACCCGAAGGGTGAAGGATAGGAAGTCCCGAATCACAAATCTACAGGATAGTAGATTTGAACGGCGAATAGCCGCCTGAAGGGTGAGGGCCAGGAAGTCCTGAATCACAAATCTACAGGATAGTAGATTTGGACGGCGAATAGCCGCCCGAAGGGTGAGGGCCAGGAAGTTCCAAATCACAAAAAGGCAGGACAGCCGTTTGGACGAGCTTCAGATCGCCCGCAGGGTGAGGGCCATGGACGGCCCGAATCACATCAAGTATCACTGTCGATTTATAAATCGATCACACCCTTCCAGCCAAAGGCCAGCATCAAGGCTAGCATCGGTGCACCGGAAGCAACTTTTCCTTCAGCCAACATCTCCAGACTTGTTTCACGTGAAACCCAAAGCGTCCGAATATCCTCATGCTCAGCATCGCAGCCACCACCAGCACCAACCGGTTTATCTTTATCTACCAGGCCCAAAAACAGGTCAATGCGTTCAGAGCACGCGCCTGGTGTGGTATAATAACGGCCTAAAAATGTGACCTGAGAGGGGATAAAACCGGCCTCTTCCTCTGCCTCACGAATCACAGCCTGCTCAGCAGTTTCACCCTGATCTATCATGCCAGCAACAATCTCCATCAACCATGGATTATCACCGCGAGCAACAGGACCAATACGAAATTGTTCCAATAGAAGCACTTCATCCAGCCTGGGATCATACAATAACAGCGCTGCAGCATCGCCCCGTTCCATGTTTTCGCGTTTGACTTGCAAGGATCCGCCATCAAATCGATCGTGCTCAAGCAGATATTCATCCATGCCAAAAAAGCCCTGATAGACCCGCTCTTTTTTGATTATTTTATAACCCATGTCTAACCTCCACGCTGATAATCCTTCCCGCACACTATCCTTCAATGCTACAGTAAGCCGCATGAAGATTCTGGTTGTTGAAGATGAAGAACGTGTTGCCCACTTTATTCAGAAAGGTTTAAAGGAAGAAGGGCATGCTGTTGACGTCTCTTATGATGGCGAAGATGGTGAATTTTTAGGCTCGGTGAATGATTATGATTTAATCATTCTGGACCTGATGCTACCGAAGAAAAATGGTATTGTGGTATGCCGTGAACTACGTGCCGGCGGGGTATCGACGCCCATATTGATGCTAACCGCACGTGACTCCATTGAAGATAAAGTACGCGGTCTTGATGCCGGTGCAGATGATTATTTGCCCAAGCCATTTGCATTTGAAGAACTGCTTGCACGCGTGCGGGCCCTGTTGCGCCGTCAATCGGACAACAAATCTCCAGTGCTCAGTATTGCCGATCTCTCACTCGATCCGATCAGTCGCCGTGTAACCCGAAATGACACACCTATTCGTTTGACCACCAAAGAGTATGCTCTATTGGAATATCTATTGCGTAATCCCAATAAGGTGTTGTCCCGCACCCTGATTGGTGAACATGTCTGGGATATGAACTTCGATCCGGAAAGTAATGTAATTGATGTATATGTCAGTCATCTGCGCTCTAAAATCGATAAGGGTCATGAAAAGCCACTACTGCACACCTTGCGTGGTCAAGGTTATCTGCTTAGCGATAACTCACCACCGGCGTGATCAAATCAAGAACATTGTTTTGAATCATTATCCATCAGCCCAAAGCAATACCTGTTTTGAGTAGCAACCCCATGAGCATGCTAAACTGGTTGCGTTCCAATGTTTTCCGCACCTTTCGTGGTCGATTGGCCATGCTCTACATCACACTGGAACTCGGTATTTTATTGTTTGCCGCAGTAGTGCTGTACAGTGTGTTATCCAACCGTGTTTACCATGAAGTGGATGAACAACTGATGACTCAGGCAGGTAGCCTGGTCGATGAACTGGAAAGTTCTCCATTTTATTTCTGGTCACGTCATTTGGGCACCTACGCCGACCATTTTCAGGGGCCGGTACAGCTGGTAGCGGCAAACGGACTTATACTATTCAGTGCCAATCTCTCGCTTATTGATAAAGGTGGCAACGATGTCAGTCGCGCACTCGCACATACCTTTAGTGCCGGTACACCCTCTTTTGCTTCTACAAAATCATTATTGAATAAAGCAAATATCCGCGTTGTAGCATTTCCCATCCATAAAGGGGGGCGTATCACCGCCACTCTCCTACTCGGTCACAGTACGGCAGATATTCGCTCAGTCTTTAATATTTTATATGTTGTCGGTGGTATTCTCGGCCTGTTTTCTATCATTATCAGTGCCGTAGCTGGTTATTATATGGCCAAACGGGCGTTAGAACCCATTCAGGAAATCACATCTACTGCACGTGGTGTAGCTGCTGGTGATCTATCCAGACGGCTTAAATCCAAGTCTCAAGATAAAGAGATTCAAATTCTTGTGCGTGTATTGAATAAAATGTTCGGTGATCTTGAAACGAGTTTTAAAGCGCAAAAACGTTTTACCGCTGACGCTTCACATGAATTACGCCTACCGCTCACCATTCTGAAGGGTGAAATTGAAGTAGCCTTGCGCCACCCACGCAGTGAAGAGGAATATCAACAGATATTACAACAGCAGTTGGGTACCATTGATCGTATTCAACGCATTGTGAATGATCTGCTCACTCTGGCACGCGCTGAAGCCGGTCAATTTGAAGTGGTGCAGACATCCGTAGATCTATCGCTATTATTGCAAGAGGTGGGGCAACAACATCTGATTCTGTTCGACTCTCAGCAGATCAATCTCGATATGCAAATTGAAGATGACCTCATCATGATGGGCGAGGAAAATCAGATTGAGCGAACTGTGATGAACCTGCTCTCCAATGCATTCAAACACGCCCCCGAAAAATCGAGCATTGTGCTTTCCGCCAAATCAGAAGGAAATTCAGCCATCATCTGTATTCGCGATGAAGGGCCGGGGATTGCAGAGGAACAACAACAGCGTCTGTTTGACCGCTTTTACCGTGCCGATGATGCCCGCTGCCGAAAAGATGGTGAAGGTGCTGGGTTGGGGTTGGCAATTTGTAAACGCATTATTGATGCCCACGATGGTGATCTTTGGGTGGATAGCAGACCAGGTGAAGGCGCGGCATTTTATATACGCCTGCCCTTATCCAGTATCGCCATCAATCAAAACCATCAAAATCGCCTGAATGATATTCTAACCAAGACACATCCTGTTTAAGAGCCAGCTAATAAAAAACTATGCCCATTTCTTAAGGTATTACTTTTTATCAAAACATTCATCATGACCAGATTACCCTACGTCCATCAATCACAAATCCGTGTTCCACCATGCGCCTGAGTGTGTTTGGGTAGAGTTTGTGTTCCTCTTTCTGGATACGTCCGTGCAGGCTATCGCGGCTATCATCATCCAGGACGGGGACAATGGCTTGCGCCAATATTGATCCGCCATCGAGCACTTCATCAACCAGATGCACTGTGCAACCGGACAGCTTCACTCCATAAGAGAGTGCATCTTCAACTGCCTTTGCTCCGGCAAAGGAGGGAAGAATAGATGGGTGGATATTAATGATGCGTTGAGGAAAACGGCGCACAAAAAAAGAAGAGAGAATGCGCATGTACCCCGCCAGGACAATCCACTGACAACCATAATGATCTATCAAATCTGCACATGCTGCATCAAACTGGGCGCGATCCTGATAATCTTTCGGATTCAGATAAATGACATGTGGAACACCCGCATCACGGGCAATGGAGAGTGCTGCTGCATGCTCTTTATCAGAAATTACCAGACGTATATCTACAGGGCATTCACCGGCAGCAACTGATTCAAGGATCACCTTCAGATTACTACCACGGCCTGATGCCATCACCGCGACTGCTTTTTTGGAATTCATAAATCACCCGTATCTTGCCATTGATACAGCCAATGGCTGCATGGCAAACTCTTAATCATCGCCAAAAGAAAGCAAGCAGCTGATAAACGCACTACTATTCAACTACAGTGCATCTTCATAATATGATTGATCTACACCAGTTCAGGCAATAGAGCGTGATCTATTCTAAGAGAGCCAATTACTATTTTTCTATGAATCGAGGTACATATTGCGATATGCCAAGTGTGGCTGTTTTGGAAAAAACCACATTGCGAATTTTGTACCAGTAGGTACCAAAGAAAATTATAAATGCACCAAACCCGGCAAAAATTAACAGTGTTAAATTTTCAATATCAAACGCATTCGTTTTCGACAACGCAATCACGGCATAAATAGCATACGATAGACTCGAGACCAGTAGTGCTCGCCGATCGACGTATAAAGCCAACAAAAAGAAGAGTAGAAAAAATGCAATGATGAACAGCTCAGGGAAGACCCCTGATGATGCCCCCTGTGATATAAGCAGATTCACCATTACCCCATGCACAATCAATGGAGCTGCAAGCAGGTGAAGCCAGAATGCGGCATCACTAAACCTAGTTTTACGATCCACATCATGGGCATCAAACCACATCGCCACTACAAATACGATAAGGCCATAGATCGTAAACATGTATTGGGCATTGAGCAGATCAATATCGATAATAATGCTCAGTATGCCCATGCAACCCAATGCGATAGGCAACATCGTGAATGGTATTTTGTAACGCCAATAAAACAGACCCGCTAATGATGTCACTAACATCAAATTGAACAGGCCGTAGTCCGTAATCGACAACTCAAGCAGTTGGCAGGCAAAATAGAGCGTAGAAATCAGTAAGACAATGCCCGGTAAAACAAGTCTGCGACCACGCACCAGCCATTCTGTCGTGGCGATTAATAACAGCAGAGGGACTATATTCATCCATGTGCTCATATCTATCTGCGCAGATGCCACAGATACAAACACGATGCCCAGAGTGATAAACACATCACCAAAGCTGCGTACAAATTTCAATTGACCTTCTGAGTGATCGTGCTCAGACACAGGTTCACTTGATGCAAAAAAAGTGAGCAATGATTCAACTTGCTCTTTGGTGATAATACCTTGTTCGGATGCTGCTTCTAATTGATGACGATTCATTATATTCCTGTTCAAAAAAAGAGGGTACCAAAAGGCACCCTCTATATGATTTATTTATCAAAAAGTTAGTTAATCAATCAACGTAACAGCGTCACCATCACGTTGATGAACCGTACCAATACGATAGGTGGTTTCACCAGACGCTTTCAGTGAAGCTTCAACTTTTTCTGCTTCGCTCTCTGGCAGCACAACCGCAAAACCGATCCCCATATTAAAAGTGCGATAACGCTCATCGCGTGCTACATCCGCAAAACCAAGCAGGTATTCAAATACTGGTGGTACAGGCCATGAACCCACATCAATAGTTACGGCCAGATCATCAGTTAACAGGCGTTCAAAGTTATCAAACATGCCACCACCGGTGATATGGGAGAAAGCGTGAATGTCTGCATCAGATTTCATCAACGCATTTACAGCAGGCACATACAGGCGGGTAGGGGATAGAACACCTTCTACGGCCTTACGACCATCGGATAGTACATCATTGAGTAAATCAGCTTCACCGAGCTCCAGCAGCTTGCGAACCATCGAGAAACCATTGGAATGCGGGCCATTGGAAGCCACGCCGATAATAATATCACCAGCGGTAATCTTACTACCATCCACCATTTTAGGTCTATCAACCACACCAACACAGAAACCACCGATATCGTAATGACCCGGTGCATACATCCCCGGCATTTCAGCAGTTTCACCACCCACCAGAGAACATTCGCATGTATTACATGCATCGGCGATGCCTTCAACCACACCGGCTAATGTTTCACCAGCCAGTTTACCTGTCGCCAGGTAATCAAGGAAAAACAGCGGCGTTGCACCAAGTGCAGCCAGATCATTCACACACATTGCAACCGCATCAATACCGGCAACATGTGGTTTATCGTATTCCTGCAGCAGCAACAGTTTGGTACCTACACCATCAGTACCGGAAACCAGTACCGGCTCTTCCATATCGGAAAAATCAGGTTTAAACAGGCCACCAAAACCACCAAGGCCGGAGAGTACTTCCGGACGCATGGTACTATTTACCGCCTTTTTAATTCTGCCAACAAAGGCATTACCTGCATCAATATCCACGCCACAATCGGCATAACTTAAACTCTTCTTATCAGTCACAATGAAATCCTTTATTACTATTTATACGTCGAGATTGCGTACTTTCAGTGCATTGTCTTGAATGAATTTACGACGAGGTTCAACCGCATCACCCATCAAGGTAGAAAATGCTTCATCGGCATTCACCACATCTTCCAGTGTTACCTGCAAAAAGGTACGCACCTTAGGATCCATGGTGGTTTCCCATAGCTGTTCCGGATCCATTTCACCCAAACCTTTATAACGCTGAATGCCCAAACCTTTACGGCCCTCTGATTCAATCAAAGCAGCCACATCATCAAAGTGTGAAATAGGCCACACTTTATCACCATGTGTCATCTGCGCACCCTCTTCAACAAGATCCTGCATAGAAACACATAGTTTCTGCGCTTCAGCAAATTCAGCCGTACCAACCAGATCTTTATCCAGGCGTGAAATCATCACACGGCCATGATCACGACGCTGGAACTGAACCCAGAAGCTACCATCTTCTGCATCTTCCATGATTTTCCAGTTCAGTGTTTCATCTTCACGGGTAGATAGATTAAACGCCTCGGATAGTTCATTCAGCCGTGCTTCTAACAAATCACGGTCACGCATCATCTTAATGCTGGTTTTACCACTTTCGATCAGGAATTTCAGTACGGTCACATCAATGCGCTGAGATAACCGGCTCTGCAGACGCTGCAAACGGTTGATACTACGCACCGTAGTTTGCAAACGCTCCCCGGACATCGCTGTTGCGGTTTTATTCGAAAAATATTCTTTGGATTCACTACCGTGTTCAAGCAGAAACTCGAACAGCTCATCATCATTGGCGATATAACGTGCTTTTTTACCACGTGTCACACGGTAAAGCGGTGGCTGGGCAATATAGAGATGACCGCGTTCGATCACTTCCGGCATTTGACGATAGAAGAAGGTCAGCAGCAGTGTCAAAATATGCGATCCATCCACATCCGCATCGGTCATGATGACAACTTTATGATAACGCAGTTTGGCAATATCAAAATCATCTTTACCAATACCGGTACCCAATGCAGTAATCATCGTACCGATTTCCTGAGATGATAACATTTTATCAAAACGGGCTTTTTCTACATTCAGAATTTTACCTTTCAGCGGTAAAATAGCCTGTGCTTTGCGGTCGCGTCCCTGCTTGGCTGAACCGCCAGCAGAGTCCCCTTCCACCAGATAGATTTCGGACAAGGCCGGATCTTTTTCCTGACAATCAGCCAGTTTACCCGGCAAGTGGGATATATCGAGTACGCCTTTACGGCGGGTTAAGTCACGCGCTTTTCGCGCCGCATCACGCGCCATGGATGCTTCTGCAACCTTACCGACAATCTTTCTGGCTTCTTTTGGATTCTCTTCAAACCATTCAGCCAGCTTTTCATTCACAACACTTTCAACAATAGGGCGCACTTCAGAAGATACGAGTTTCTCTTTGGTCTGTGATGAGAATTTTGGATCAGGTACTTTAACCGACAACACAGCCGTTAAACCTTCACGACAATCTTCACCAGTCAGGCTCACTTTAAGTTTTTTAGTCAAGCCATTGGCAGTAGCATAACTGTTGATTGTACGTGTTAATGCACCACGCAAACCGGCTAAATGTGCACCACCATCTTTTTGCGGAATATTATTGGTAAAACAGAAAATATGTTCCTGGTATGATTCCGTCCATTGCATGGAGAGCTCAACAACCACATCATCTTTTTCTGCATTCATACTCACACACTGGTCATGCAGCGAGGTACGTGCACGATTCAAATGTGTTACAAAGGCTGAAATACCGCCTTCATAGGCAAACACCACTTTATTATCGGTGCGTTCATCGAGCACCTCAATATGCACCCCGGAGTTCAGGAAAGAGAGCTCACGCAGACGTGAGGATAAAATATCAAATGACATATTGCGATGAGAGAAAACATCCAGACTTGGTAAAAAACGCACCTCGGTTCCAGATCCGGTTGCATCACCAATCACTTTTAGCGGTTCCTGTGGATCACCCATCTTATATTTCTGGTAATGCACCTTACCTGCACGACGAACAACCAGTTCCAGTGACTCTGATAGCGCATTCACTACCGATACACCCACCCCATGCAGACCACCAGATACTTTATAGGAGTTATCATCAAATTTACCACCGGCATGCAGCACCGTCATAATCACTTCAGCAGCAGAAACATTTTCTTCTGAATGCATATCAACTGGAATACCACGACCATTATCACGCACAGTTACCGAATCATCAGAGTGAACAATCACTTCAATCTTATCGCAATGGCCAGCCAACGCTTCATCAATGGCATTATCGACAACCTCAAACACCATATGATGCAAGCCTGTACCATCATCCGTATCACCAATGTACATACCTGGACGCTTGCGAACAGCATCCAAACCACGCAAGACCGTAATACTGTCTGCACCATATGCTGTCTGTTCTACTTGAGACTCATCTGAAGCGCTCATGCTGCTTCCTCCATTACTCTTTCACTCGTTAACGGCTCATCCACCACATAGGCTGTTAAGCCCTGTGATGTTAAACGTTGAATATTAATACACAATGTCGGTGATACAAACACACCATCCGGTGCTGTCATTAAAATTTGTGCCGGGCTTTTCTGTAAATGTTTAAACAGTCTTAACTGGCGTTGTTGATCCAATGATTCCAAACAATCATCCAATAACAGAACCGGAATCAAGCGCCTGTGTTTTGCCCACAAAGCGCACTCTGCCATTTTTATAGCTATAGCTGCCAGCTTTTGCTGGCCACGCGATCCTGCACTACGAATTTCCCGTTCCTGAAAATGGATATTCACCACATCTACATGTGGTCCAAAACGCAAGCTACCTAAGCGAGCATCTTCATGGCGTTTTTCTTTCAAACGCTCAAGCCATGCCTCTTTTGCATATTCCGGCATCTGCATGGACAAACTAATCACATCTTCAGTCAGTGGTGTCTCATCTACCAACAGGGCATTCAACTCTTCCAGTATCATTTCTCGTGCCTGCACAATAGGCATACCATAATGCACAATCTGCTGCTCCCAGACATCCAATTCATCTGAGAAATTCTTTTTCCGCAATAAACGACCACGCTGCATCACAGCGCGCAAATAACGTTCGTAATTTGTGCGCATCTGCTGATAGCAAATGATAATCAGCGCATCAAGCCAGCGTCTGCGTTCGCCCGGTGCACCATCAATGATTTTTCTTCCCTGTGGTGCATCCACCAATACTGGAAACGATTCACTGACATCTTTTCGACGTTGAATTTCACGACCCTGCAAACGCACCGATGTTTGCCCCTGTCTGCCCGCCACACTCAAATGCATAGGGCCAAAACGGTGCCATTGACCATGAATCATAAAACGTTTCTGACTATGTTGAACCAATAGCGGACTACGTGACTGACGAAATGAACGTCCGTGTGCCATCAAACTTATCGATTCCAGCAGCGTGGTTTTACCACTGCCATTACCACCAATAATTAAATTCAGACCCGAAGTTACCGACCACTCCAATTCATTATGGCAACGCAAATGACTGACTTTCACACGATGTAAAGTCAGTGGTGTTGCCCATTGAAAGTTATCGTGGGAAGAGAGCACTCAGATATATATCCAGGTTATCAAGATAAATCGACTTAAATTCGCATCGGCATAATCACATATCTGGATTGCTGATGTTCATCACTGGAAATCAGGATAGGTGAGAGTTCATCCTTCAAAGCAATGGAAACGGCCGGAGATTTAATTGCGCCCAGAGTATCACGCAAATATTTACCATTAAATCCAACCGCAACTTCCGAACCATTGTAATCTGCTGCAATATGTTCTTCAGCTTCTTCCTGCTCAGTATTATGTGCAGATACATCAATACCTTTCTCTGAAAATACCAAACGAATATCATGGGTAAACTCATTGGCAACAATCATACTACGACGTAAAACCTGATCAAAAGTACTACGCTCAACCACTGCTTTAGATGGATTATCAACAGGAATTACATCCTGATAAACAGGGAAGCGTGCATCTATCAATTTTGAAACCAATACATTCGAACCAGCTTTCACTCTGATCTGACGCTCACCAAGAGAAAGTTCGATCTGCTCTTCACAATGATCACACAGTTTACTCAACTCAATCACTGCTTTTCTTGGCACAATACAGGTTTTCTTTTCAGATGTTTGTTCTAAATGAATTTCAGAGAGTGCTAATCGATGTCCATCCGTTGTCACCAGGCGCAACATCTGTTGTTCATCAATTTCAAACAGGGTACCAGTAAGATATTTTCTTGTTTCATCTGTAGACATGGCAAAACTTGTAGCAGAAATCATATCACGCATGGTATCGCTGGAGAGTGAAATGGATGATTCGTTGGATTCTTCAGAAATAGCCGGATATTCACCGGCTGCAAGGGAAGCGACCCTGAAACGAGAACGACCACTGCGAATCACTACAAAACCATCTCCGGTTTCCAGCGTAACATCCTCTTCAGGATCCAACTCTTTAATAATTTCAAATAATTTACGTGCGGATACTGTTATCGATCCTTCTATTTTCACATCAGCAGCTGATTGACTACGTAAACCAACTTCCAAATCCGTTGCAGTGATCGATAGCATACTCTCTTTCGCTTCTAACAAAAGATTAGCAAGAATTGGAATAGTATGGCGTCTTTCAACAATGCTTTGACAGTGTTGTACAGCCTGTAATAAAGACGCTCTGGTTATTGTTAAATTCATACCTACTTCCTTTTTCTCTTATTTATTAAAGAAATTAGTCGTAATCATAGGGCCTGTGGACGAAGTGGATAAGTCGTGAAACCCTTACTCTGCTTAATAAATAAGTTTTTGTGATGTGGACACATACTATAAATTACTGTGGACAGTATGTGAATCGTTGATCATGTAG
>Ga0316202_10000976_pt1 | contig 24986 bp, 24 predicted proteins | sample 3monrhotite_MG_FD_204934 | JGI IMG/M metagenome (GOLD analysis project Ga0316202, IMG submission 204934) | Microbial mat bacterial communities from mineral coupon in-situ incubated in ocean water Damariscotta River, Maine, United States -... | ecosystem: Environmental > Aquatic > Marine >... | reverse complement strand
GGGCCGCCTATGATCCGGTTCTGCCGCATGCAGCGCAGGATGCCTCGCATGCACTGCGACTGGCCGCGCGGATGGGGGCAGTGCAATGAGCCACAGTTTCCCTGTACGGGTGTTCTATGAAGACACCGATATGGCCGGCATCGTCTATTACGCCAATTACCTGCGCTATATTGAGCGGGCCCGGTCCGACATTGTGGAGCAGATGGGCGTTGATCAACGCGCCATGCGCGACGAGGATCTGGTGTTTGTCATCACACGGGTCGAGGCGGACTACCTCGGTTCTGGCCGGTTTGGTGACCGGCTTGAGGTGCGCACCACCCATCACGGCAAGGGCGCAACGCGCTGGATCTTTGACCAAGAGGTGCTGCGCGGCGAAGAGGTGATTTTCCGCGCCAAGGTCACAGCTGTCTGCATGACAACCGCCGGAAAACCGACCCGTTTGCCAGCAAAACTCCGCTCAATGCTGGCCGATCCGGCGGAATAAGGCCGTTGCACTAGCTTTCACTCTTGCACTTCGCTAGATTCAGGCGAAATGGAGCCTTGAAAACAGGGCCCTTGAGGCAGCACGCCGTGAAAACGGCACAAAAATGAGCGGGAAAAATGGAAGCAGAAACGCTGGCATTGGCGCAGGAGATTGATTTCTCCATGTGGGGTCTGTTTGCGCGGGCAACGCTGACGGTGAAACTGGTGATGATCATGCTGATCATCGCGTCCTTCTGGTCTTGGTCGATCATCGTCCAGAAACTGATCCAATATCGCAGCGCCCGAAGCGAGGCCGCGCGGTTTGATCGGGCGTTCTGGTCGGGGGAGCCGCTGGATGGTTTGTTTGACACCATTGGCGCAGATCCTGATGGACCGTCGGAAAAGATTTTTGCGGCAGGCATGTCGGAATGGCGCCGTTCCCACCGCGATGATGGCGGGTTGATCCCCGGTGCCACCGCACGGATTGACCGCAGCATGGATGTGGCTATCGCCAAAGAGGCCGAGCGCCTGCAAAAAGGACTGACGGTTTTGGCGACGGTCGGCTCGTCTGCACCCTTCATCGGCCTTTTCGGCACCGTGATCGGCATCATGAACGCCTTTATCGAAATTGCAGAACAACAAAACACCAACCTCGCGGTGGTGGCGCCCGGCATTGCCGAGGCGCTCTTGGCGACGGGTCTTGGCCTGCTGGCCGCGATCCCGGCGGTGATTTTCTACAACAAACTGTCGGCAGACAGTGACAGGGTTTTGGGCACGCATGAGGCCTTTGCGGATGAATTCGCTACGATCCTGTCGCGCCAGTTGGACAGCTGATCCATGGGCGCAGGTGTAGTCAAAAAGCAAGGCGGGGGCGGACGCGGCCGCAGGCGTGGCCGGGTTCAGCCGATGTCAGAGATCAACGTGACGCCTTTTGTAGACGTGATGCTGGTGCTGTTGATCATCTTTATGGTGGCCGCGCCTTTGCTGACGGTCGGGGTGCCGGTTGAACTGCCCAAAACTGCCGCAGGTGCCTTGCCCGCCGATCAAGAAGAGCCGCTGACCGTGACCATCACCGCAGAAGGTGCGGTGCAGATCCAGACCACACAGGTGGAACGCGCCGCGCTTGTTACACGTCTTCGCGCCATCGCGGCAGAGCGGACCAGCGACCGCGTGTTCCTGCGGGCGGATGGCAAGGTGCCTTACAGCGCCGTGATGGAGATCATGGGCGCGCTGAATGCAGGCGGGTTTTCCAACATTGGTTTGGTGACGGACATTGGCGGTCCGGCGCTGGACGGCGACGTTGCATCGGGGAACTAGGCGGTGCATGCCGGATATTATATCTCTGGCGCGGGCCACATTGGCCTGATTGGCTGGTTGCTTTTGGGTGGCGTGTTCCAGTCAGAGCCTTTGCCATTTGAAATGACGGAAGTGTCGGTGATCACCGGTGCAGAGTTCGAGGCGATGCTGGCCGCCCAACAAGCGCCAGAGACCCCCACAGAGGTGGCACAGCCCGCTGCGCCAGACGTAACACCGGACGCGCCCGAGATCGCGGCGACGCCGGATCAGGCGATTGAACAACCCAAACCCATCCAGACCGAAACGCCCCCCGCTGATCCGGCGCCAGAGGTGACAGAGCAAGCCGCGCTGCCACCCGAAGCCGAGGTTATTGACACACCGCCCGAACTGGATCAGCCCAGCGGCGATGTGGCCGTGATCATCCCCGAATTGGCCCCGCGTTCCGTGCCGCGCCCGGTTGAACGTGTTGCGCCCAAGCCGGTGGCGCAGCCTGCACCGGAGGCAACGCCTGAGCCGGACACCCAAGAGGCCGTGACGCCAGAGCCAGCCGCCGAAGCGCCGCCTGAAGAGCCGCAAGAGGCAACCGCGCCCGAAGAGGCGACGACCGAAATTGTGACAGAGGCGACCCAAGCGCCGAAAGCCTCGCCGCGCCCGCCGGGCCGGCGGCCCGCCGCGCCCAAACCGCAGGTCGCGGCCGCCAAGCCTGAGCCGGAAAGCGGCAGCAGCGAAGACGATGACGCCGCTGCGATTGCGGCCGCAGTTGCCGCCGCGCAGACGCCCGCCGAAACGCCCAAACCCGCCACGCCCAGTGGCCCGCCGTTGACCGCAGGCGAAAAGGAAGACCTCCGTGTCGCGGTCAGCAGTTGTTGGAATGTCGGGTCACTTTCCACAGCCGCTTTGCAAACAACGGTGGTTGTCAGCGTCGAGATGGCGCAGAACGGCAAACCTCTTGTGGGTTCGATCCGTATGGAGGGCAGCTCTGGCGGGACGGCGGCTTCGGCCAAGCAGGCGTTTGAAGCGGCCCGCCGCGCGATCATCCGCTGCGGCGCAAAAGGCTATGACTTGCCAGCGGACAAATACGGCCAGTGGCAGAGCATTGAAATGACCTTCAATCCAGAAAAGATGCGGGTCAAATGATCGGGGTATCGTATCTTTCACCGGCGGCGTTTCGCTATGGTGTCGCTGCGGGAAAACTTCCCCTCGAAAACCGCTGTGATTGGCGGAATAGTAAGATCACGTTCAATCCCGAAAGGATGCGTATCAGATGAGTGTCAGGTTTACGTTGAAATGTCTTGCCGCGGCGGTGGCGATCTTTGGCTTTCAGGCCGCTGCGGCCATGGCCCAGCAGGGGCCGTTGCGTATTGAAATCACCGAAGGTGTGATTGAACCCTTGCCCTTTGCCGTGCCCAGCTTTCAACCCGAAAGCGCCGAGGCCGGGCAGATGGCCAATGATCTGGCACGGGTGGTCTCGGATGACCTGACCGGCACTGGTTTGTTCCGCGAAATTCCGGCTTCTGCTTTCATCTCTACGGTCAGCGATTTCAACGCGCCTGTACAATACGCCGATTGGAAGGCGATCAACGCGCAGGCCCTGGTCACCGGCGCGGTGAACGTGCAAGGCAATAACCTCACGGTGAAATTCCGCCTCTATGATGTGTTCTCGGGCGCAGAATTGGGCAGCGGATTGCAGTTCTCCGGCACAACCGATGGCTGGCGGCGCATGGCGCATAAGGTTGCCGATGCGGTTTATAGCCGGATCACCGGCGAGGGCGGCTATTTTGACAGCCGCGTTGTCTATGTGTCCGAAACCGGCCCCAAGGACGCCCGCAAAAAGCGCCTTGCGGTGATGGATTATGACGGAGCGAACGTGCAGTATCTCACGGACAGCGGCTCCATCGTGCTGGCGCCGCGGTTCTCGCCCACTGGCGACCGTGTGCTTTACACGTCTTACGAGACCGGCTTTCCGCGTATCTATGTGCTGGATGTCGGATCGGTGCAGCGGCGGGTGTTGGAAAGTGCCGATGGCACCATGAGCTTTGCCCCGCGGTTTTCGCCATCCGGACAAACGGTGGTGTTCTCGATCTCGCAGGGCGGCAATACCGATATTTACTCTATGGACATCGCCAGCGGCCAATCGGTGCGCCTGACCAACACGCCGGCGATTGAGACCGCGCCCAGCTATTCACCGGACGGCGGGCGCGTTGTCTTTGAAAGCGACCGCTCCGGCACACAACAGCTTTATATCATGCCCGCAACCGGCGGCGAGGCGACGCGCATTTCCTTTGGCGAGGGGCGTTATGGCACGCCGGTCTGGTCGCCGCGCGGCGATCTGATTGCCTTTACCAAACAGAACAAGGGCCGGTTTCATATCGGCGTCATGCGCACCGATGGATCAGAAGAGCGCCTTTTGACCGCGTCCTTTCTTGATGAGGGGCCGACATGGGCGCCAAATGGGCGGGTGTTGATGTTTGCCCGTGAAACCCAAGGGGCAAGCGGATCATCAACGCTGTATTCGGTGGATGTCTCGGGCCGTAACCTGCGCCCGGTGCGCACCCCCGAAGGTGGGTCCGACCCGTCGTGGTCGCCCTTGCAAAAGTGATCGGCCCTGCGCGGTAATAAATTCCATTGCCCTCAAGGGCTGTGTTAAACAACAAACAAACAACAAAAACGCCACCCATGAGAGGCAGACCATGAAACGCATAACGACAAGCACGATCCTGATCGCAACCTTGGCCGTGTCGGCCTGTACCAACCCTGGCCGTTTTGGCGGTGAGGATGGCACCTATGTCGGCTCTGCCGCGCCTGTGAACACGGGCATCGTTCCGGGCAGCGCCAATGACCCGGCCTCAACAGCCTATTTCCAGCAGGCGATCGGCGACCGGGTGCTGTTTGAGGTGGACCAGTCCAACCTGACGGCCACAGGCCGCACCACACTCGACGGGCAGGCGACCTGGCTGTTGACCAACAGCGACTATCAGGCCGTGATCGAAGGCCATGCGGATGAGCAAGGCACGCGCGAATATAACCTCGCGCTGGGCGAACGCCGCGCCAATGCGGCCCGCGAATATCTGGTGTCCAAAGGGGTGCCTGCATCGCGGCTGCGGGTCGTCAGCTACGGCAAAGAACGGCCGATCGAAGTGTGTTCCAACGAGGCCTGCTATGCCAACAACCGCCGTGCGGTTACAGTGCTGGCCGGTGGTTTGACCAGCTAACCTAAGGAAGAGACCATGACAGTGGCAATTCTACGCGGCGTGATCTTTGGGCTTCTTTTGTGCCCCATGGCGGCGCTGGCTCAAGATGATCAGACACTGGCTGATGTGCGCCAGGAACTGAACGTGCTGTTTGTCGAGGTGCAAAAGCTCAAGCGGGAGCTGTCAACGACGGGCGGCGCGTCTGTCAATGCAGCGGGCGTGAGCGTGTTGGAACGTGTCGGCGCGATGGAAAGCGAACTGCAACGCCTGACCTCAAAGACCGAAGAGTTGGAAAACCGTATCAACCGCATCGTGGCCGATGGCACCAACCGGATCGGCGATCTGGAGTTCCGTTTGGTTGAGCTTGAAGGCGGCGATCTGTCCACATTGGGCGAGACAACGACTCTGGGCGGTGAGACCCAAACATCCGTGTCTGCCCCTATCACCGCGCCCTCAACGCCCACCGGTCAAGCATCGCTCGCCATTGGCGAAGCGGATGATTTCAAGCGGGCGCAGGAGGTGCTCGCCTCCGGTGACTTTCGCGCCGCCGCAGACCTCTTTGCGACCTTCAATCAGACCTATCCGGGCGGACCACTAGCCGCCGAGGCCGAATTGCGCCGCGGCGAGGCCCTGACCGCGCTTGGCGATACCCGCGAGGCCGCCCGCGCATTCCTCGCCAGCTTTAGCACCGAACCCGAAGGGCCGATGGCCCCCCATGCCCTTTATGAACTTGGCAGTGCGCTGGCAAATCTTGGTCAAACCCAAGAGGCCTGCGTGACGCTCAGCGAGATTGGCGTGCGTTTTCCCAATAGCCCTATGGTGGCCCAAGCCGAACAGCGCCGGCAGACCATCGGCTGTTCCTAAGCCGATGTTCAGACGCCTGACACAGCAGGTTTCGGATGCGTTTCTTCCGCATCCCCCTGCGGTCACCGGCGTGGCTGTGTCGGGCGGCGGCGATTCCGTTGCGCTTTTGCATCTGATGCACGGATTTTGCACATTGCATGGCACAAAAGTTCGCGCCGTTACGGTCAACCATGGCCTGCGCGCCGAAGCCGAAACTGAAGCACAATCCGTTGCCGATTTCTGTGAACGCCACGGAATTGCCCATGACACCTTGCATTGGTCAGGCTGGGACGGCACCGGCAATTTGCAAAACGAGGCCCGCAAAGCCCGATATGGATTGATTGCTGGCTGGGCAAAACAGCATGAAATTTCCACTGTTGCGCTTGGCCACACAGCCGATGATCAGGCGGAAACCCTGCTGATGCGGTTGGCACGGCGGGCGGGGGTCGATGGCCTGTCCGGCATGGCACCGCGCATGACCCGTCACAGCGTCATCTGGGTGCGGCCGCTTTTGCGGGCCGGTCGAACCGATCTGCGGGATTACCTGTTGCATCAGAATATCAAATGGATCGACGACCCCAGCAACGAAGATCCTAGCTTTGAAAGGGTCCGTACCCGCGAAGCGCTCAAGGTGCTGGAACCTTTGGGAATTGACGCCCAAGGGCTGGCTCAGGTGGCAGGGCAAATGGCAGAGGCGCGCAAGGCACTGAATTGGCAGTGCTTTTTGGTGGCGCGGGATATCGTTTCGATTGATGCAGGCGCTGTGATCATCGAAGAAAGACAACTGCGGGTGCAGCCAGACGAGATCCAGCGCCGTTTGATCGTGCAGGCGCTGAGCTGGATCAGCGGCGAGGAATACCCGGCCCGGCGCGGCGCGGTCAGTGCGATGATGGGCGCCATGCGCAAAGGGCAGGCGGGAACGGCGGATGGATGCCAGCTGCGCCGGGTGGGCGGCGAGATCTGGATCTTCAGGGAATACAAACCCGTCAGTGCGATCACTGCCCCGCTACAGGATCTGTGGGACGGCCGCTGGGAGCTGACAAACGAGGACACCGCGCAGGATTTTGCCGGTCTGTATGTCGGGGTGTTGGGCGAAGAGGGGCTGGCCGCATGCCCCAATTGGCGCCAGACAGGCCGCCCGCATCCGGTTCTATTGTCAACGCCTGCGGTCTGGCGGGGCGATGAACTTGTTGCAGCCCCTCTTGCTGGCTACGGCCAAAACTGGCATGCGGAGGTCGACGGCGGCGCAGAGTCCTTCTACGGCGCATTATTATCGCATTGAACATGGGCGCATCATCTCTATCTTAGTATGGTGGCCGCGCCATTTCGGTGTGACCTAGGGGTTCGCGCATCCGCGCAACCCGAAGAAATTGGGAGAATGTCCTTGGGCAACGTGCGTAATCTCGCCTTCTGGGTTGTTTTGCTTTTGCTGGTTTTGGCGCTGTTCAATCTGTTCAGCGGTTCCAGCGGAAATCTGCAAAGCAATGAGATCACTTATTCAGAGTTTGTAAGTTCCGTTCAAAACGGTGAGGTGCGTCAGGTGACGCTGGATGGCGAGCAGGTGCGCTTCCGCAAAGCGGATGGTGCCGAATACATCGCGATCAAACCGGAAGATGCTGAAATCACAACGCTTTTGATTGACAATGAAGTGCCGGTCAAAGCCACGCCTCAGGAACAATCTGGTTTCCAGACTTTCCTGATGTCGCTGCTGCCGATTGTGCTGCTGATTGGTGTGTGGATCTATTTCATGAACCGGATGCAGGGCGGTGGTAAAGGCGGGGCCATGGGCTTTGGCAAATCCAAGGCCAAGATGCTGACGGAAAAGCATGGTCGCGTCACATTTGATGACGTTGCAGGCATTGATGAAGCCAAGGAAGAGCTTGAAGAAATTGTCGAATTCCTGCGCAACCCGCAGAAATTCTCGCGGCTCGGCGGCAAGATCCCCAAGGGTGCTCTGCTTGAGGGCCCTCCCGGTACTGGTAAAACACTTCTGGCCCGCGCCATCGCGGGTGAGGCGGGTGTGCCGTTCTTCACCATCTCCGGTTCCGACTTTGTTGAGATGTTTGTGGGTGTTGGCGCGTCGCGTGTCCGTGACATGTTTGAACAGGCCAAAAAGAACGCGCCTTGCATCGTGTTTATCGACGAGATTGACGCGGTGGGTCGTCACCGTGGTGCCGGTTACGGCGGCGGTAACGACGAACGTGAACAGACATTGAACCAATTGCTGGTTGAGATGGACGGTTTTGAATCGAACGAAGGTGTGATCATCATCGCCGCGACCAACCGTAAGGATGTTCTGGACCCTGCCTTGCTGCGTCCGGGCCGTTTTGACCGTCAGGTCACAGTCGGCAATCCCGATATCAAGGGCCGCGAAAAGATCCTTGGCGTGCATGCTCGCAAAACGCCGCTTGGCCCTGATGTGGATCTGCGCATCATTGCCCGCGGCACACCCGGCTTTTCCGGTGCCGATCTGGCCAATCTGGTGAACGAGGCGGCGCTGACCGCAGCGCGACTGGGGCGCCGGTTCGTGGCGATGATGGACTTTGAATCCGCCAAAGACAAAATCATGATGGGTGCTGAACGCCGTTCGATGGTTTTGACGCAGGATCAGAAAGAGAAAACCGCATATCACGAAGCAGGTCACGCCATTGTGGGCATCAAACTGCCGAAATGTGATCCGGTCTATAAGGCGACAATCATCCCGCGCGGCGGCGCCTTGGGCATGGTGATGAGCCTGCCGGAGATGGACAAGCTGCAGATGTTCAAGGACGAAGCCGAAGAGCGAATTGCCATGACCATGGCGGGCAAAGCGGCTGAAATCTTTAAATATGGCGCTGAATCCGTGTCATCCGGTCCTGTCGGCGACATCATGCAGGCCAGCCAGCTGGCCCGTGCGATGGTTATGCGTTACGGCATGTCCGACAAGGTTGGCAACATCGACTATCAAGAAGCTGCAGCTGGATATCAGGCCAATGGCGGCGCGGGCGGGTTCTCCGTTTCGGCGGCGACAAAGGAGCTGATCGAAAGCGAAGTGAAGCGGATCATCGATGAAGGTTACGACCTGGCCTACAAGTTGATCAGCGAAAACAACGAAGAGTTTGAGCGTCTGGCGCAAGGCTTGTTGGAATATGAAACCCTGACCGGCGAAGAAATCAAACGCGTGATGGCCGGACAGCCGCCCGCGGAAGATCCCGATGACGACAACAATTCAGACGAAGGCAGCGCGCCAAGCGTCACAGCCATTCCCAAGGCCAAGGGCAAAGGCAAGAAATCACCGCCCTCCGGCGGGATGGAGCCTGAACCCTCCGTCTAAGTGTTGGGGTGATCACGAACCGCGATCATTCTGAAACAAGAATTCATAGGCCCCGCTTCGGCGGGGCCTTTTCTTTTTGCGGGGCTTTGGCCAAGGTGCGCCGCATGAAGTGACCCTGCGGCAGTTTGCCGCCACACGCAGGGACGGTTCAAAGATTTGAGGAACAAAATGCCAGAATTGATACCAACAGATCATTACGCCCGCATCACCTGGATGGGCAGTGTGCCCCAAAACCGGCCCAACATCCGGTCTCAATCCATTGAAACCGCCTTTGCCAGCTATGCCGGTATTGCGGGCGATTATCACGCGGGCCTCACCCGCGCGTCCTGTGTGCGGGTCACCTCGCAGCATCCCAAAGGCACCGAGATCCGCAATGTGCGGCAGTTGTCGATCCTGTCCGCCGAAGAGCTGGATATCATCGCCAAAGAGATCGGCCTTGAGGCGATCAATCCGGTCCATCTGGGCGCGTCACTTGTGGTTGAGGGTATTGATGATTTCACCCACCTGCCACCCAACTCCCGGCTTCAGGCCGAGAATGGCGCGACCATTGTGGTGGATATGCAGAACGGCCCCTGCAACTATCCCGCCCGCGAGATTGAGACGGACCATCCCGGCCACGGCAAGGGGTTCCTGCCTGCCGCACGGGGCCACCGCGGCGTCTGTGCGTGGATCGAACGGGAAGGGCAAATATCGGTTGGGGACACTTTGCGTTTGCACATCCCCGGACAACGGGCCTGGGCCCATCAATAAGCGCCGGGCGTTTCCAAAAAGAAACGCCTGATCGGCTCATCGCCGCAACGAGAGGCGGATATGTCGGAAATGCGACCTCCGACACCGCCTGCATCCCTGTAAGACAGGGCAAAGAAAACGCCAGTTTGGCAAAAGGGGATTCCTAAATGGCTTTCAAGACCGACATTCAAATTGCACGAGAAGCGTCCAAACGCCCGATTCAGGAAATCGGCGCGAAGCTGGGCATCTCCTCTGATGATCTGCTGCCTTACGGCCACGACAAAGCTAAAGTCAGCCAGCAATTCATCAACTCCGTTCAGGACCGCAAAGATGGCAAGCTGATCCTTGTTACCGCGATCAACCCGACACCAGCGGGCGAAGGCAAGACCACAACAACCGTCGGTCTGGGCGATGGGCTGAACCGTATCGGCAAAAACGCCGCCGTTTGTATCCGCGAAGCATCGCTTGGGCCAAACTTCGGCATGAAGGGCGGCGCCGCAGGTGGCGGTTATGCGCAAATCGTTCCAATGGAAGAAATGAACCTGCACTTTACAGGTGACTTCCACGCGATCACCTCCGCGCACTCCTTGTTGTCGGCGATGATCGACAACCACATCTACTGGGGCAACTCGCTTGAGATCGACACCCGCCGGGTTGTGTGGCGCCGCGTCGTGGATATGAACGACCGCGCCCTGCGCCAGATCACCGCGTCTTTGGGCGGCGTTGCCAACGGCTTCCCGCGTGAGGCAGGTTTCGACATCACAGTGGCCTCCGAAGTTATGGCAATCCTGTGCCTGGCGAAGAACCTCGAAGATCTGCAAACCCGTCTGGGCGACATGATCGTGGCCTATCGCCGTGACAAAGCCCCCGTCTTTGCACGTGACATCAAGGCGCACGGCGCGATGACTGTCCTGCTTAAGGATGCAATGCAGCCCAACATCGTACAGACGCTGGAAAACAATCCTGCCTTTGTCCACGGCGGCCCGTTTGCGAACATCGCGCATGGCTGTAACTCCGTCATCGCGACAACCACAGCGCTGAAACTGGCGGACTATGTTGTGACCGAGGCCGGCTTTGGTGCCGATCTGGGCGCTGAAAAGTTCCTGAACATCAAATGCCGCAAAGCGGGCCTGGCGCCTTCTGCTGTTGTTGTCGTCGCCACCGTGCGTGCGATGAAAATGAACGGCGGCGTTGCCAAGGCCGATCTGGGCGGCGAAAACGTAGATGCGGTCAAGAACGGCTGCGCCAACCTTGGCCGTCACATCGAGAACATGAAATCTTTTGGCGTGCCAGTGGTCGTTGCGATCAACCACTTTGTCACCGACACCGACGCCGAAGTGCAGGCGGTGAAGGACTACGTGGCCTCCCAAGGTTCCGAAGCGGTTCTGTCCCGTCACTGGGAACTGGGCTCCGAAGGCTCTGCCGATCTGGCGACCAAAGTTGTCGAGACCATCGAAGCCAACGAAAGCAACTTTGCCCCGATCTATCCTGATGACATGGGCTTGGCGGACAAGATCAACACGATTGCGACCAAGATCTACCGTGCCGACAGCGCCCAGATGGATCAGAAGATCCTGAACCAGCTGAAAGAATGGGAAGATCAAGGCTATGGCAACCTGCCGGTTTGCATGGCGAAAACGCAGTACAGCTTTACCACTGACCCGAACGAACGTGGTGCGCCCACAGGGTTCGACATCCCAGTGCGTGAAGTGCGCCTGAGCGCCGGTGCCGGTTTTGTCGTCGCCATCTGCGGTGAGATCATGACCATGCCGGGCCTGCCCCGCGTGCCATCCGCCGAAAGCATCGGATTGAACGATGCAGGCGAGGTCGAAGGCCTGTTCTAAACAACACCAAGGGGGGCAATTTGCCCCCCTTATCCATTCCACCCTGCTTGGCCGTATTGTCGCGCCAGCAAAGGACCAATTTACATGAGTGCAACGATCATCGACGGCAAAGCCATTGCAGCGACTATGCGCAAGGGCGTCGCGGCGCGTGCTGGCGAATTGGCGGACAAAGGCTGGCAACCCAAACTGGTGTCCCTCTCTGTGGGCGATGTCGCCGCTGCCGAACTATATGTGCGCAACCAGCAAAAATCGGCGCAAAGTGCCGGTGTAGACTTTGAAGCGCGCAACTACGACGCCGAAACCTCGCTGGAGCAGCTGACCGGTATCATTCAGGGCCTCAATGCCGATCCACGTGTGAACGGGATCATCATTCAGCGGCCCTTGCCGGACCACATCCCGGTCAAAACCTGCAAAAACTCGTGCATCCGCTCAAGGACGTCGAAGGCATGCACCCCGCGTCTATCGGCAATATCGTCTACAACGATCTGGCGCTTGGCCCCTGCACGGCTGTGGCCGCGGTCGAGATCGTCAAAACCCTTCCGCTGGATATCGAGGGCCTGAACGTCGCGGTGATTGGCCACTCCGAAATCGTTGGCAAACCCATCGCATTTCTGCTGATGGGGCTTGGCGCGACTGTCACCGTTTGCCACCACATGACCCGATCAGTTGCGATGCACAGCCGCGCCGCCGATGCGGTTTTTGTGGCGGTGGGCAAGCCGGGGCTGGTGACGGGCGAGATGCTCAAACCGGGATGCGTTGTCATTGACATTGGCATCAACCGGGTCGATGGAAAGACCGTTGGCGATGCCGATTACGAAAGCTGCAAGGATGTCGCGGGCTGGATTACACCGGTGCCGGGGGGCGTTGGGCCGGTGACGGTTGCCACGCTGATGTCCAATGCGGTCCACGCCACAGAAATGCAGATGAACCACTACCGGGATGCCTATGCCCGGACAGATTTTTAAGGAGAGCCTGATGACAGCTCAGATCATTGACGGAAAAGCCTTTGCAGCCACCGTGCGCGAAAAGGTCGCCGGGCATGTGCAGCGCCTGAAAGCCGATCACGGCATCACGCCCGGCCTGGCCGTGGTGCTGGTGGGCGAAGATCCCGCAAGCCAGGTCTATGTCCGGTCCAAGGGTAAACAGACCGTCGAAGTTGGCATGAAATCGGTAGAACACAAGCTGGATGTTGAGACCTCCGAGGCGGATCTGCTCAAGCTGATTGACGATCTGAACAACGATCCAGAAATCCACGGTATTCTGGTGCAATTGCCACTGCCCGGCCATCTGGACGAAGATCTGGTGATCAACTCCATCTCGCCTGCCAAAGACGTGGACGGCTTTCACATCTCCAACGTGGGCCTGCTGGGCACCGGTCAAAAATCCATGGTGCCTTGCACGCCGCTGGGCTGTTTGATGATGCTGCGCGATCACCATGGGTCGATCTCGGGTATGGACGCCGTTGTCATTGGCCGCTCCAACATTGTGGGCAAGCCGATGGCGCAGCTGTTGCTGAACGACAGCTGCACGGTGACCATCGCTCATAGCCGCACCAAAGATCTGGCCGATGTGGTACGCCGGGCCGATATCGTTGTGGCCGCCGTGGGCCGCCCCGAAATGGTGCCGGGCGACTGGATAAAGGAAGGCGCAACCGTGATCGACGTGGGCATCAACCGTCTGGATGCGCCTGAAAAGGGCGAAGGCAAAACCAAGCTGGTCGGCGATGTGCATTTCGAAAGCTGCGCTGCGCGCGCGGGCGCAATCACACCCGTTCCCGGTGGCGTTGGCCCGATGACCATCGCCTGCCTGCTGGCCAATACCGTGACGGCCTGCTGCCGTGCCAACGGTCTGGAAGAGCCCGAAGGCCTGACGGCCTAACCGCCGCCCACCACAGAAAACATGATCCGGCCGGGGATAAAGGTAAACGCCCCGGCCACGATCAACCCCCAAAAGACGATGCTTTTCATAATCGCCTGATGTTCGGCGATCCGCCCTTGCCGGGCCGCCCGCACCGCGCCAACAAGGCCATAAAGCACATAGGCCGACAGCAGGTGAATTGGGCTGAACGGGCCAATCAGGCGAAACCCCCAAATGCCAAAACTGCTGAGCGCAGTCACCGCCATGGATGCCACCCATACGCGCCCCATCCGCTTGTGCAGCGGCGTGCCGCGGGGCAGGGTAAACATCAAAACGGCAATCCCCAAGGCCAGCATTGCGGCAATGGCGTGGATCTGGACTATCGGGTCGGCACGCAGCAGCGGTGCAAGGGTCATGTTAGGCTCCATTGATCAACTGGGGAGGGTTGTGACAGAAACCAGCCAAAGGCCGCGACACCCCTTGCGCGGCTGACATGAGGGACACGCGAATGACGACAAAACCGGGCCCATTGCATCTGGCGCTTCGTGAACGGCGCGGATTGGTTCTGGCTGCGGCGATCTGGGTTCTGGTGACGGTGGTCTGCGCCCTATCGGGGCCGTTTGGCACGATCGACTACCTGTCCCTGCCGGGCCGGTTTGCCTATTGGGCGCTGGTGGTCGGCGTTTCGGTCTGGGGCAGCTTTCTACCCGATTTGGCAAAAGGCAAAGCGCCATGGCAGCGCGGCGTCTTTTGGGGTGTTTTTGCCCTTGGGCTAAGCGGGTTCATCGTGATGCTGAACCGCTGGGTGTTTGACATTGATCTGGGCTGGAGCTTTTTCTTTTACCTGCTGGGGCTGATCGTCATTGTTGTCCTGCTGATCACCGGGTTCATCTGGATGATCCATCAAGCCTACCCCGCCGCCGCAGGCCTTGAGAATGAGCCGGACGGCACAGCACGCTTTCTGGAGCGCATTCCATATGCACAGCGCGGTCCGCTGGTCCGGATCGAGGCGCAGGATCACTACCTAAATGTGGTGACAACCAAAGGCGAAAGCCTGATCCTCATGCGGTTCAGCGATGCAGCAGCGGAGCTGGAAAAGGCGCAGGGGCTGGTGGTGCACCGGTCCCATTGGATTGCGCTGGATGCGGTTGCCGGCCAACGGCGCAGCAACGGACGGGATTTGCTTGTGATGTCCGACGGCAGCGAAGTGCCCGTAAGCCGAAGCAATCGCCCGGCGGCCAAAGCGGCGGGATTGCTTTAGGGGGCCTGACCCTAGGTCCTAACCCGCGACGGGCACCATGGTGCCTTGCAAAATCGCAATCAATTTGCGGGTGCCATCCGTTTCGGCAAACACTTCGGATGTGACCACGCAAAGACGTTTGCCGGGTTTCACAACCTTGCCCACAGCGATCAATCGGTCCCCCATGGCAGGCGCCAGCAGGTTGATCTTGATCTCGGCGGTCACCACTTCACTGTCCAGCGGCAGGGTGGTCAGGGCCGCATAGCCAGCAGCGGAATCGCCAATGGAAAAGGTCAGCCCCGCGTGGCCAAAGCCCTGTTGCTGCATCGCGCCGGGCAGGATGGGTGCGGTAATCGTGATGCTGCCTCGCGTGACATCCTCCAGCGTCGCGCCAAGCGTCTCCATCATGCTTTGCGCGCCAAAGCTGCTGTGGATGCGGTCAATCTCTTCGGGGGTCATGGGACGTCCTATCGCGGCATGGGGATGGCAATGGGGTTTTTGCCGGTCATGATCGCCTGCGCCTCGGGGCGCATTAGATCGGCCAAAGGTTCGGCACGGCTGCGCAAACCGCCGGTGTAGGTGCCATAGGCGGGCAGGATCAGACGGTCACTGTCAAAAAGAAACGCAGGCCGCGTGATACTGCGCCCGCGCAGGCTGACGCTGGCCTTGGGGTGGTAATGCCCCGACACTTCGCCGCTGGCGCCGGGCAGGGCAATATGGCGAAAGGTCAATGGCGCGATGGGCAGTTCAAACAGATGACTGCCGCCAAGGTTCACCGGGCCGGGGTCGTGGTTGCCCTCAATCCAGACCCAACGCCGCCCCGCTTGCAGGCGAGTGATCCAGAGGCGTTCTTCTTCGGGCAGGGCCAGAGCCGCTCCCAGATCATCGAAACTATCACCAAGACACACCACGCTGCGGGCGTTGGTTAGGGTCAGATCCGCCGCCAACCGGGTCAGCGTATCACGGGTGTCATAGGGGGGCAGGGCCGCACCGCCACGCCGCGCGATCCGTTCGGACTTGCCCAGATGCAGATCACTGACACAAAGCAGGCTTTGTTCGGCCCACCACAGCGCACCGGAGCCAAGCGCCATCAATTGCGCGCCTGCCAAAGTGAAATCAAATCCGTTCATCCTATTTTCATGTTGGAAATCGGCCGCTTTGGCAAGCGCCGCGGAGGGCCGCCCCAAAAAAACGCAACGGCCCGCCAGACCAAAGGTCGGCGGGCCGCGCAACTGCTCGACGTGTTATTACTGGGTTTCGGATGTGTCCGGATCAAAAGTTGTGGTCACGCCCGCCGCTTCGCGCCGGCCATCGTTGTAAATCGCCTTGATCAGCGCGATCCACATCAACACCATCACCAAAGAGAACGGCAGTGCCCCGATCACCATCGCCGTCTGGATCGCGGTCAAACCGCCCACCAGCAACAGCGCAGCCACCACAGCCGCCAGTGCCGCGCCCCAGAACAGGATGTGCGGACGGGCCTTTGGCCCTTCGTCGCCCGCAGCATTGATGGTGTTCACGATCAACACAGCCGAATCCGCAGAGGTGACAAGATAGGTCATCAGCAGAACGACGATGATCACCGCCATGCCCCAACCCAGAACTTCACCCAGCATCAGGCCGGTCATCGCAAAGATCTTGTCGCCGTCGCTGGCCCCAAAGATCGCGCCACCGGCAGATCCGTTCAACTCCATGTCGATGGCTGTGCCGCCCGCAAAGGAGAACCAGACAAAACACATGATCGCAGGCACAATCAACGCGCCCAGAACAAACTCACGAATGGTCCGCCCCCGCGAGATCCGCGCAAGAAACAGGCCAACAAAGGGGGCAAACGCCACCCAACATGCCCAATAGAACACGGACCATGCGCCCTGCCAGCCTTCAAGCTTGTCTGCCACGCCGCCGGTGCCGTCACCGGAATAGACGGTAAACATCATTGACGGCAGGTTGATGATGTATTCCCACATGCCCACGAACAACGCCTGAACGCCAAACCAGGTGGAGCCAAACAGCATCAAGAACCCAAGCAGGAAGATCGATAGTCCCATGTTGATATTCGACAGCCACTTGATGCCTTTGCCCACGCCAGACAGCGCCGACAGGGTCGATGCGCCCATGATGATTACAATCGCAACGATAATGCCCAGCGAGGACGCTGTGCCTTCGTCGTTCATCAGCCATTCACCAATGCCGATCCGGCTCATCCCGGCGACAAATTGTTCCACGCCAAAGCCCAGCGTCTGCGCAACCCCAAGGATTGTCGCAATCACCGCGACGATATCAATCACGGTGCCCAGCGGACCCGACAGGGCCTTGCCGAACAGCGGTGTCAGCGATGACCGCATGGTCAACGGCAAACCGCGACGATAGGCGAAATAGGCCAAAGACAGGCCCGCGATGGCATAAGAGGCCCAAGCCGAGAAGCCCCAGTGCAGGTATGACCATTGGTAGGCATTGATGAAATTCTCTGCCGTGCCGCCCTCAACCGCGCCCTGAATAACCTCGGGGTTGTTGCGGAAATGGTAAATCGGTTCGGCCACGGCCCAGGTCAACATCCCGACCCCGATGCCCGCGCCAAACATCATCGAGAACCACGAGAAGTTTGAAAATTCCGGTACATCGTCAGGCAGGCCAAGCTTGAGCCGTCCGGCTGCGGGCCACAGGGCCAACACGAGGCAAACCATAACAAATGAGGCCATTACATAGATGTACCAAAGGCCAAAGTTGGCCAGAATAAAGGTGTTGAACCCCGACAGGACCGAACCGGCCTGCTCAGGAAAGGCGACGGCCCAAATGACCAGTGCGCCAACGACCAGTTTTGATGTCACTGTGACATCGACGTTGAAGCCTGAATAAAATCCCTTGTCCGCCGTCTTGATCGGCAGATCGGTTAATGGTGGTTGCATCTTGGTTATTCCCCCCTGTGCCGCCTTGCCTGTGCATGATCTGCGACCGACGCAGATATGAACGGCAAAGCTTTTTCCTATGAGGGAAATGTGTAGAGTATGGTTTTTTGCCGTTGAAGTGAGAGAATTGAATGGCCGCCATAACCAATAGCTATCGCCATCTGTTGTGGAGCGTGGCCGATCTCTGTGCCTTTGTTGTGGTTTGCCGCAACGGCAGTATCACCCGCGCGGCCAAAGAACTGGGTGTGTCGCAACCCAGTTTGAGCAAACGCATCAAGAACCTCGAAGACACTTTGCAGACCAAATTGTTCTTTCGCCGCTCAACCGGGATCGAACTGACAGGCAGTGGCGCGGCGCTGTTTCAGATGGCGGCAGAACCGCTCGATACTGTTGCCCATCAATTTGACCAGCGCCGCCGCACCGCGCCCAACCGTGTTTTGATCGCCGTTGACTATGCTTTTGCGTCTTTCTGGTTGTTGCCGCGCCTGCCGATGTTGCGCGAACATTTGGGGGAAATTGATCTAAGGGTTCTGGCCTCGCAAGACCCCCTACAGGAAAGCGACGTTCAGCCTGACATCTCGATTTTCATGGCGGCCAAACCCGATGTCGGTCCCGAAGCCCATTTGTTGTTCCCCGAGGCTGTCTCAGCGGTTTCAAGCCCGCAGTTTTTGGAAACGGCAGGCCCCCTGACGAATGCCAATGATCTGTGGGACCATCAATCCAAACTGTTGCATCTGGGGTCGGGGAGCACCGCAGCGCCTTGGTTCGACTGGCTGGAATGGTTGTCTCACGCAGGCGGGCGCAGCGGGGTTTTGCAAAAGGGGGCAACGTTCAACACCTATGAGATGATTATTCGCGCCGCCGTGTCGGGGCAGGGGATCGCGCTGGGTTGGCACAGCCTGATCGACGATCATATCGCCGGTGGCGAGCTGATCGAAGTGCTGCCGCATGTTGTGACCTCTGGTCGGGGATATTTCATCAAGATCAACCACGCCGCGCCGCGCAAGGGGTCGATCACCTCGCGGGTTCAGGGCTGGATCGTCAATGAAAGCGGGGCAAAATGACCGGCGCTGCGAGGCGGCTCAAAAGCCCGCCCGCCAACGCGGTTTGTCCGAAGGCGGCGGTGTGATCTGCGCAAGGCCCGAGGTTTCCATCAATCGGCTCGCTTCTTCGGCCAGCAGGCGTTCCTCGGCGGCGCCTTTGACCGGCACGCGGCCCATTTCCAGAAACAACGGCGCGGCAAGCGGGGTCACCCGCGACAGCCGTTTGTGATCAATCCGGCCATCGACACGGGCAATCATCTCTTCGATGCGGCCAAAATCAACCAAGCCGCGCAACGCCTCCTCGCGGGTGATCTGCATCATCAAATGATCAGGATCATAGCGCAGCAACGTGTCATACAGGATATCGGAAGAAAACGTCGCTTGCCGCCCTGATTTGCGGGCCGAAGGCGTGTTGCGTTCGATCAAGCCCGCAATCGTCGCCGAGGCACGAAAGGTGCGTTTCATCACGGCGTTCCCGGCCAGCCATGTCTCCAGCCCATCTTGCAATGCGCCCAGATCAAACAGCGGCGCCGGGTCATCCAGGGCATCCAGCCCCCAGATCAACGTGGCATAATCCGTGGCGACAAAGCCCATTGGATGCAGGCCCAATTCCTCCATCCGTTTGGTGAGGAGCAGACCCAGCGTCTGCATCCCGTTGCGCCCGGCAAAGCCGTAGATAACCGTCTGTTCACGCCCGTCGTGGGGAAAGCTTTCGATCAGCAAACGCCCCGGCTGCGGCAACTGGCTGACCTCGCGTTGCAGGGTTAACCACTCGGCCGTATGGCGCGGCAGTTCGGGCCAACTGTCTTGGGTGAACATCTGCTGCACCCGCGCAGAAAGCTGGGTGGAGGTGGCGAATTTCGTGCCCATAAAGGTGGCGATCTTGGGTTTTTTCGCGGCGTCACGGCTGACCTCAACAGTCATCTCCCGCAGGCCCTCGTATTTGACGATCTGCCCGCCGATCAAAAAGGTATCGCCGGGTGTCAGAGTGGCGGCGAACCCTTCTTCGATTTCGCCCAAAGGTTTGCCACCGCGATTGCGCCGCATCCGAACCTTGAGCGTGTCGGTGTCCTGTATGGTGCCGATGTTCATGCGTATGCGCTGCGCTGCGCGGGGATCGCGCAACTGCCATTGTCCATCGGGCCGCTGCAATAGCCTCTGCCAACGGTCGTAAGCCTGAAGCGCATAGCCGCCCGTGGCGCAAAATTCGAGGCAGGCATCATATTCGGCGCGGGACAGGGCGGCATAGGCACCCGCGCTGGTCATTTCGGCGAACAGATCATCGGCATCAAAAGGGCCGGCACAGGCCGCGATCAGGATATGCTGGCACAGAACATCACGTGGGCCGGGGCCGCGCGGATCACCGTCCAGATCACCGACCAACACAGCGTCCAAAGCGGCAACACATTCCACCACCTCAAACCGGTTTGCAGGCACCAGCAGCGCCTTGGATGGCGCATTATAGCGGTGATTGGCGCGGCCAATCCGCTGCACCAGACGTTTGACATTTTTGGGCGCACCGATCTGGATCACAAGATCCACATCGCCCCAGTCGATCCCCAGATCCAGACTGCCCGTACAAACAATCGCCCGCAAATCCCCGCGCACCATCGCCGCCTCGACACGGGCGCGTTGTTCGCGGTCCAGAGATCCGTGATGAATGCCGATGGGCAGGCTGTCTTCATTGGCAAGCCACAGGTTGTGAAAGAAAATCTCTGCCTGCGCACGGGTGTTATGAAAGATCAAAGTGGTTTGATGCTTCTTGATCTCCTCAAGCACCGCCGGAATGGCATAGGCCGCGCCGCCGCCCGACCATGGCGGCGCCTCTTCGGTGCTGAGCATTCGGATGTCCGGCGCAGGGCCGGGATCGGCCTGCAAAATCTCACATGGATCGGGATGCCGCGCCATGAAATGTGCAATCGCTTGTGGATCTTCGACCGTGGCTGACAAACCCACCCGTTTCAGATCCGGACAGATCGTCTGCAGCCGCGCCAGCGCCAGCATCATCTGATCGCCACGTTTGCTTTCGGCGAGGGCGTGAATTTCGTCGATGACCACCCGTTTCAACCCCTTAAACATGCGCGGCGCATCTTCATAGCTGACCAATAGGGCAAGGCTTTCTGGCGTGGTCAGAAAGATATGCGGCGGATCGGCCCTTTGCCGTTTGCGGCGGGTCGCGGTGGTGTCGCCGGTACGCTCATCAATGGTGATCGGCAGTCCCATTTCCGTGACCGGGGTGGTCAAGTTCCGTTTGATGTCAGCGGCTAAGGCCTTGAGCGGCGAGATATAAAGCGTATGCATCCCCTGAAGGTTCCCGTCGGCCAGATCCACCAGCGTCGGCAAAAAACCAGAGAGAGTCTTGCCGCCCCCCGTGGGCGCAATCAGCAGCAACGCGGGCGCATCCGCGCGGTCCAGCATCTGTTGCTGATGCGGATGGATCGACCAGCCCTTGCTGGCAAACCATTTGTCAAACTTGGGGGGCAGGGCATTCATACCGGGTAAGATAGCACCGCTGGCAAGGTGGACCAGCGAGATCGGCACAAGGGTGCAAATTTCACTGGCACATTCCTAACAGCCCAATCCGGGGCGTCATCAACTATAGATCGGGCTGTTTTCCTGTCACCTCCGCATGATCTATCCGGTACGGATCAAAACCAACAGCGGCACCCCTCGTACCGCATACATAGGCCCGGCCGCAGCCCGCAAAGGTGATCACTTGACGATATGCTCGTCCTTGACGAACATATTGGCCCATGCGCGATCAATCAGGTCAGGGGACATCTGATAGGGGATGCCCTCAAATTCGCAGATCGAAATCATCTGGTCGATCAGAAAAATCGGCTGATAATTGGCATAGACATTGTCGATGGTCGGGTATTTGACTTTGAGCAAATGCACCAATGTCGCCTCGTCCAACGGCATACCGCGCTTCTTGGCGACCATGGCAAAAATCTTGAGAAAGTTTTGCTGGTTCGGCCCGTCAATCTTGATCTTAAAGAAGATCCGGCGCAGGGCCGCTTGGTCAAAGATTTCATTCGGGTGGAAGTTGGTGGAGAAGATCACCAACGTATCAAATGGCACTTCGAATTTTTCACCCGATTGCAGCGCCAAGATGTCTTTGCTTTCCTCCAGCGGAACAATCCATCGGTTGACGATGCTTTGCGGTGGCTCTTTCTGGCGGCCAAGGTCATCCACGATGAAGATGCCCCCTGTCGATTTCAGCTGCAGCGGCGCCTGATAGGTCCGCGCGGTGGGGTTATAAACCAGATCCAGCATGTCGAGCGACAGTTCACCGCCCGTGATCACCGTGGGCCGTTCACAGCAGACATAGCGCGTGTCAAACCGGGTCACCCGGCGCAGGGATGTCGGATCTTGCACGTCCGCTTCGGCTTGGGAATGCACGATAGGGTCATAGACCGTGATCACCTGTCCGGCATATTCAATGGCATAGGGAACATAAACCTTGTCCCCCAATGCATCCCGTATCCCATTGGAAATAGAGGATTTGCCGTTGCCCGGAGGGCCATACATCAAGATCGAGCGACCGGCAGAAACCGCAGGCCCAAGGTGGCCAAGCAAGCTGTCGGGCAGGACAAGATGCCCCATCGCGCCGGTCAATTGTTCGCGGGTGATTTGCAGATTGCGCACCGATTGACGTTTGACCTGTTCACGGTAAACATCAAGCGGCACCGGCATCGGGCCAAAGTATTCGGACTGCGCCAATGCATCCAGCGCCCGCGCCTTGCCCGCATCGGTCAGTTGATAGCCCATTTCATTGCCGTTGTTGGCGTTCAATGTGCCTGTTGCCTCAATCAGGCGTTGGTCACGGCCCATATCAATCAATTCCTGCGTCACCGGAATCGGCAGACAAACCGCCTGTGCCAGATCACTGACCATGTCGATATTCTTGCGGAATATGGTCTTGAGCAGGATATCCCGCATCATCGTGGTGGGCAGCAGCATTTCCTCAATCCGCTTGGGCGGAGGAGGGGCCATAACATTGGTGGATTGCATGTTCATGCCATGGTTCCTTGCGTGATCAGACCGGTTTTTCTCACCTTGCAGGCTAAGGCCTGAATATGGCGTTTATCAGGCACCGTAGATGGCCCCGAGAATGAGATAGATGGCCAATGCCGGGCCAAGCGCGAGGCCCATCGGGAATTTCTTGCCCTGTGTCCAGCTTTCCCAATGTGGGGCCAGACGACGCAGGGGGGTATACATAGCGCCGCGATGGGTCACGGCGGCGGCCAACAATGTGGTCATAAAGATCATCGTCAACATGCCGAGATCACCAAGAGCAATGTAAGGTGCTGCGGCGGCTGCAAATTTTGCGTCACCGGCCCCCAAGGCACCTGCGGCGTTTAACACAATGCCAACCACCAGAACGATCACTAGGGCCGCGAGCCGCCAAAGGTAGGCGTCAAAAGGCATCAGGAAAAAGCCAAGCACAATAAAGATAAGCGCCAAAAGCAGCACGGAAGGGTTGGTGATGCGCATTTCAGCCATATCCGTAAATGCCACATAAAGGCAGATCGGCAGAACAAACGGTAGAAACCACAAGGCATGAGCGGCGACGATGGCCATCCGCTTAGCCGTTTTCTAGGGCACGCAGGGACCGAACAGCCGCCTCAAAGTGCTGTGGATGTGTATCGATCGCCTCACGCAGCAGGTTCTTGCCAATCTCGACATCGCCGCGTTTGATCGCCGAAAGGGCCATCGTATGCAGCAATTGCGCACGTTCTGTCTGGTCCATCGGAATGACGGGCAGGGTGTAGTCGCGCTGCGCGGAACGGGCAATCACGAGGTTGTTCTTGGCGGTGAACAGCGTGTCGTCCTGACGGATCGCGTCTGAAAACAGTCGTTCTGCCTTGGCGTATTCGCCGCGGGTCAGCTTGGAATAACCCCAGTTGTTCATGACGGACGCGGGGGTCGTCGTCAGGCCCACAGCAATTTCATAAAAGCTGTCGGCTTTTTTCCATTCTTTCTGGCTGTCTGCCACCAAGGCCTCAAGCCGATAGCGCTTGAAAGTCTCATGGGTTGGTGGCACGTCGTCCAACACCTTTTCGGCTTTGGTCCAGTTTCCGGCACGGATCAAAGCATCGGCGAGGTTCACGCTGTCCTCAGAGGTGGCGCCCTCCATCTTGGTGACCTTTTCCCAGGCAATCACGCCTTCGGTGACGCGCTTGGCCCGGATCAAGGACGAGGCCAGACCGCGCTGATGATCAATGCGGGTGGGATCTTCTTTGATGGAGCGGGCAAAGTAGTTCACGGCCTCATTCGGGTCCGCGACGGTCAGCATCACATCGGAAAGATTGCTTTCATCGACAACGTTCACGTCCTTGAAGGCCCGTTCAACGGTGGCGTTTGCGTCTTTTTCACCGCAGCCTGCAACAGCGGTGACGCCTGCAAGGCAGGCGGCCAAAACGATAGGGTGGCGCATTTTGTGCGTCCTTTTACTGCTCAATTCAGACGTTTGGCATCGTCACAGCGAAGAACTGATCAAGTAGTCCCCTCCGCCCCGACGCACCAACTTATAGTTATTGTCGTCAAGCTCAGATATACCAGAATTTTCGGATTTTGCGAGTGCTAAGCGCAGATTGTCGCGGATTGCGTCACTTTCGCCATTGTCCAGCGCATAGGCCTTTCGGAAAATCTGTTCCGCCTCGACGGTTTTGCCCCGTTCCATCAGGACAACGCCGAGATTATTCCATGCTTCTGGCAGGGCATCCGTGCGTTTTACCGCGCGGCGCAGCAGTTGTTCGGCCTGTCCCAACCGGCCCAAGCCAAGGTTCGCCGTGCCCAGACCAGAAAGGATTTCACTATCAACCCCCTGTTCCAGCGCGGCGCGATTGAACGATTTGATTGCCAGCTCATATTGCCCGGCAGCGATCAAGCGGTGGCCCACTTCGATCCCATCCACGGCGTCAGCGCGTTGATTCACTCCGGGGGCAAACGGGCTTTCACCCTGCGCAGAAAAGCCGCCCGTAGAACAGGCGGCCAATCCGAATGACGTTGTGAGAAGCAGGGCGCGAAGTGATCCGCGCCGAAATGCTTTTATCATTATTGTCCAGGTCCGCTCATCTTGCCCAATTCAGTGATGCCATGGACCGAAGGACCAACCAGAATGATCAACAACGGCGGCACCGTCAGCATCATTGTGGCAAGGGTCATCTTTGTTGGCAACTTGTTTGCGGCCTCTTCGGCGCGCATCACGCGTTTATCACGCATCTCGCCCGCATAAACCCGCAGCGCATCGGCAATC
>Ga0316202_10000974_pt1 | contig 25037 bp, 25 predicted proteins | sample 3monrhotite_MG_FD_204934 | JGI IMG/M metagenome (GOLD analysis project Ga0316202, IMG submission 204934) | Microbial mat bacterial communities from mineral coupon in-situ incubated in ocean water Damariscotta River, Maine, United States -... | ecosystem: Environmental > Aquatic > Marine >... | reverse complement strand
CGAGGAAAAATTCCACGACATTATAACGGCCCTTTATGATGGGTCCAAATCCATCAGCACCGAAACCGAAGTGACCTATGAGGATGGCCGCAAAGGCAGCATCAAGGCCACTTTGGAAGTGCGCGACGCCAATGTGGTCTCTGTGGCCAGTAAAATGGCTGCCGAATGATGAGGCAATGTAAGCCCGCATGGATGGCACAGCAAAGAATTGAACTCAGGGTGAAGGGGGGCGCGGTGTGAACGCAACTGCAGAAAGCTATACCACCGAAGACGGGCGCACGATTGGGCCCGTGGTGATGGAGATGAAGAACATCACCCTCCGCTTTGGCGGGGTGGAGGCGATCAAGGATATCTCCTTTGATATCCGCGAAGGCGAGATCCGCGCGATTATCGGTCCGAACGGTGCCGGCAAATCGTCAATGCTCAACGTGATCAGCGGCTTTTACGTCCCGCAGGAAGGCGAGGTCTGGTACAAAGGCAGCCGCCGTCCGTCGATGAGACCCTATCAAGTCGCCGAGCAGGGCATCGCCCGTACGTTCCAGAACATCGCCTTGTTCGAAGGGATGTCTGTACTGGACAACGTGATGACGGGCCGTTTGACCCATATGAATACTGGCCTGTTTGCCCAGTCTTTCTGGAAGGGCAAAGCCGAGCAGGAAGAGATCGCCAACCGCGAAGTTGCGGAAAAGATCATCGATTTCCTCGAAATTCAGGCGATCCGCAAAACCCCAGTGTCACGTTTGTCCTACGGTTTGAAAAAACGTGTCGAACTGGCACGGGCCTTGGCGGCCGAGCCGTCGATCCTGCTGCTGGATGAACCGATGGCAGGCATGAACGTCGAGGAAAAAGAGGACATGAGCCGCTTTATTCTCGATGTGAATGACGAATTTGGCACCACGATCGCCCTGATCGAACACGACATGGGTGTTGTGATGGACCTGTCCGACCGTGTGGTCGTGATGGACTACGGTAAGAAAATTGGCGACGGCACACCCGACGACGTGCGCAACAACCAAGACGTGATTGATGCCTATCTGGGGGTGGCCCATGACTGAGCATTTGATTGAAAAGGGAGCACTCTGATGCCCGAACAACTGGCTTTTACAATCGAAGTGTTCCTCAATGGCCTGATGGCCGGGGTGCTTTATGCGCTGGTCGCGCTGGGCTTTGTCCTGATCTACAAGGCGTCCGGTATCTTTAACTATGCCCAAGGGGTCATGGCGCTGTTTGCGGCGATGACACTGGTGGGTATCCAGAACGGACAAGTGCCGTTCTCGCATCTGATCAATGCCATTTTGGGCACCGATGTGCACCACTTTGGCTGGCATGTGCATTCCGCGATTGCGATCGTCTTTACCGTCGCGGTGATGGTGGTGCTGGCGGTCTGTGTGCAGCGGTTCGTGTTCCGGCATCTGGTCGGGCAGGAGCCAATCATCCTGTTCATGGCAACCATCGGTCTGGCGTATTTCCTCGAAGGGGTCGCTGATCTGATGTGGGGCTCTGAGATCAAGTCGTTGAATGTCTGTGCCGCAGAAGGTGCCTGCCTTCCGCAGGGTCTGAACATGTGGATCGACGAGACAACTTACAACGCCTTTGGATACGGGTTCTTTATCGATAACCTTGATATCGTGGCCAGCATCGTTGCGATCATTCTGGTGGTTGGGCTGGTGATGTTTGCCCAATACACCAAACAGGGCCGCGCGATGCGGGCCGTGGCGGATGATCACCAGGCGGCGTTGTCGGTGGGTGTATCACTCAACTTTATCTGGATTTTGGTCTGGTCGCTTGCGGGTTTTGTCGCACTGGTGGCAGGCATCATGTGGGGCGCCAAATCAGGTGTACAGTTCTCGCTGTCGCTGATTGCGCTTAAGGCTTTGCCGGTGCTGATGCTGGGCGGCTTTACCTCAATCCCCGGCGCGATTGTCGGTGGTTTGATCATCGGTGTGGGTGAAAAGCTGTTTGAATTCCTGATCGGCGCGCCCTTCCTTGGCGGCGCAACCGAGAACTGGTTTGCCTATATGCTGGCGCTCCTGTTCCTGGTCTTCCGGCCGCAGGGTCTGTTTGGGGAGAAGATCATTGAGCGTGTTTGACCAAGCCATCCCGCAAACCCACCCGACCGAATACTTGAGAGGGAACTTCTAAATGTTCTACCGTGAAGCCGGCGATTTCAACACGTCCTACGCCGAGGACCAGCAGACATTCCCGATCAAATTTGACCGTTACCGGTACTATGTGGTGCTGTTTATCGCGATCTTTGTGGTCCCGTTCATCATCAATGACTACTGGGCAAACTCGTTCCTGCTGCCGTTCCTGATTTACGCAATTGCGGCCATCGGGCTGAACATCCTCGTGGGCTATTGCGGGCAGGTCTCACTTGGCACAGGGGGGTTCATGGCGGTGGGTGCCTATGCCTGTTACAAGCTGATGACGGCGATGCCGGACGTCAGCATGTTCATCCATGTTCTGCTGGCGGGTCTGATCACAGCCGCGGTGGGGGTTCTGTTTGGCCTGCCATCGCTGCGGATCAAAGGGTTCTACCTTGCGGTGGCGACACTGGCGGCGCAGTTCTTTCTGGTCTGGCTCTTTAACCGGGTGCCGTGGTTCTACAACTACTCTGCCTCTGGCCAGATTAACGCACCAGAGCGTGACACATTTGGCATCCTGATCACTGGCCCCAATACCGAGGCCTGGGCGACCTATATGTTCTGCCTGATCTTCACCATTGCATCAGCGCTGGTGGCACGGAACCTGACGCGTGGCTCTGTCGGGCGCAAATGGATGGCGATCCGCGATATGGACATCGCCGCCGAGATCATCGGGGTGAACCCGTTGCGGGCCAAACTGACGGCTTTTGCGGTGTCCTCGTTCTTTATCGGTATCTCGGGCGCTTTGTTCTTTTCGATCTATCTGGGCGCGGTGGAAGTTGGCGAAGTCTTCGGCATCACCAAATCCTTCCTCGTGCTCTTTATGATCATCATCGGCGGCCTTGGCTCTATCTTCGGCTCTTTTGCGGGCGCGGCTTTCCTTGTGTTGCTGCCGGTCCTGCTCAAAATTGTCGGCGTGGATTGGCTGGGCTGGCCCACGGATATCGTTGCGCACTTGCAGCTTGTGATCGTGGGTGGTCTGATCGTTGTGTTCCTGATCGCGGAACCACATGGCCTGGCGCAACTGTGGCGCGTGGCCAAAGAGAAACTGAGATTGTGGCCCTTCCCGCACTAGGGAAGGCCATGGGAAGACGACGGGGCAAACCCTGTCGATGGCGGGGTGAACCCCGCCCTACGGAAATCGGATAATATCCAAGGGAGGAAACACCGATGAAATATAAACTAGGTACACTGGCCGTTGCAGGCCTGATGGCGGCAAGCCCGGTCATGGCGGATCTCGTATTCCCAAGCCTGAGCTACCGGACCGGCCCATACGCCGCTGGCGGCATCCCGTTTGCCGATGGCTATGCGGATTATTTCACCATGCTGAACGCCCGTGACGGCGGCATCGGCGGCGTGATGGCCAAGGTCATCGAATGCGAAACCGGCTATAACACCGAAAAAGGTGTGGAATGCTACGAATCCACCAAAGGCGAAGGCGCTTTGGTGTATCAACCGCTGTCCACAGGTATCACCTACCAGCTGATCCCGAAAACCACGGCTGACAACATTCCGATGCACACAATGGGCTATGGCCGGACGTCTGCTGCAAACGGCAAAGTGTTCAGCCACACGTTCAACTATCCTGCGAACTACTGGAACGGTGCCTCCGGCGCGATCAACTATCTGCTGAGCGAGAACGGCGGTGATCTGAAGGGCAAAAAAGTTGCTCTGGTTTACCACAACTCCGCGTACGGCAAAGAGCCGATCCGCACCTTGCAGGAACTGTCCGCCAAGCACGGCTTTGAATTCAAGGAAGTGCCAGTTGACCACCCCGGTCAGGAGCAGAAATCCCAGTGGCTGCAAATTCGCCGCGACAAGCCTGACTATGTGATCATGTACGGCTGGGGCGTAATGAACCAGGTTGCGGTTCAAGAAGCGGCCAACATCCGTTTCCCAATGGAAAACTTCATTGGCATCTGGTGGTCCGGTTCCGAGAACGACGTTCTGGCAGCAGGCGACAAGGCTGACGGCTACAAGGCGCTGACATTCCACGGCGTTGGCGATGACTTCCCGGTGTTTGACGACATCCAGAAGCACGTTGTTGATGCAGGCAATGCGGCCGGTGCCGGCGATCAGATCGGTACTGTTCTCTACAACCGTGGCCTCTATGCCGCGATGCTCGCAGCCGAAGCGGCGAAGACTGCACAGGAAATCCACGGCACCGCAGACATCACCCCGGCGATGATGCGCGATGGCATGGAAAATCTGGAGATCACCGAAGAAAAAATGGCCGGCCTCGGCATGCCAAAATTCGGTCCATCCTTCAGCGTGTCCTGTGACAATCACGGTGGTCCGGGCCTGATCGGGATGACCCAGTGGGACGCGACCGCAAAAGAGTGGAAGCTGATCTCTGAGTTCTCCGAAACAGACATGTCTGTGATCCAGCCGCTGATCGACGCGGATTCCGGTGCCTATGCATCTGAAAACAACATCGAAGCGGGTTGTAAGTAACCGTTTCCCTCTGGCCGCAGCATCCGTTGCGGCCAGAGATCCCACGATTTTAATGAAGGGTTTGCCCCATGCTGGATGCTGCCAATACCGCCGAGACTCAGGTCGAGAATGTCCTTGAGGTCAACAATATCGAGGTGATCTACAATCACGTGATCCTTGTATTGAAAGGCGTGAGCCTGAACGTGCCCAAAGGTGGCATCACCGCCTTGCTGGGCGGCAATGGCGCGGGCAAAACCACCACGCTCAAGGCGATTTCGGGTTTGCTGGCCTCTGAACGGGGCGAGGTGACCAAAGGGTCGATCAAATACCGCGGTCTCGATATTCAGGACGCCGATCCTGCCGAAACCGTCAAAAAGGGTGTCGTGCAGGTGATGGAAGGCCGTCACTGTTTTGAGCACCTGACCATCGAAGAGAACCTGATGACGGGCGCCTATACCCGCACCGATGGCAATGCCGCCATCGCAGCCGATCTCGAAATGGTTTACAACTATTTCCCCCGTTTGAAAGAGCGCCGCAAAAGCCAGGCGGGTTATACCTCAGGCGGAGAACAGCAGATGTGCGCCGTGGGCCGCGCCTTGATGAGCCGCCCCGAGACGATTTTGCTGGATGAGCCATCTATGGGGCTCGCGCCACAACTGGTGGAGCAGATCTTTGAGATCGTCAAAGCCATCAACGAACAGGAAGGCGTAACTTTCCTTCTGGCCGAACAGAACACCAACGTTGCCCTGCGCTATGCCCACTATGGTTACATCCTTGAATCGGGCCGTGTGGTGATGGACGGCCCTGCCGCCGATCTGCGCGAAAACAAAGACGTTAAGGAATTCTATTTGGGAATGTCGGATGAAGGGCGCAAATCCTTCCGCGATGTGCGCAGCTATCGCCGCCGCAAGCGTTGGCTCAGCTAAGCGCGTCCCAAGACTGATTTTATTGCAATTTTAACCGGGGTAGATGCCATGGCCAGCACCTCTTTCTTTGACGACCAAGAAACGCGCAGCGCCGATCAGCGTGCAGCGGATCAATCCGCGCTTTTGCGCAGCCGTCTTGCGGCCATCTCCGAAGCCCCGGCGCAGTGGCGCGATGCCGCTGCAACCGTGCAAACGGCGGCGGATCTCGTGGCATTGCCGGTGCTGCGCAAATCCGATTTGTCAGGCTGGCAAAAGCAAAACCCGCCTTTTGGCGGTATCGCGGTCAGCAATGTCACCCATGTCTTTCAATCCCCAGGTCCGATCTATGAACCCGGCAGCACCAGTGTTGCCGATTTCTGGCGCATGGGGCGGTTTTTGAATGCTGCCGGATTTGGTGCAGATGATATCGTGCAAAACTGCTTTGGATATCACCTGACCCCGGCAGGCCACATGTTTGAAAGCGGTGCGCGGGCGGTTGGGGCCAAGGTACTGCCTGCGGGCACCGGCCAGACCGAACTGCAGGTTCGTGCCGCGGTCGATATTGGCACCACCGGCTATGCGGGCACGCCCGACTACCTGAAGATCATCCTCGAAAAAGCGGATGAGATGGGCGAAACGCTCAAGATCACCAAGGCCGCCGTGGGCGGCGGGGCGTTGTTCCCCTCCTTGCGCAGCTACTACATCGACCGTGGCATCGCCTGTTTGCAGTGTTATGCAACGGCTGATCTGGGCAACATTGCGTATGAGAGCCCCGCGATGGAAGGCATGATCGTCGATGAAGGTGTAATCGTTGAGATCGTGACCCCCGGCACCGGCGATCCTGTCGCCCCCGGCGAGGTTGGTGAGGTTGTCGTGACCTCCCTGAACCCTGATTATCCGCTGATCCGTTTCGCCACCGGCGATCTGAGCGCGGCCATGGACGGCACATCGCCTTGCGGGCGCACCAACATGCGGATCAAAGGCTGGATGGGCCGCGCCGATCAGACCACCAAGATCAAAGGCATGTTTGTTCGCCCCGAACAGGTGGCCGAACTGGTCGCCCACCACGCCGAAGTCGTCAAGGCCCGTGTCGTGGCCAGCCGCGCTGGTGAACAGGACGTGATGACCGTCCAAATCGAAGCCAGTGGCGGTGACGCGGATGCCTATGCCCAATCGGTTCAGCAATTGCTCAAGCTCAAGGGCAAGATCGAAGTCGTCGCCCCCGGCAGCCTGCCTAAGGACGGGTTGGTGATCGAGGATCAGCGCAGCTACGACTAAACCCGTGCCATCGGGTGTGCACGCACTGGTATTCCTGAGCAGAATCGTCGAAATAGGGGCATGACCCTGAACCCGGCCCAAACCCCGACCAAAACCGCCCCGCGCGACGGGATACGGGTGCTGTCGTTTGTGTCCGTATCGGTGGCTGTTGTCTGCGCTTTGCCGATGCTGGCAGTGCTGATTGCTGCGCTCAGCGGCGGCACCGAGACAGTTCAGCACCTGATTGATACGGTTCTGGGGCGCTATGCGGCGACCACGCTATTGCTGGTTCTGCTGGTGTCGATCGGGACTTTTGCCATCGGCGTTGGGGCGGCATGGCTCGTCACAATGACCCGGTTTCCCGGAGTTAAGATCCTTGAGATCGCGCTGGTGCTGCCCTTGGCCTTTCCGGCCTATGTTCTGGCCTATGCCTACACTCACGTGCTGGATCACCCCGGTATTGTCCAAGCGACCCTGCGGGATGTGACAGGCTGGGGCCCGCGCGATTATTGGTTTCCCGAGATCAGATCACTGGGCGGCGCGGCGGCGATGCTGGTGCTTGTGCTTTATCCTTACGTCTACCTTCTGGCCCGCGCCGCCTTCCTGCAACAAAGCGGCACCACCTTTCTGGCGGCGCGTGCGTTGGGATCCAGCGCATGGGCCGCGTTTTTCAAGGTCAGCCTGCCGCTGGCGCGTCCGGCGATTGCGGGCGGCGTGTTGCTGGCGGTGATGGAGACCATCGCGGACTTCGGCACAGTTGCCTATTTCGGGGTGCAGACCTTTGCCACCGGCATTTACACTTCGTGGTTCTCGATGTTCGACAGGGCAGGGGCCGCGCAACTGGCGCTGTGCCTGCTTAGCTTTGCTTTGCTGCTGGCGCTGCTCGAACGCATCCAGCGGGGCCGGGCAAAATATCACGATCCATCGCGTCGGAGTCAGGCGATGCCGCCCATTCAACTCAAGGGTTGGGGCGCGGCAGCAGCGATGATTGTTTGTGGCATTCCGGTGGTCTTTGGTGCGGTGCTACCGATTGGCGTTCTGATGGTGATGGGGCTGGGGTCAGAACAAAATCTGTTCAGCCCGCGCTATCTGGGGTTCATCCAGAATTCTGTCACACTGGCGGGTATTGCGGCGGTGGTGACTGTTTGTGCGGCAATCTCCGTCGGGTTCTTCCAACGATTGCGGCCGGGGCGTCTGTCCAACGGATCGGCCTATGTCGCGCGACTGGGCTATGCGGTGCCGGGCGGGGTGATCGCCGTGGGCCTGTTGGTGCCCTTTGCGGCTATTGACAATGCTTTTGATGCCTGGATGCGGGCGACCTTTGACATCTCGACCGGACTGCTCATCACCGGATCCATCTGGCTGCTGATTGCGGCCTATCTGGTGCGGTTCCTCGCGGCGGCCCTTGGCGCCTATGAGGGCGGACAGGCGATGGTGCATGCCAATATGGACGCCGCCGCGCGGTCGTTGGGGCAAACCCCGCTTGGCACCCTGCGCCGGGTCCACCTGCCGATCCTCGCGCCAAGCCTTTTGACCGCGCTGTTGATCGTGTTCGTCGATGTGATGAAAGAGCTGCCCGCGACATTGATCATGCGGCCCTTCAACTATGACACATTGGCGGTGCAAGCCTACCGACTGGCCAGTGACGAGCGCCTCGAAGGGGCGGCAGTGCCGTCGCTGGTGATTGTGGCGATGGGCCTGCTGCCGGTGATCCTGATCTGCCGCCAGGTCGGGCGCAAACGCTAACCCGCGAAACGGGCCTGCCACGCCGCACGGGTGATCCGCCAGCATTGCCAGACGCCAGATTTGCCGCCCATTGTCAGCTTTCCATCATAGGCGTGCTCTGCCCCCAGTTTTGCAGTGGCCCGCTGCGACCGGATGTTGGTTGGGTCGATGTGCAGCCAGACCTCATCCACAACCTCAAAGGCATGGGCGAACATCAATGCCTTCATCGCGCGGTTGGTGTCGCCGCCCCAATGGTCACGTCCCAAAAAGGTATAGCCGATGGACACGCTCCCGGGATGGTCCGGTGCCTCATAGTATCGGGAACAACCGATCACCCGGCCACTGCCTTGTTCCGTCACGGCCAAGGTGCCGCCGCTGGCCAGCAAGTTATCAAAGTAGGGATCGAACACCGCCCGTTCATGACGGGTCTTGGCAGGATGCCCCGCCCAGATGGCAGGATCGCTGGCCGCTGCAAATAGCGCGTCACGATCCTCAGGTCCGAGAGGGCGCAGGCAAACACCATCGCCCTCAAGCGTGGGCTGGGGATCAAATTTGGGGTGCATAATAGACTCTAACAATAAAAAATGGGGGCAGACCAATGGCCTGCCCCCGAAGGTGATCGAAATGGATCACAAGGTCCAATAGCTTTTGAACTTATTCCCAACCCACAGTGTTAAAAATCTTTTGCGCGGTCGGAATGTTCTGTGCCACATCGGACAGGTTCACATCGTCCGCTTTGAATTCACCCAGCTGTTTCACAGATGCCGCCAGTTCTACGCCTGCAACTGTTGGGTATTCGTCGTTGCCGTTGGAGAAATAGACCTGTGCAGAGTCCGAAGCGAGGTATTCAAGGAACTTGATCGCGTTGTCTTTGTTTGGCGCATGCGCAGCAACGCCGCCGCCCGATAGGTTCATATGTGCGCCATTGCCGTCTTGGTCGGGAAAGACCACGCCGATTTTGTCGATGTCCGCGCTGACGCCTTTGACATCTTTGCGGATCGCGCGGGCAAAGTAATAGGTGTTGGAAACCGCAATTCCGCATTCGCCGGACACGATGCCACGCAATTGGTCGGTGTCGCCACCCTGTGGTGCGCGGGCCATGTTGTCCACGACGCCCTGCGCCCATGCGGTCGCTTTTTCTTCGCCCTCATGAGTGACGATGGAGGCCAGCAAGGTCTGGTTGTAGGTGTTGGTCGAAGACCGGATGCAAACCTGACCTTTGTAAGCTGGATCGGCCAGATCCATGTAGGTTGCGGGCGGGTTGGTGATCCCGGCTTTGTCGTAGAAGATGATCCGCCCACGTTGTGAGAAACCATACCACTGGTTGTCATCATCTTGCAGGTTTGTCGGAATTTTACCTTCGAGCGTGGCGCTTTCGATGGATTGCAAAAGGCCCATATCCTTGGCGCGTTTCAGGCGGCTGGTGTCGACGGTCAACAACAGATCGGCAGGAGAATTTGCGCCCTCGGCCTGCATCCGTGCCAGCAATTCGTCGGCTTTGCCTTCGATGCGGTTGATGGTGATGCCGGTCTGTTCTGTGAAATCGGAATACAGCCGTTCATCGGTGTCATAATGGCGCGAGGAATAGAGATTCAACTCGCCATCGGCCAAAGCGGGCAGCGCCAGCGCGATCAGCGCGGCAGCAGATGTTGTTGTCTTAAAGAGGGTCATAGTGGTGTTCCATATTGTTCAGAATTTCCTGACTGAAACAGTAAGAAACAGATTCTTGCGGTGGGCGCAAGATATTCCTGATTATTTTTGTTGGGAAAGGCGCCCTGCCGCCGAAACGGCAGGGCAGAGGATCAGCTTTGATCCCCGATTTTGTCCTGAGTCATGTTCTCAAAGTCAGAGGCATCATGCCGTTCGTGCAACTGCATCGACAGATCATCCCCAAAGGCCCGGTTGACCATCCGCCCACGTGTCACGGCGGGACGGGCATCAATGGCCTCGGCCCAACGCAGCACGTTTTTATAAGAAGTCACATCAAGGAATTCTGCAGCACTATAAAGTCGGCCCAGAACCAATTGACCGTACCAAGACCAGATCGCCATATCGGCAATGGAATATTCGCCGCCGAAATAGTCGTTGTCGGCCAAATGGCGGTCCATCACATCAAGCTGGCGCTTGGTTTCCATGGCAAAACGGTTGATTGGGTATTCGAACTTCTCTGGTGCATAGGCATAAAAATGGCCAAAGCCGCCGCCCAGATACGGCGCACTGCCCATCTGCCAGAACAGCCAGCTGAGTGCCTCGGTACGCTGCGCGGGATCTGAGGGCAGGAAGGCACCAAATTTTTCGGCCAGATACAGCAGGATCGCGCCGGATTCGAACACCCGCTGTGGCGCATCGCCGGACCGATCCATCAGGGCAGGGATTTTTGAGTTGGGGTTCACATCAACAAAGCCAGAGCCGAACTGATCGCCCTCACCGATATTCACCAGCCATGCGTCATATTCTGCCCCCGAATGCCCCGCAGCAAGCAGCTCTTCGAGCATCACGGTGACCTTGACGCCATTGGGTGTGGCGAGCGAATAGAGCTGAAACGGATGTTTGCCGACAGGCAGCTCTTTGTCGTGGGTGGCCCCGGCAATGGGGCGGTTGATGCTGGCAAAACGTCCGCCGCTTTCTGCATCCCAGGTCCAAACCTTGGGCGGTGTGTATTCAGTGCTGTCGGCCATGTATTTTTCCTCTTTTGGTTCTGCGGCACGTCCTGCACCGGCTGTCACAATGCAAGGTAGTCGGATCGCGCCGGGTCACAAGTGGCGCGGCCAAATTGCTTTGGCGGCCGCAATATGCGCAATTGTCCCAAACCAACGGAGGGCAACAGATGAAACGGCGGTTTATTCAATGCGATGTGTTCAGTGACACAGCGTTGCGCGGCAACGGGCTTGCGGTGGTGCTGGATGGCGCGGGGCTAAGCGATGCGCAGATGATGCAATTCGCGATCTGGACCAATCAAGCCGAGACAACGTTTCTGGTGCCGCCGGAAAATGCGGATGCCGATTACGGGGTGCGAATATTCTCGCCCACCCGCGAGATGGATTTTGCGGGTCACCCCACATTGGGCAGCTGTGCCGCCTGGCTGCATGCCGGCGGTGTGCCCAAGGTCGCAGGCCGTGTCATGCAAGAATGCGCCATTGGTCTGGTCGAGATTGATCAGTCCGGCGCTGTCCCGGCCTTCGTCGCCCCGCCAACCCAGATTGATGGGGCGGATCAGGCAAAGCAGGAGCGCATCGCTCAGGCTCTGGGTCTGACCGAGGCCGATATCGTCGGCTCGGCGCGACTGGACAACGGCGCGGCGTTCAACCTGATCGAATTGCATAGCGCCGAACGGGTCTTGTCATTGGATGCCCGCGCCGTGTCGGCCCCCGAATTTCGCGGTGTGGCGATCCTAGGAAAGCATCCCGATGGTGCTTATGCCAACTACGAATCGCGCAACCTGACACCGGCATCGATGATGGCCGAAGACCCGATCACCGGATCCATGAATGCGGCGATCGCGGTTTGGCTCAAATCACAGGGGCGGTTGACGGAGGATATCGTGATTGCCCAAGGCACCGCCATTGGCCGCAAGGGCCGGGTGTTCGTCAGCAACCGAGGTGCGGATGTGATGATTGGCGGGGCGACGACAATCGTGATTGAGGGCACGGTGGACATCTAACGCCTTGATCCAGAGGCCCGAAATAGCAAAAGGCTGCCTCCGAAGGGGCAGCCTTTTGAAAAGCTCTGACTGTTGCCAGTCTACCGATCAAATTAACCCTGACGGGCTTTGAACCGGCGCTGTGTCTTGTTGATCACGTAAACGCGGCCTTTGCGACGCACAACGCGGCAATCACGATGCCGGTTTTTCAGCGAGCGGAGCGAATTGCGAACTTTCATAGTCCTTATCCTTCCATCTGTGGCCCCGCCTTCCTTATGAAAAGAAGGACCAGCGCCGGGTTACGGACGGCCCCCGAAAGGACCAGTGAAACAGGTGGTGGGCGATACTGGGATCGAACCAGTGACCCCTTCGATGTCAACGAAGTGCTCTACCGCTGAGCTAATCACCCACTTAATCAGCGTGTTATCCCATGCCCCAAACAAAAACGGGGCGCGAAATGCCGCGCCGGTTGGGGTGCTATAAAAGGAGTCGGAGCTTTGTTCAAGGGCTTTTGGTAATTCAAATTTATGCGCTATGAAGAGGGAGAAAGGGGCGCATATGTCCAAGACCGCTTATGATGTTCTGCACCCGGTGCGCAACCGGTCTTGTGTGGTCTTTGCCTCGCCGCATTCGGGGCGGGATTATACGCCTGATTTTCTGGAACAAACTGTGCTTGATGCCCATCTGATCCGGTCTTCCGAAGATGCATATGTTGATCAACTATTTGATTCGGCTGCAGAATTTGGCGCGCCCTTCCTCATGGCCGGTGCGCCGCGCGCCTATCTGGATCTCAACCGATCTTGCGAGGAGCTTGACCCGGCCCTGATCGAAGGCATTCGCCGTCAGGGGCATAACCCACGTGTTGCCTCGGGCCTTGGGGTGATTCCACGCGTGGTCGCCAATGGCCGGGCGATTTATCATGGCAAGATCAGCCATGCAGATGCCACCGACCGTATTGACCGTTTTTGGCGGCCCTATCACAGCCAACTGCAAAACCTGCTGGATGCTGCACAGCAACGTCACGGGCAAGCGATACTGATCGATTGCCATTCCATGCCGCATGAAGCGATGGACGGTATTGCGCGGGCAGGTGTGCGGCGGCCTGACGTTGTGCTTGGCGATCGGTTTGGCGCTTCGGCGGCAGGCGAGGTCGTGGACCGTGTTGAGGCGGCGTTTCTGTCCGCGGGTTTCACCGTCACCCGCAACACGCCATTCGCAGGCGCCTATATCACACAGGCCTATGGTCGCCCCTCCCGCAATCAGCACGCTGTGCAGATCGAATTGGATCGTTCGCTGTACCTTGACGAGGCCAAGGTTGAGATCAACGCGAACTTTGACGCAGTAAAAACAGCCCTGCGGCAGGTTGTGGCAGAGGTCGCCGGGATTGGCCAAGGCCGGGTGCCACTGGCCGCCGAGTAGCGATCACGCAGTGCCAAGCCGCATGATGCCGATACCCACGAACAGAACGGCGATACCGGATGTGACCGTGCGGATCTGATTCCAGACCTGCCATTGCGGCGAATAATCCGCCCAGATGATACGCGCAGCCTCAATGTCTTGCGGCACAGCAACGCCTGCCAATGCCTCATTCATGGGGATATTGAACGCTGCGGTCAAAGCGACGGCCAACAGGGCAACCACGATCCCTGCCAATCCAAACCAAAGCGCCGCACGGCGGTGTCTTTCACGAAACATCACGTAGGCAGTGAACAGCAGAACAGGTGCTGTGCCAAAAAACGCAGGCGCAAACACCGCATTGCGCACAGAGGCGTTCATCGCCTGCATTGCGGCAATTGCCACGCGCGGGTCAGCCATATCCAGCCCCCACATGGTTGAGCAGACCCAAGCATAGAAAAACCCAAAGAGCGCGGCAGAGAGCAGCAAGCTAAGCAGGGCAAGCGGGCGCAAAAATGATGACATTTCAATCTCCAATATCCGTATTGATGTGTACGTCTTTACATATCCGTATCGATATGTACGGTACTGAGTCAAGGGGAATGCCAAAGAATGCGCGACGACAAAAAGCAACAAAGACGCCGCCAGATTGAAGCTGCGGCTTATGATCTGCTGGTGCAGTACGGTTACGATGGCACGTCGATGCTGGCGGTGGCCAAAGCCGCAAAAGCATCGAATGAAACGATGTACCGCTGGTATGGCGACAAAAACGGGCTGTTCGAAAGCATGGTCCGCGCCAACGCCGCAGAGGTACGTGACGCATTGCAAGCCTTGATCGAGGACGGCCTGCCGCCGTTGGAGATTTTGCGCCGACTGGCCCCGGTGTTGCTGGACATGCTGTTGGGCGAAAAAGCCATCGCGCTCAATCGGGCCGCCGCCGCAGATGCATCCGGCGCTCTGGGTCGGGTTATCGCGGCTTGCGGGCGCGAGGAGGTCTTGCCATTGATCAAAGAGGTTTTAGTCGCCGCGATCCAGCAAGGGGCATTGCGACCGCCTGCGCAGGGTGAGATCGGCAGTTTGTTCATGCACCTGCTGGTTGGGGACCAGCAAATGCGCCGCGCCATCGGGGTGTTGCCCGCACCGTCCGCAGCGGAGATAACACGGCAGGCCGATCAGGCAGTGTCACAGCTCATACAGCTTTGCCGCCCTACCGCAGCGCCCGCCCCTTGACGATGGCCTTGCTGCCGTATCGATCGCGGATCTGATCGGTGGCCCGTTCTGCCTGACTGCGCTTAACCGCATCGGGGTCCAATAAATCACCGGCAAGATCGGCGCCTTCCGCGGGACTGAGATCGGAGATGCCGCAACCAATCAGGCGGAATGGCCCCTGGTCGCCCAACTGGTCAAATAACGCGCGAGCGTGGCGGTAGATACGATCCGCCAATTGCGTCGGATCATGCAGCGACACCCGCCGCGTGAGGGTTTTGAAATCCGAGCGTTTGATTTTGAGCGTGACAATCCGGCCCGCCAGATCCTTGGCCTTGGCACGATCCGCGACCTGTTCGGAAAGCCGCCATAGATGGCCGTCGAGAATATCGGCATTGCCGGTGTCCTCAAAGAACGTGGTTTCCTTGCTGATGGATTTGACCGGCTCATGCGCCGAAACCCGCCGCCGGTCTTGCCCTCGCGCCAAATGCCAGAGCCGCTCGCCCATGCCGCCGAACCGGGCGACCAGATCCGTCTTTTCCCAGCGCAGCAGGTCCGAAAAGGTGCGAATGCCTGCTTTGTCCAGCGCACCTTGGGTGACAGCACCAACCCCCCAGATCAGCTTGACCGGTTTGTCCCGCAGGAAATCATCGGTTTCGGCCGCGCCGATCACGGAAAACCCATGCGGCTTGTCCAGATCAGAGGCGACCTTGGCCAGAAACTTGTTGTGACTGAGGCCAATGGATCCGGTCAGGCCCAGCTCATCTTTCATGCGCCGCACCAACCCGGCCAACATCACCGCAGGCGGTGCGCCATGCAGACGGGCGGTGCCGGTCATATCCAGAAACGCCTCGTCCAGCGACAAGGGTTCAATCGATGGCGTCAATTCCTCCATCATGGCGCGGATGGCGCGGGAGGCCTCAACATAGGCGTCCATCCGCGGCTTGATGATCACCGCCTCCGGGCACAGTTTGAGCGCCTGAAACATCGGCATCGCGGACCGCACCCCCCGGATGCGCGCCACGTAACAGGCCGTGGACACAACGCCGCGCCGCCCACCACCGATGATCACAGGTTTGCCGTTCAGTTCGGGATTGTCGCGCTTTTCGACCGAGGCATAGAAGGCATCACAATCCATATGTGCTATGGAAAGGGTATCAAGCTCGTCATGCACCAGAACGCGCGGGCTGCCACACGAAGGGCAGCGCCGGGCAGGGGCGATTTGAGACAGGCAATCACGGCAAAGGGCGGCCATGGTCAGACACCGTTGGCTGAGGTTTCGGGGGTGAGTTTACCGCGTGGGAAAGCAGATGAACATGGCCGATGATGAGACATTTGGAGGGGCCAAGGTGGCCCTGTTTCTAGGGGGCAGGTTGGTCGTCATTTTGCGCGATGACTTACCCGATTTACCTTATGCAAATCACTGGGATTTTCCCGGTGGTGGCCGTGAGGAAAGTGAGACAGCTTTTGAATGCGCACGCCGCGAATGCTTTGAGGAATTGGGCCTGGAGATCCCGCCGGCGTCAGTGCTGTGGAAACGCACCTACCGCACGGATGGGACTACCAACTGGCTTTTTGTTGTGGGTGCCCCAACGGAAACTTCACAAGATATAGTATTCGGCGATGAGGGGCAGCGATGGACCTTAATGGAACCGCAGGTGTTCCTGTCCCATCCCATGGCGGTGCCACGGTTTCAGGATCGGCTTCGGGATTACCTTGAGGAACGGGTGAACTGGCCCAAATAGAAAGCCCCCCGCTGCGTGTAGCGGGGGGGAGGTGACGAACATCAGGAAGAACCAGTTCGTCGGGGAGTATCACCTGTTACAAAGCTACCATATTTGGGCAATTCGACATAGGATGTTGAACTGTGATCGGAAGGTCAAACTCAGCTATGTTGTGATTTTGTTACAGTCTGTGGTTGAACTTTGATTTCAGTGGGAAATCTCGGACAGGATTGCCTCTGCCGCTGTGCGCGGGGCCTCGGATTGCCAGATCGGACGCCCCACAACGATATGATCTGCACCATCTGCGATGGCCTGTGCCGGGGTTGCGACACGTTTTTGATCGCCCAGTGCCGCCCCTGCGGGCCGCACACCGGGGGTCACGATCAACCGGCCCGCTGCTTCGGGCAGAGCGCGGATCATCGCCGCCTCTTGGGGGGAGGCGATAACGCCATCCGCGCCCGCATCAAAGGCACGGCCCGCGCGTGTGCTGACCAGATCGGGCAAGTCACCCTGTTGGATCAGCGCGGCATCAAGATCTGCGCGATCCAGAGATGTCAGGATGGTCACGGCAAGGATCTTCATGTCACTGCCCGCCGCGCCTTGTTTGGCAGCACGTACAACATGCGGGTCGCCATGCACGGTCAGAAAGTCCAGATCGAATTGCGCCAGCCCGCGCACGGCGGCCTCAACCGTGGCGCCGATATCAAACAGTTTCATGTCCAGAAAAATTCGCTTGCCATGCTCTTGCTTAAGCTCATTGGCCAGCGCCAGCCCACCGCCGCAAAGCATCCCCAAACCGATCTTATAAAACCCCACCGCGTCTCCAATATTTTGGGCAAGCTCCAGCCCCGCGTGGGCGTGTGGAACGTCGAGGGCAACAATCAGGCGGTCATCGGTCATGGCAGGGCTCCGGGCAAGGTTCAAACGGTCTTGCTCTACGTGGTTGCCGCGTTCAAGTCCATCACCGATCGCTGAGCCCATCTTGCAAAAAAAGAACCCGGCCATGCGGGGGGAGCATGAACCGGGTCAGTGTCAGAGACAATGCAGGCAGCAGAGGTCTCTGGGATGCAGGGACGCGGGGACAGAACGCGCGTCCTTGCACCGAGGCTATGGGGGAGGCAGAACCCCCACAGAAACTTAAGCCGCGTTGCGCTGTTCGCCGCTGATCAACGTCTCCAGCCAACGGACCGGATCAAACCGGGATCGCGGGGCGCGTTGTTGCGGGGCAAAGCGGCGCATTTGGGAATGCAACCCGCCGCGCTTGGCATGGCGGCGCAGCGCTTGAGTGCGAAGACCCTTGGCAGCATCTTCGAATGACATCGTAATGGGCGCCTCGATGGCGCAGGCATATTTGCGTGCACCCGTTTCGCCATAAACCGTGACACAAGCCTCAAAGCTCTGATTGGCGGCGTTGTATATAACGTCGGTCAATTTGATCGGGCTGGTCTGCATGATGGTCTCCTTGCGGGGTCCTGTTTGGTTTTGTGTCGTCATCGTGTTTCTCAAAAATACAACGCAGGACAATGCGATTTGGTTTCATTTTGGCGCAAACCACCTGGACAAGAGCCGCGTACAGTGACTTGCATACCTTCGATTTGGGGATGGTTTGACAGCAAAACAAGGGGGAATAGATCGCACAGCGCATCACGAAACCGGGAGTTGGGCAGAAATCCGCGCAAGCTCAGCATCAAGAAGCGCCCAAAAAACGACGGCTAAAGACTTGAACGCGGGCGGCAAATCCCCAAATTAAGAGCGAGGCCCAATAGGGTGTGTGCCGCCGGGCGGGCGCATCCAGCAACAGGGCGCTTAACAAGAAGGAGAACACCATGGACTTGAGCAAGTTCACGGAGCGGTCGCGCGGTTTTATTCAGGCAGCGCAGACAATCGCGACACGGGACAACCATCAGCGTTTGACCCCCGAACACATTCTAAAAGCATTGCTGGACGACGATCAGGGGCTTGCCGCCAATTTGATTGCGGCGTCTGGCGGTGATCTGGGCCGCGTGACCGATGCGCTGGAACTGGCGCTTGGCAAAATGCCCAAGGTCAGCGGCGATGCCGCGCAGGTCTACCTTGATAATGCCACGACCAAGGTGCTGGACGATGCTGCCGCGCTTGCAAAAAAGGCTGGTGACAGCTTCGTGCCGGTTGAGCGCATTCTGATGGCGCTGTGCATGGTTAAATCTGGTGCAAAAACTGCGCTGGAGGCCGGTAAGGTTACCGCGCAGGGCTTGAACTCTGCCATCAACGATGTCCGCAAAGGGCGCACGGCCGATACGGCCAGCGCCGAAGACGGCTATGACGCACTCAAGAAATACAGCCTTGATCTGACGGCCCGCGCCGAGGCAGGCAAGATCGACCCGATTATTGGCCGTGATGAAGAAATTCGCCGGGCGATGCAGGTGCTCAGCCGCCGCACCAAGAACAATCCGGTGCTGATCGGTGAGCCGGGTGTGGGTAAAACCGCGATTGCCGAAGGGCTCGCGCTGCGCATCGTGGATGGCGACGTGCCAGAAAGCCTGCGCAACAAACGCCTTTTGTCGCTGGATATGGGCGCTTTGATCGCTGGCGCCAAATATCGCGGTGAATTCGAAGAGCGCCTTAAGGCGGTTCTGACCGAAGTGACCGAAGCGGCAGGTGAGGTGATCTTGTTTATTGACGAGATGCATACCCTTGTTGGTGCGGGCAAGGCAGACGGGGCTATGGATGCCTCGAACCTGCTGAAACCCGCGTTGGCGCGGGGCGAACTGCATTGCGTCGGCGCGACCACGCTGGATGAATATCGCAAGTATGTCGAAAAAGACGCGGCGCTGGCCCGCCGGTTCCAGCCTGTGATGGTGCTTGAGCCAACGGTCGAAGACACCGTCAGCATCCTGCGCGGGATCAAGGAAAAATACGAGCTGCACCACGGAGTGCGGATCAGCGATTCTGCCTTGGTCGCGGCGGCAACCCTGTCGCACCGCTATATCACCGATCGTTTCCTGCCGGACAAAGCCATCGACCTCATGGATGAGGCAGCCAGCCGTCTGCGCATGGAAGTGGACAGCAAACCAGAAGAGCTGGACGCGCTGGACCGGCAGATCCTGCAATTGCAGATCGAGGAACAGGCGCTCACTTTGGAGGATGACCAGGCGTCCAAGGACCGGCTGGATACCTTGCAAAAGGATCTGGCCGACCTGCAGGATCGCAGCGCCGAGATGACAGCGCAATGGCAGGCCGAGCGGGACAAGCTCGCCGGTGCGCGTGACATCAAGGAAAAGCTGGACCGCGCCCGCGCCGATCTGGACATCGCCAAGCGTGAAGGCAACCTCGCCAAAGCGGGTGAGCTGTCATATGGCGTGATCCCGCAGCTTGAGAAAGACCTCGAAGCCGCCGAAAGCCGCGAAGAAGGTGTGATGGTCGAAGAAGCCGTGCGCCCCGATCAAATCGCATCGGTGGTGGAGCGTTGGACGGGCATCCCCGCTGGCAAGATGCTGGAAGGGGAGCGGGACAAGCTGCTCAGGATGGAAGATCAGCTGCATGGCCGCGTGATTGGGCAAGACAGCGCCGTCAAAGCGGTGGCCAACGCGGTGCGCCGTGCGCGGGCTGGCCTGAACGACGAAAATCGTCCCTTGGGCAGCTTTCTGTTCCTTGGGCCAACCGGTGTCGGCAAGACCGAGCTGACCAAAGCGGTGGCGGAGTTCCTGTTTGATGATGACAGCGCAATGGTGCGCATCGACATGTCAGAATTCATGGAGAAACACGCGGTTGCGCGTCTGATCGGTGCGCCTCCGGGCTATGTTGGCTATGAAGAGGGCGGCGTTCTGACCGAAGCCGTGCGCCGGCGACCTTATCAGGTTGTGCTGTTTGATGAGGTTGAAAAGGCCCATCCGGATGTCTTTAACGTGCTGTTGCAGGTTCTGGACGATGGCGTTCTGACCGATGGTCAGGGCCGCACGGTGGATTTTAAGCAAACCTTGATTATCCTGACCTCGAACCTTGGCGCGCAAGCGCTCAGCCAACTGCCAGATGGCGGTGACATGGCGCAGGCCAAGCGGGATGTGATGGACGCGGTCCGGGCGCATTTCCGGCCTGAGTTCCTGAACCGTTTGGATGAGACCATCATCTTTGACCGTCTGGCACGGGATGACATGACCGGCATCGTTGATATCCAGCTGGCGCGTTTGTTGAAACGTCTGGCGGGGCGCAAGATCGCGCTGGAGCTGGATGCGGGCGCCAAGACCTGGCTTGCGGATGAGGGCTATGACCCGGTCTTTGGGGCGCGGCCGCTGAAACGGGTGATCCAACGGGCGTTGCAAGATCCGCTGGCCGAGATGCTGCTCGCAGGGGATGTGCGGGACGGTGATACGATCACGGTTTCGGCTGGCACGGATGGTCTGATCATCGGAGATCGCGTTGCCGCCAGCAATCGGCCCAAACCGGATGATGCTGTGATCCATTAAGGCGGGGCCCGCATGAAACGCAAAGCCAAAGGCCGGGGTGAACCCCGGCCTTTTCTTTTGGCGCCTTGACCTGCAAGAGTTGTGCGATCTTCGATCAACCTCGGAAACCGTAACTGCGATGACCATTCTGACCACCCCGCGTCTTGTTCTGCGCCCGTTTGATCCGGCGGATGCTGAAGACTTGTTTGCAGTCTTCGGCAACCCAGCCGCTATGCGATATTGGAGCACGCTGCCCCATGCCTCTGTCGCGGTCACGGCCCGTATGATCGAACAATCGCTTGCCGCGGACCCGAGCCAGCATGGCGAATTTGCGATCGAACATGATGGCAAAGTGATCGGCAAAGTTGGCCTTTGGCAGATGCCCGAGATTGGCTATGTCCTGCATCCCGATTATTGGCGGCGCGGTATCGCGACCGAAGCGGTGCAGGCTGTGATTGCCCATGGGTTCGAGACCCTCGGCCTCGCCCGGATCACTGCGGATGTTGACCCCGAAAATCTGGCCTCTCTGGCAATGCTGAAAAAGCTGGGGTTTGTGGTCACGGGGCAGGCACAGAACACGATGAAGATTGGCGGCAAATGGTTCGACAGTATCTATCTGGAATTGGCCGCGCCTGACCGTTGATCTGCATGCCGGGGTTTATTCCCGGCCTGATCTGTGGTGCATGGTGCCATGGCGACGGCAGATTACATTCTTTTTGATTGCGATGGTGTGTTGGTGGACAGTGAGCCGCTGACCCAAGCCGTTCTTCAACAGAACTTTGCCCGGCACGGTTTGATGATCAAAACCGAAGACATTGGCCGTTTGTTTGTTGGAGGCACGATGGAGGGCGCGATGAAAAGCGCGCGCGTGCTGGGCGCGGAATTGCCGGACGATTGGCTGCTGCAAATCCATGCTGAGGTATTCGCGGTCCTGGATGCGCAATGCGAGGTGATCCCCGGCGTGCCAGATCTGCTGGACCAGTTGGACCGCGCCGGGATCGGCTATGCCACCTGTTCAAACGGCCCGATGGAAAAGATGCAGGTTACCTTGGGCCGCTGCGGTCTTTGGGACCGGTTCGAAGGGCGGGTCTTTTCGGCCCATGATTGCCCGGCAGCGAAACCTGCGCCAGACGTTTACCTAAAAGCGGCCTTTCATGCCCGCGTCGCGCCCGCCCGCTGTGCCGTCATCGAAGACAGCGCAACCGGAGCCAAGGCAGGGCAAGCGGCAGGGATGACCTGTTTTGGGTATCACGCGGACGCCGACCCAGAAAAACTTCAGCCGTTTTGCGACGCGCTTTTTGACAATATGGCGGATCTGCCGGCGCTTCTTGATCTGGGATGACCTGTCCTTCAGGGCTACACGTGCGGGCAAAGATGCCTCACACGGTATCTGACAATCCGGTGTGATCCCTGAAACACAGGCGTATTTCAATTGGCTGAAACCGGCGCGGGCACTACCTCCGATGTAGATGTACAAAGGAGCATGTCATGGCGCACCGCTGGACCAACACCCTGAAAGACCGCGATTGCACACCGGAATCGGTGTTTCTGAACCGGCGGCAATGGATGGCCGGGGCTGCGGCTGGTGTCGGATTGGCCGGGTTGGGCATGCCCGCCGCCGCCAGCGAAACGCTTGAACCAAACAGCTATGACGACATCACCCAATACAACAATTATTACGAGTTCGGCACCGGCAAGGGCGATCCGGCCCGCAATGCCCATACGCTGACAACCGCGCCATGGTCGGTCAAAATCGACGGATTGGTGGACAAGCCGGGCGACTACGCCTTTGAGGATATCCTCAAAGCCATGACCATCGAGGAACGCATCTACCGCTTCCGTTGTGTTGAGGCGTGGTCGATGGTGATCCCGTGGAACGGATTCGAACTGGCTGATCTGCTGGCAATGGCGGGCGTTCAGTCGGATGCGAAATACGTCGCTTTTGAGACCGCACTGCGCCCTGATGAAATGCCGGGCGTGCGGTTTCCGGTGCTGGATTGGCCCTATGTCGAAGGTCTGCGTCTGGATGAGGCGATGCATCCGCTGACCATCATGGCGACAGGTATTTACGGCAAGGACATCCCGAACCAGAACGGTGCCCCCCTGCGCCTTGTGGTGCCATGGAAGTATGGCTTCAAGTCGATCAAATCTGTGGTGCGCATCACCCTGACGGACAAACAACCCGCAACCAGCTGGAACAAAGCCAACGCACGTGAATACGGCTTTTACAGCAATGTGAATCCCCAAGTGGATCATCCACGTTGGTCACAGGCCAGCGAACGGCCCATCGGGGGTGGATTGTTTGCCAAACGCAAACCGACGCTGATGCTGAACGGCTACGAAGAAGACGTCGCCGCGCTCTATGCTGGAATGGATATGAAAAAGAACTTTTAAGCGCTCTGGGCGTAATCCAGATCAAACTCCAGATCCGGGCGCAACTCTGTCTGGGTGGGCATCAACCGGTTTGCCCGGACGATCCGTTCCATATCGGCCATGAACCGGCCTCGCTGCGCGATGTATTTGGGAACATAAAGCGGCTTTTGATCGACAAAGGCCAGAACAAGGACCGGACGTTTTCCATGATCGCGGATGCTGATCAGACTTGTGAGGTCTCGCGACTGCGGCACAAAATCACTGCCGCAGCTTTCGATCTTCTGGGCGTCGTAGGTGACGCGCTGCACAAACAGCACCATAAACCAGTTATACGCCAGCAAAACACCCACGAGGGCAAAGGCTGCGTTCTTGATCAATTGATTGCTGATGGTCAGAGCATTCCAGAACGGTGTCGTGTCCACGGTGAACAACAAAACCAGCGCAACAAAGGGCACAATGACACGGATACCCCATGCCGGGCGTAACTCTGTCCACCCGGTTGATTGGTCCTCTGTGTCTTCGACCTCACGCAGTTCGGCAGATGGGTGTGCTGTCTCACCGGATGCAAACACCGGTGGTCCGGCCTTGTCGTGACGCCATTTGGCGATGGTGCCGGTCACAGCCAGCCCGGCTATTACGCCCACAACAGTATATATCATTGCCTGATCATGCGTCATCGTCCGTGGTCCGCTGTTACACGCTGCATTCTGGCAGCACCCTTTCATCGGAATTTAATGTGGTGACAATGGGGCGCAGGTTTGTCCAAAGAGAGAATGACAGTGAATAGTATCCAACAAGGTATAAACGCAGCCGCCCGCAAGATCCCGACTTGGGCACTCTATATACTATGTCTGCTCTGGGTGCCTTGGCTTGTCTATCTGGCACAAACCGGGGGGCTGGGCCGTGAGCCGATCAAAGGGCTGGAACATGCGCTTGGTGAGTTTGCGCTAAAGCTTCTGATCGTTGGTTTGGCTATCACACCGCTGCGCCGTCATTTGGGCATCAACCTGATCAAGTTCCGCCGGGCCTTCGGGCTCTTGGCCTTTGTCTATGTCACCTTGCACCTCGCGGTCTGGGTGGTTCTGGATATGAGCCTGCTGTGGGGGCAGATGTGGGCCGATGTTTGGAAGCGCCCCTATATTACGACCGGTATGGCCGGGTTTCTGTGTATGGTCCCTCTGGCAATGACCTCAAACAACTGGTCGGTCCGTAAGATGGGCTCAAGCTGGCGCACGCTGCACAAGCTGACCTATGTGGCCGTGGTGCTGGGCTCTGTTCACTTCATCTGGCTGGTCAAAGGCATCCAGCTAGAGCCGCTGATCTATATGGCGGTGATCCTCTTGCTGCTCGCCTTGCGGATCAAACCCCGCAAAGCGGGTTAGGGGCGACTCGCTGCCAGGGTCGGGACATTCAACCATCTGCGATTCCCTGAGTTCGGACCCGATTCACATGTGAATCGCCAAATTGAACCGATTCACCGGGCTTTTCCGGGCGAGTCTCCGGCTCAATGAGCCCGCACAGCAATGCCGCTATACGAGATGTTGTGCCACGCCGGCCCAGTTGCCCTATGGTAAGAGCAATAATGCTGCTCAACAGGTCGGATTTCAGACATAAAATGCAAGCAAACCCCTGTTTTTATACAAAAAACAGGGGGCGTTACAAAAAATGCATATTTCCCGAAAAAAGGGGTTGCGGGCATCGGTTCATAACTCTAGAACCCCCCTTACCGGACGAGCAGAGACGCTCCAACGGGGCGCCGGACGGGCCAGACGGAAGCGGAGACGCGGAGGGACGGTTCGGAGGCGGGAAGAAAA
>Ga0316202_10000971_pt1 | contig 25061 bp, 19 predicted proteins | sample 3monrhotite_MG_FD_204934 | JGI IMG/M metagenome (GOLD analysis project Ga0316202, IMG submission 204934) | Microbial mat bacterial communities from mineral coupon in-situ incubated in ocean water Damariscotta River, Maine, United States -... | ecosystem: Environmental > Aquatic > Marine >... | reverse complement strand
AACTTTTCTTGATATTCTTTCTTGCCTTGCATACCATGAAAGTACAAATTTTAATACTCTTTTACAACTTATTTTAGCTATATTTGAGTAGAATTGTGCAACAGGCACAATGTATAAAATTTATGCTCACTTTTAAACGACAAACATCTAACAAACGATTTGCTACAACCGAAAAATCTCCGATTTTCCAGTCGCACAAATCTTAATACTAAACCGTTGGCAACAAGCTGAAAAATGACAAGAATAATAATCATACTGCTTCTTTTTTCGAATATTTCATTCGCACAGACCCTCGATAGAATTAAACAAAATTTCAATGTAGAAACTGATTACAAATCAGAAAATATTATTGAAAAGTATAAATCCTTTGAATTCGATTTTTCTAATGTTTGGACTATTACGGAAAATCAAAACATTTTAGGAATTATTGGAGATGAACACCAAAGAATAAAAATCAAATTGATTTCAATCTTTAGAATTTCTAATAGTCCTTTTCTCTATAATGTTTACGGAAAATCTAAAGTGAAAAATACTATTTGCGAATTTTATGGAAATATTGTTATTAAAGATATAAGAGAAGTTAAGGAATTACATTTAGGAGTTGACGATGAATACGCAGATAAAGGAATCAAAACACAAGGAATTTTAATCGCAGATTACGAATTCTATGAAAATAAAGAACAAAAACATAGCGGAATTTTTAAAGGCAAACTATATTCAAAATGGTATTTGAATTCCGAAAATCAAATTCAGTACGACAATATTGAATTCATATCGGATGGATACACAAACAATGCGTTTGTCGGAATTTGGAAAAGCTATTCGACTGGAAAAGAAAAAAATTGCAATTGGGCTGATTTCAGAGTTCCTTTAGCCAATCAAGATTTTGACATTGGAGCTGGAGAATTTTCACCAAGCGAAAAGTATTATGACCAAGGTTGGGAAAATTATCAAAAGGCTTGGTTATATGAAGATGAAAAAGCGAAAAAAATTGAACTTGATAAATGGTGGAAATAAAAAGCCAGTTGCCAACACCTCATAAAATTTATGCTTACATTTAAACTAAATAACGAACCGACAAACATTCAACTAACGATTTGCTACAACCGAAAAATCTCCGATTTCTCAGTCGCACAAATCTTATAAAACACCGTTGTAAATAATGGCGGAATTTCCTCCGAAATTCCTAATTTGAGTTTTATGAGTTTAAAGAATAAGATTGTCTGAACCTCTTTAGACTTTAAAACACCGAATATGGTATATAAGTTATCAGCGTAAAATTAAATTTAACCTGTAGCCGTATTTTAGGACTAGACAGATAAAACCAATATTGATAAAAATTAACATATGAATATAGCAGTTGCCCAATTTCAGCCAAAAGATGGAGATAAAACTTATAACCTTTCGTTAATCCGAAATCTTACCAAAAAGGCAAAATCTAAAGGCGCAGACTTAATCAGCTTTCACGAAATGTCGATTACAGCATATACCTTTACAAAGGATTTAAGTCTCAAAGAAATAACGGACTTAGCTGAGGAAGTACCAAATGGAAAAAGCACTCAGGAATTGATAGCGATTTCCAAAGAATTCGATATGCCGATTTTGGCAGGTCTTGTAGAAAAAGAGAACGGAAAAATTTTTAACACATATGTCTGTGTTACTAAAAACGGCATAGTAGCCAAATATCGTAAAATCCATCCTTTTATAAGTAAATATATATCAGCAGGACAGGAATATTGCGTGTTCGACCTACTTGGTTGGAAATTTGGTATTTTAATCTGTTATGATAACAACGTAATCGAAAATGTAAGAGCTACAAGCCTTTTGGGAGCAGAACTTATTTTTGCACCGCACGTTACGGGCTGTACCCCATCGGCAATGCCTATGCGAGATTATGTAGATGATAAATTTTGGCAAAATCGTGAAAACGACCCTGTTTCCTTGCGGTTGGAGTTTGATGGACCTAAAGGTAGGCGTTGGCTAATGCGATGGCTTCCAGCAAGGGCATATGACAACGGAGTTTACTATGCGTTTACAAATCCGATTGGTTATGATGGCGAGCATCTAAAAAACGGGAATTCGATGATAATCGACCCATATGGAGAAGTTCTATCTGAAATAAAATCATTTGAAGACGACTTTACAATTTCAAAAATAACAAAAGAAAAAATTCAACTTTCGGGAGGTTGGAGATATAAAAATGCTAGAAGACCCGAGCTCTATAAGGACATAATCGGCGGAGACCACAAATCGGGCACAACGCCAGTTTGGATGAAGGAAAAAACTTCTAAACCCCGAGAAAAGCCAGCGCACAACAATGGTAATCGTTGCGCAAGGCACTAAAAAACACTAATTGTAACTCAAAAACTCCTTTTTAGGGGGTTTTTGTTTTTTAGAAAACCTACTAACTTTTAAAAATTGAAGATTGCAAAAGGTCTTATTTGAGGTGTAAATAAGGCTTTTATGTTTAAAACAAAACGATGCATTGCTTTTGCATCACTTTTTACAGTTTTTGAAATGAATTTCAGGTGCTTTTTCAGATTATAAGCCATTGCTAAAAGGTGCATTACCTTATTTGCTTGTTGTATGCCAATAGTATTTATTTTTCGTAGTCCCATAAATTGTGTTAGCGTACCAAATACGGGCTCAACTGTACTTTGCCGTTTACCCTTCATATAGCGTCCTTTCTTGCTATTTACTCTGGCTATATTTCGTTGGTATTCTTCGTTATAAAATGTAATGGTAATTCGCTTTTCCTGACTCTTTTTTAAACATTGCTTTTAATTGGACAATCGATACAAACATATTTAGAGGCCCTGTATTCTTTCTTCTTATTCTTATTTGCTCCTTCATAAAAAACCTTGGTAAATGGTATTACTTTATTCTGTGAACAGATAAAACAATCTTGCTCTTTGTTATAGGTAAACCCTTCTTGAATAATATTGTAGAGCAAGATCATCGAATGATAAAGTGGCGTATAATGCTAGGTCTAGGCTTTAAAGAATTTGAATCTGCAAAGAGAACCATATCAGGAATAGAAGTGGTTAGAATGATAAAGAAAAATCAACTGTTGAATCCTGAAAATTCAACCTATAAATCATTTATATCATTAGCTTCGTAAAAAATCAACTAGTATAAAACTTAATGCTTATTTTTAGCAGATGCGACAGAACCAATATTTATTGTTATAAATATTATTTCCAGAATAATGAGTATAATACAACTTGACTAACATCTTTACAAACAATTAGAGTTCACCATATGCAATTTTCTAAATTTGATGACTTAAAACCAATCATTTTTTTTAGTCGATTTACATTATTTGGATAATCTAAATTTAATCTTAAGTTTACATTTACACTTACTTAAAAATCTACTTTTGAAAAATAAAAAATCATTTCATGAAAAACCTTCTTTTAGCATTCAGTCTTATTTTATTTTTATTTTCCTGTAAAAAAAATGACACTAAAAAATTTACTTCTTCTAATTTACCCATAATACACGATTCAATAAATAGTACTTATTTTAATAAATTACCAATTTATGATCATATTGTAATTGTTATTGAAGAAAATAAAGGGTATGATGATATTGTAAATAATAGTGATGCGCCATATATTAATAATATATTAAAAAAAGAGGGATCTAGTTTTACAAAAATGTATGCTGAGGAGCATTATAGTGAAGGTAATTACTTCTGGCTTTTTTCAGGCAGCAATCAAAATGTAGGATTTTTAGATGCAATTCCGAACTATAAAACTCCAAATTATCCTTTTAAATCGCCAAATTTAGGTTCGGAACTTATAGATAAAAAATTATCTTTTAAAGGCTTTTCAGAAGGTTTACCTAAAATAGGGGACACTATATATGGAAAGTTTGAACTAATTGGTAAAGATTCTGTAAAAGTATATGCTAGAAAACATGTGCCTTGGATAAGTTTTTCAAATGTACCTAATGGAAATACATACGAGACATCTTCTAATCTTAGATTTATGGATTTTCCTAAAGATTCCTCAAACTTTAAAAATTTACCAACCGTAAGTATTATAGTTCCTAATCAACAGAATGATATGCATAATGGCCCTTTTAAAGAAAGTATACCTAAGGGCGATAATTGGCTTAAAACTAATATAAATTCTTATTATCAATGGGCTAAAATTCATAACAGTTTATTAATAGTAACTTTTGATGAAAATAATGATTTAACAAATTATTTAGGGTTAACAAATCCAATGGTTAGTCCAGATGCAATAACAACTTCAGGAATAGCTAAAGATTTATATAGAGATATTGAAAATAGAATATTTACTGTTTTTGCCGGAGCACATATAAAACCAGGAGATTATGAAGAACGTGCAGGAATAACTCATATTAACATTTTAAGAACTATAGAACAAATGTATGGATTACCAAATGCTGGCAAACAACAACCAAATGCAAGAGGAAAAGGGATTATGGATAATTATCTTATAACAGATATCTTTAAAACTACTAAAAACTAATGAAAAAACTAATCATTCTTTTATTAATTTTGGCTAGTTGTAATACTAGCAAAAAAGGTAGTAAGGATATATGGATAATTTCTGCTCCCGCAGATAGTCAATTTACAAAAATTAAAACAGGTCATTTAGTAGGAGAAAAGTTTAAGACATTCCAGCAGTTCGAGATTCTGCACTGAAAGTACATGGTTTTGATCCATAATCTGAGAGTAGTTTATTTTTTATTTGATATCAAGTATTAATGATATTTTATATTTATTTTAAAATCATTATAAATTTATAAATTATACTTTACATTAGCCATTCACTTTTAATTTTTACATATTTTTATTTTATGAAGACAAAAGATTTGATGATTTTAAAAAAATTGAAATCAGGAGATAAATCAGGCTATAAAGAGTTATTCGATCTATATTACACTCCTTTATGTCTTCATTCTTTTAAATTTTGTAACTCTTTTGAAATGGCCAAAGATATTACACAAGATATTTTTGTTAAATTTTTTGATAAGAAAATTTATTTAAAAATTGATAATACTATTGGATCTTATTTATTCAAAGCTATAAAAAACAACACATTACAAGCAAATAATAAAAAATCAAAATATTATTTTGAAGAAATTGAAAATCATATTAATAATTTATTAGAAATTAAGAATGATAATTTAGAGCATAATGAAGAAGAAATAAAAATTTATAAAGAAATAGATGCTTTACCCCCCAAAAGTAAAGCTGTTTTTAAAGCAATTGCCATTGAAGACTTAAAATATAAGGAAGTAGCTATAGAGTTAGGAATATCAATAAATACAGTAAAAACTCATTATTCAAGGGCATTAAAGCAACTGAGAAAGTCTTTGAGTTAAATATTTATTTCTTAATTTTAAATAAAAATAGATTTTCTTTCACCCTTTTTAATCATTTAACTATCATACTTAAGATAACCTTTAGCAAATGAATAAAATTAAAACACATATTTTACATCTTATTTCTTTATATATATCCGGAGAGATAAATGAAAAAGAATTTAATGACTTAGAAAATTGGTTAAATGAAAATTCTGAAAATAAAAATTTTTTTACTATCTATTTATTTTTATATAAGAAATCTAGAAGAGATGAATTTGTTAGTAAAATTGATGGGGGGAAATCTTGGAATGAAATTCTGATTCGAATTAAAAACCCTAGTGAAAACAATTTTACTTATAAAAAATCAATATTAAAATATTTTTATTTAAAACGGCCATTTAAATTGTTAAAATACGCTGCACTATTAGTGAGCATTTTAGGTGTTTCTTATTTTTATTTATTTCAAAACAAAGTAGTTGATTCTAAAAATAATCAATTGTTAACCTCTGAAAATAATATTATTCTTGAGCTAGAATCTGGTAAAACAAAAGTTATTGATATTAAATCAGAGAGTGAAATCATTAATAAATCAGGTAATATTGTAGGTAATCAAATTGGGAATCTTATCGATTATAAAATTAAAAATAATGTAGAAAATTCAACTTATAATACGTTAAAGATACCTTATGGTAAAAAATTTCAAATTATCCTTTCTGATGGAACGCGAGTTTTTTTAAACTCTGGTAGCTCATTAAAATACCCAGTAAAATTTCTAAAAAATCAAGATAGACAAGTTTATTTATTAAATGGTGAAGCTTATTTTGATGTGACAAAGGATTCTAGGCATCCATTTATAGTAACCTCAAACAACATGAATCTTAGAGTGCTTGGGACAAAATTTGATATTTACTCATATCCAGAAGATAAAACTATAAATACTGTATTGGTTAATGGCTCAGTTAGTTTGTACAAAAAAAATGAAATATTTGATACAGCAAAAACTACCCTTTTAACTCCTAATCACAAAGCTTCCTGGAATAAAACAAGTAGTAAAATTTCTATACAAAAAGTAGATACTAGTATTTACACCGGATGGAAAGAGGGAAAACTTATTTTTAAGAATATTTCTTTTTATAATATTCTTAAAAAATTAGAAAGACATTATAATGTAACTATTATAAATAATAATAAAGAATTAGAAAAACAATATTTTAATGCTGCTTTTGACCTTGAGACAATTGATCAAGTATTGAATTCATTTAACAAAAGTTTTCCATTAAAATATACTATTAAAAATAATCATATAATTATATATTAATTAAAAACCTAACCTTTATGAAATAAAACTATTTACTATCAAAAAATAGTCTTTTTTTTAAAAAAATCGGAGAATGCGTCAACATTCCCCAATTGTAAAAATTGACTAAAATTAATTAATCAAATAAAATCGAGCAAAAATATGAAAAAACTTCCAAATAATTGGGATTTATCGCTGTTTTCTTTAAAATTCACGTTAAAAATGAAATTGACAACATTTCTAATAATTATTACAATGTTTAATGTTCAAGCAAATAATTATGCCCAAACCAAAAAAATAACATTGAACCTCAATAATGTTTCAATTAATGAAGCACTTAATAAAATAGAACATTTATCTGAATTTAAATTTCTTTTCAATAGAAAAGATATTGATGTAAATAAAATTATAAATGTAAAAGCAGATAAAGAAAAAATAAAAAATATTTTAGAAGTTATTTTTTATAACATGAATATTTCTTTTGAATTGTTGGACAAGCAAATTATTATAACTAAAGGACAAAATTCTAATCTTTTAGCAACTGACAAATCAAATCAACAAACAGAAATTTCAGGAACAGTATCAGATAATCAGGGAACACCATTACCTGGTGCTTCAATAATAGTTAAAGGCAGCAAATTAGGGGCTTCAACCGACTTTGATGGTAAATTTACTTTATTATTACCTAACAATGCTTCTTCATTGATTGTATCATTCATTGGTTATAAGACACAAGAAATTGCAATAAATAATCAAGATACATTTCATATAATATTAATTGAAGACGCTTCTTCTTTAGATGAAGTTATTGTAACAGGTTATACATCAGAGCGTAAAAGCGATCTTACTGGAGCTGTTTCTATTGTTAAAATGGATGAAGTTGTAAATCAACCTGTTTCAAGCGTAGATAACATGTTACAAGGTCGAGTTTCAGGAGTTAATGTAGTTAGTTCTGCTGCTCCAGGAGGACTAAGTTCTCTTAGAATTAGAGGATTTAGTACAATCAGAAATAATGACCCATTATATGTGATTGACGGTGTTCCAACTACTTCGGGGATGAACTTGGTTAATCCAAACGATATAGAGTCATTACAAGTCTTAAAAGACGCATCATCAACTTCTATTTATGGATCTAGGGCTGCTAATGGAGTTGTTATTATCACAACAAAAAAAGGTAAGCCTGGTGAAATTAAAGTTTCTTTAAATTCATATGTAGGTATTCAAAATATTAAGTCACTACCAAACAATTTAACTGCACAAGCATACGGTGATGTATGGTGGCAGGCTTTTGCAAATGATGGTATTTCTCCATCTCATAGTGTTTATGGAAATGGAGCTTCTCCTTCAATACCAGAATTTCTTGATGTTGATAAAACAATTCCATCGTCAAATACTAATTGGGTTTCATCACTTTTTGCCCCTGCAACTATTCAATCATATAATTTAAATATTTCTAAAGGAGGAGATAAATCACATTCAATGTTTTCTTTAAGTTATTTTGATCAAGAAGGTACTTTGAAACATACTGGTTTTAAAAGAATTACAGCTCGTTTTAATTCCGATTTTAAAATATTAAATGATAAAGTTGTTATAGGTGAAAATTTAGCACTTGCACATTCAGGAACTGTAGGGACTTCAACAAATTCATTATTAGATAATGCTATTTATGATGCATATAGAATGCCCAGTATTGCTCCAATTTATGACATAAATGGAGACTTTACCGGATATCCTTTGGCTGATGTTCAGAATCCATTAGGAAAATTATATCGAAATAAAGATAATAAAAGTAATAATATACGAGTTTTTGGAAATCTTTATACAGAAATAAACCTGTTAAAAGATTTAAAATTCAAATCAAATGTCGGAATAAATTATACAACTTTTAAAAGCTCTATTTTTAATCCAACATATACAGAACCAAATGCTCATAGATCAGTAAATGATTTAACCATAACTAATAGAGTAAATTACGATTGGGTATGGACAAATACATTAAATTACGCAAAAACATTCAATGAAAAACACACCATTAATGTATTACTTGGAGTTGAAAGCGTTGAGAATATAATGGACTTCAATACTGCTTCAATAAATGATTTACCAACAAACGAAACTAATATAAGAGTTTTAAATGCTGGTGATAAAGGAACACAAACTAATTCTGGTGATAAAGTACAATTTTCATTATTTTCTTATTTTGGTAAGTTAAATTATAATTATGATAACAAATATTTGTTTTCTACCACTATAAGAAGAGATGGAACTTCCAAATTATTAAATAACCGTTGGGGAGTTTTTCCAGCAGTTTCTGCTGGTTGGAAAATTTCAAATGAAGATTTTTTTAATAAAGATGGGTTTTTATCTGATTTAAAAATAAGAGCTGGATGGGGTAAAACTGGTAATCAAGATATACCGGCTTACCAAACTATCTCAGGATATAGTAGTAACCCTTATTATTCAAATTATGCTATTGATGGTTCGCAAACAAGCACTCAAACAGGATATACTTTATCCCGAATTAATAATCCTGATTTGAAATGGGAATCTACAACTCAGACCAATATAGGGGTTGATATGAAAATGTTGAATAATTCAATTAATTTTACAGCAGATTATTTTGTTAAAAACACTAATAATTTATTACTGTTTAAAACTTTAGCTCCAGATCAAGGGATTACAAATAGAGGACAATGGCAAAATGTTGGAGAAATGCAGAATAAAGGAGTTGAATTTGCAACTAATTACAGCAGTAATAGTGAGAAAGAATTTAAGTATAATGTTGGTTTTAACTTATCCATAATTAAGAATAAATTGTTATCATTAGGAGAAGGAATTGACTTTATTGAAACTGATCCAGCAGTATTACATGCTATTAATTTTGACCAATCCACGTCTAGAACTGCTGTTGGGCAATCAATATCTTCCTTTTATGGAACTGTGATAGATGGAATATTTCAAACTGATGCAGCAGCAGCAGCTAGTATTCAACCAAATGCAGTAGCAGGAGATTTTAGATTTAAGGATTTAAATGGAGATGGAAAAATTGATGATTCAGATAGAACATTTATAGGCTCTCCTCTTCCTGATTTTACTTATGGAATTAATTTATCTGGGTCTTATAAAGATTTTGATTTCACAATGTTCTTTCAAGGTTCACAAGGAAATAAAATTTATGATTTATCGCGTTATTATAGTGATTTTTTCGATTTATCTGCTTACAATAAATCAAGTCGTATATTGAACGCCTGGTCTACTCAAAATACAAATACCAGTTTATCAAGAGTTTCTTCAAATGATTTAAATAATAACATACGCCCTTCAACTTATTATGTTCAAGATGGTTCATATCTAAGAATGAAAACCTTACAAATTGGATATTCATTTTCTGAAAATGTACTTAAAAAATTAAATGCTTCTAAATTTAGAATATACATTGAAGCTCATAATTTATTTACTATTACTAATTATAAAGGATTAGATCCAGAAATTGGTCTTCAAAACTATACGTCAGATGATAGAAATTTAGATATTGGCGTTGACAGAGGAGTATATCCAAGTTCTCAGACTATAACCTTAGGCGTTAATCTTAATTTTTAAAACAAACAAAATGAAAAAAATAATTTATATAGTCTTTGTTATTGGTATTTTTTTTACGTCTTGTGAAAAGGATTTTTTAAATAAAGACCCTTATGGAGAACTTACACAAGAGCAAGCAAGTTCAAGTGCTAATATAGACGGTTTAATTATATCTGCTTATAGCATTTTAAATGGACAAGGAAATGAAGCATCAAATGCTTTTAATTCACCCGCATCTAACTGGAGTTTTGGTGACGTTATATCAGATGACGCATATAAAGGTGGTGGAGGTACTGGTGACCAAAACCAAATTCATAGAATGGAAATTTTTGCTACAGATCCCGAAATACGAGATGTAGAACAAAAATGGGCGGTACTTTACGAAGGTGTAAATAGAAGTAATACTGCAATTAATGCAATTAAAAATTCCACTCTTAATGAGAATTTAAAGAGTCAACGAATAGCTGAAATGCTTTTTTTAAGAGGACATTTTTATTTTGAATTGAAGAAAATATATAATAGAATTTCATATCTTGATGAAGATGGAAATTATTTATCTAATACACAGATTACACCTAAAGAAGTATGGAAGAAAATTGAAGATGATTTTACTTCAGCAGCTTCTATTTTACCAAGTACTCAAGTAGATTTAGGTCGCCCAACAAAATGGGCTGCTAAAGCTTATTTATGTAAAACGTATATATATGAACAAAAATGGTCTGAAGCCAACACTCTAGCTGATGAGGTAATTTCAAATGGTGGCTATAGTTTATTGCCAAATTTTAATGAAATATTCTTACCTGAAAATGATAATGACTCCGATGTTGTTTTTGCAGTTCAAAATTCTATAAATGATGGTTCGCCTAGAAATTATAATGGCTCAATAGGTGATAGACTAATGCCTCCTGGGGGGCCTAGGTATTCAGCATATGGTTTTTTGCGCCCATCACAAAATTTGGTTAATTCATTCAAAACTAACACTAATGGATTGCCAAAATTGGATAATATAGATATTACAAGTTCTGATTCTGTTGACCCAAGATTAGACGTTACAGTTGGAAGACCAGAAATTCCTTATAAAGATTTAGGAATATTATATGAAGCTGATTGGGCTAGAGATTTAGCAACTTATGGACCATATGGACCTAAAAAAAGAGTAATATCCGCAAATGATCCGAATTATTTACCTACTTGGCCATACGTTACTTCTGCAAATTATTATATTATTAGATATGCAGATCTATTACTTTGGAAGGCTGAAGCATCTATTGAAATAGGTAATTTAGATGATGGAAGAACATATATAAATATGGTTAGAAATCGTGCCAAAACAGGTAATTATATTCAAAATTTGGCTAACACAGGTGATGCTGGTAATTATAATATAGATACTTATAACTCCTCTTTTGCTAATTATGATGAAGCAATTACTGCTCTTAGAGCAGAAAGAAGGCTAGAATTTGCACAAGAAGGTCAACGATTCTTTGACTTGGTTCGTTGGGGTATTGCATCGGATGTGTTAAATACTTATTTTGAAAATGAAAAAGTCACAAGAGGTTATTTAGTTGGTGCTACATTTATTGCAGGAAAAAATGAATATATGCCAATTCCTCAGAACCAAATTGATGCTGGTGGTTTGGATGATAGTGGAAACTCTTTATCTACTCAAAATCCCGGTTATTAATATTTAATTTAATAGCCTACCAGTTCATTTTTTCATAAGGAACTCAAATTATCCCATCGAAATAAAAATATTTCGATGGGGATAATTTTAATTACCTATAAAATAGATTTTTTTGTAATAAAATCTGTTAGAAAATCCACATGTCAAATTCACCAATAAAAAATAACAGCATGAAATTAATTTTATTTTTTATTTCATACATATTTATCTCATATAACTCGACTATAATAAGTCAAAAAATCATTAATAAAACTGATTTTGTTGACCCTTTTATGTGTACTTCAGGAGAACATGGCCACACTGATCCAGCAGCTTCTGTCCCTTTTGGCATGGTTAAACCTGGCCCAGATACTTTTCCTATAGGTTATTCTGGTTATGATTTTTCAGCGCAAAGAATTTTAGGTTTCTCAAACACTAGGTTTTCAGGCGTTGGATGCCAAGGAGTTGGTGGTAACATACGAATCTTACCTTTTGTACTAACAAAAAAAAATGAAATTATTCCAAATTATCTAGGGTTAGATAAAAGTTCTGAAGTTGCATCTCCTGGATATTATTCAGTAATATTAGACAATAAGATTCAAGTTGAATTAACAGCTACTCGTCAAGTAGCCTTCCATAAATATACATTTCCTAAATTAAATCATGCAGGTTTAATTATTAACCTAGCATCTAGCTTTGTGAAAAATAATTATGAAAAACATACCATTGATAGTAATGGTATTATTTCAGGGGAAATATCATCTCATAATATTTGTGATAAGGGTAATAATAAATTTTATTTTGCTTTAACCTTAAACAAGTTAGTAAAAAAAATAACAAGTAATGGTTCAATAATTAAAATAGATTTTTCTACAAAAGAAAAAAATGATGTAATTGTTCGTTGCGCTATTTCTGTTGTGAATGCTAAAAATGCTATTGAAACACTTAAAAGCCAATCAAATGCAACTTTTAACTCCATAAGGCAAGAAGCATTAAATAAATGGGGAAAAGTTCTAAATGCTATTGAAATAAAAACTTCAAATGATCAATTAAAGTCTAAATTTTATTCTCATTTATATCATGCAACCCAAACTCCGTTTATTATTCAAGATATAAATGGTGAATATAGGGGTAGCGATGGAAAAAAATATAAATCCTCATTAAATAATCAATTTTATGGATGGTCTATTTGGGACACATTTAGGACAAAACTACCTCTGTTATCCTTAATATCTTCAAAAAATTATATGGACATGATGTCCTCTTTAAAAAAATTATATAAACAAGGAAAAGTTAATTGGTCAACAAGTACAGAACCTTTCTTGACCGTTAGAACAGAGCATAGTATAGTCGTGTTGTTAGATGCATTAAATAAAAATTTATTAAATTATTCATTAGATGATATTTATCCTCAATTAAAAATAGAAATGGAAAATCTTTCTTTTGAAACTCCTGATAAAACTTTAGAATCAAGTTATGATTTATGGGCAATGTCAGAAATAGCAAAAAAATTAGGACATTTTGAAGATGCCAAAAACTACCTTTTTAAAGCTCTTGAATATAAAAAAACTTGGAACAAATATTTCAAAGTTATGGGTGACAATGCAGATATTATGGGAGGGGCTGGTTTGTATCAAGGAACGTTATGGCAATATCGTTGGTTTCTACCTTTTGATATAAAAGGAATTCAAAAAGAAATAGGAAGTAAACAACTCTTCGAGAAACAATTGGATTATTTTTTTGGTAATAATTTATTTAATGTTGGAAATGAACCAGATATTCAAACTCCTTTCCTTTATGATTATACAAATGCTCCTTGGAAAACTCAAAAATTAGTCCACTCAATTCTTTCCGAACCAACAATCAATTGGTATGGAAGCGAAAAATTTAAAAATCCAATTATTCGGAAAGTATTTTTAAATACTCCAGAAGGTTATATTACAGACATGGATGATGATGCCGGGACTTTGGCTGGATGGTATATTTTTGCATCAATGGGTTTCTATCCTATTTGCCCAGGTAGTCCACTATTTGTACTATGTTCACCCTTGTATGAAAAAACCACTTTACATTTTGATAATGGAAAATCATTTGTTATTCAAGCAGACAAAGTAAACGATAAAAATATTTATATTCAATCCGCAACACTAAATGGGCAAAACCTAAATAAATGTTGGATTAAGTATAATGATATTGTATCAGGAGGTAAATTAATTTTTAAAATGGGAGCAATCCCTAACAAAAAATGGGGTCTAGAAGACCCTCTTTGAATAGATAATTAAATTCATTGTTAGATCAATAAGGTTGCATAATAATAATAATATAGAATAAAAGTGAATAAATAAAATTTACTTTAGTTGAGAGCATACTCATTAAATTAATTTTAAATGAATTATAAAAGTTACATAATATGTGTTTTAATAAGCATTGTAAATATTACAATGTACTCGCAAGATACTTTGCTTAATTATGTTAAATATGTAGACCCATTTATTGGCGTAGAGAATAATGGAAACACATTTCCTGGTGTCTGTTTGCCATATGGAATGGTTAAACTAGGTCCTGATTGCTATCGCAGAGAATCAAATTCAGGTTTTCTTTCAAAAGGTGAAATTTGGGGATTTAGTCATACTCATGTTAGTGGTACAGGTGGAGGACCTAAATATGGAAATGTATTGGTGACTGCAACTATGGGATCTTTGAATATTGTGGATTATGCTTCTATTAGAGAAAATGAAATAGCTTCACCTGGATATTATTCGGTAGAATTAAAAGATAATAATGTTAAAGTTGAATTGACATCAACTCAAAAAACAGGGTTTCATAAATATACATTTCATAAAAAGGGAAAAGCGAACATCCTCTTAGATCTTGGAAGCTTTCTTTCAAGAAGTATAGCATATGGGGAAAATCAAAAATTAGTAGGTTCGTTTGTTAAAATACTTAATAATAAAGAAGTACAAGGTTATACAAGTGTTAAAGGTGGATGGAATAAAGGTAAAAGTTATACTGTTTATTTTTATGCCAAAATAGATACACCTTCAAAAATATATGGGACTTGGAAGTCTGGTGAAAAATTTGATTTTAAGATAGAACAAAAAGACACTGGAGACAAAACTGGTGCCTTTTTTATTTTTAATGTCCATAAAAGCCAAACAATCAAATTAAAAATTGGAATTTCTTTTTTAAGCATAGAAAAAGCAAAACAAAATTTAATAAAAGAAAACCCACAATGGAATTTTGATAAAATTAGAACCAATGCAGTAAATATATGGGATAAACAATTAAGTAAAATACAAATTTATAATACATCAGAAAAAGTAAAAAAAATATTTTATACTGCATTATATCATAGTTTTTTACAACCAACAAATAAAACTGGAGAATTTAAAAATTGGGAAGAAAATAAAATATATTTTGATGATTATTATGCGATTTGGGATACTTTTAGAACATTGCATCCCCTCTTATTATTGATTGATACAAAAAAGCAGGTTGAAATTATTAATTCAATGCTAAATATTTATGAAAAAGAAGGTTATATGCCTGATGGTAGAAGTGGAAATTGCAATGGATTAACTCAAGGCGGAAGTAATTGTGACATAATCATTGCTGATGCTTTTGTGAAAAAAGTCAAAGGAATAGATTATAATAAGGGTTTTAAGGCAATGATTAAAGATGCGGAAATAGTTCCGTTAAATGACAGAAAAGAAGGAAGAGGTGGAATTGAAGACTATAATTCTAAAGGATTTGTTTCTACATCCTTTGAACGAGCGGGAACTCGAACAGTTGAATATGCAAATGATGATTGGGGAATTGCACAAGTTGCAAAAGGGTTAGGAAAATTAAAAGAATTTGAAAAATATAAAAAAAGAGCCTCGAACTGGAAAAATTTATGGAGAGCTATTTCAAATCATGGAGCTACAGGCTTTATTTACCCAAAAAATAAAGAAGGTGATTGGGTGGACGATTTTTCTCTTTTCAAAAGAGGCACTTGGTCCAATTTTTTCTATGAAAGTACTTCATGGGAATATTCGTTATACGCTCCACAAGATGTTAAAGGATTAATAAAATTAGCTGGTGGAAATGCTTCCTTTGTAAATCGATTGGATACTTTCTTCAAAAGAAAATATTTTATAATAGAAAATGAACCTGGCTTTTTAACCCCAAATTTATATATATGGGCTGGTAGGTATGATAAATCAGCTAAAAGAATTCATGAAATAATTACCAAAAATTATAATTCAAACAGAGGAGGGCTGCCCGGTAATGATGATTCAGGATCAATGTCTTCTTGGTTTATCTTTCAAAGTATGGGTATTTTTCCAAATGCTGGGCAAGATGTTTATTTAATTGGAAGCCCAATAATTGGAAAATCAGAAATTCATATGGAAAATGGAAAATTATTTACAATTATAGCTAATAATTTATCTGATAAAAATATTTATGTTACTAAAGCTATATTAAATGGAAAATTATTAAATCAAGCTTGGTTCAAACATACAAGTATCAAAGATGGCGGTAAATTAGAACTTTTTATGTCAAATATTCCAAATAATTGGGGCGCAATAAATCCTCCTCCATCAATTAGTGATTCTATAAATTAATAAAAAAATAAAAAAAATGAGAAATTGTATTTTTAAAATAACCGTTAGCTTATTTATAATAAGTAATATAAATGTTTTTTCACAAGAAACAAAATCATTAAATTCAAATTACAAAGTATTACATAGCAATTCTATTACTCAAGATAAAATATTTTATTTTTTTACAGCCATACAATATTCTCCTCAAACAAAAAAATTGTTCGTAAGAAACAAAAAATTATCAAAGTATCTGATTGCAAAAAATAAGCAAATAATAATAAATTCTAAAATTTGTGGGGATAATACGGAATGCCATTTAAAATCTTTTTTATGGTCAGATGCTGATGTAAAATTTATTTCCTTACAATTAAGAGAAATGTATAATTCAAAAATTGAAATCAAAAATTTTATTCAAAATCAATTGAGGCCCTCTGGATATTATCAAAATTATGCAAATTTGACTGATGAGGATATTTTAATAAAGGTTTGGAAGGATGCTTCAAAAGGAATTAATCATATCATTAACGTTTATGCAAAAGGAGATAAACCTATGTATGCAAAAATTGATTCAATTGGTTATAACAAAAATTCACTTTTCTATAGACGATTAATTGACATAAATTCTAATAGCGTAGCAACAGATACAAAAAATATAAAATTATTTTTTGAACCATCTTTGAAATTTGCTCTTAATTTATTGGATATAAATGATAGAAATGAAGCTTCATCTTATGAACCATTAGCTTTAAAAGCTAATAAATCAAGTATTGAAAATATTAAATTAATTAATTGGAAAGCATACAAATATGCAACTATTCTTGTTCCTGGTATGGGGCCTGAAGAAGAAAGAACCCCAATAAGTCCTGTTGCAAAATTTCGTTTAAAATTAGCAGCTGAGCGTTTTCGAATGAAATTAGCCCCAATAATAGTGGTTTCTGGAGGTCGAGTTCACCCTTACAGAACACCTTATAATGAGGCTCTTGAAATGAAAATTTTTTTGATTCAAAGATACCACATACCAGAAAATGCAATTTTAATTGAGCCGCATGCCCGTCATACCACAACCAATTTTAGAAATGCCGCTAGATTAATTTACAGATATGGAATACCATTTACTAAGAAATCTTTAGTCACAACAACTAAATACCAAAGTAATTATATCAGTAATCCTAATTTTAATACACGCTGTATTAATGAATTGGGTTATATCCCTTATGTACTTATTAAAAGATTAAATCAAAACGATATTGAATTTTTACCAGTTATAACTTCTTTACAAGTAAATTCTTTAGATCCACTAGATCCTTAATTGTTAGGGAAAAATAATTCTAAATGTTGGCAAATTTAAATAAATTATAAACCGCTATAAATAGAAAACTAGACAAAAATTTAAACTTTTTAAATCATAATTTAATGAGAAAAATACTTTTAATATTAATGTTAGGATTATTCTTTAGTTGTGGACAAAATTCACAATCAAAAAAGGAAACACCAACTAAAGCTAAACAAGCTCAGAATTTCTTACACTTAATTGGCTATTCTGATAAAAATGCTAGTTATCAACTATTAGATAAAGCAGTTAATTTTTATTTTGTTGATAATTTAAAATTTTTAACTGCAGATGATTTAAAAGATACTGATGCTATTTTTGCCTTTTCTTTTGGACAAGGAGATGGAACACCTCCTACTCCAGGAGGAAGCAATGAAGGTCTTGCCGAAATTTGCGAACAATTATTTCAACTTTCAGATAAAAAACTTCATATATACGCTCAATGGGAAATAGCTGATGTTTTGCTAAAAAATTACCAAACCCCTTCAACTTATAAGGCTGACGTAAAAGGAGAATATCTTAGTACTGAGGGTGTTTTAAATCAATTCATGAATTTTAACAACAAAAAAGGTATTAACATTAAAAAAGTTGTTGTTGTTGCACAAAGAGATCACGCATTTAGAGTAATCAAATTAGTTGAAAAACAAAATATTAAAGTAATTTTTGGAGCAAATAGTTGCACACCTAATAATGGATGGGATAATTATAATTGTGATAAATGGGGGTATTTTAAAAACTCTTCTCAACCTTGGACTACAAACAGAGGTAATTTTATCACACATGAACTATACTGGGTTAATGTTGCATTTTTAGATGGCAAGATTAATAATTAAAAAATATAAATCGTGTATCCAAAATATAAATATTATGAAGAAAAAGTTAGATTATGACAGGTTTTATATCAAAAAAAAACAATTGAAATGCTAAATAAAATGTTTACACTTAAACAACTAAAAAATGATTAAAAAGATTATTCAATTTTACAAACCATCAATTCCAAAACAAAAGCTAATTAATCTTGATGAGATTAGTAAAAAATATAACATTTATAGGTGGTCAACATTTATATCAGTAACTTTAGGTTATGGGTTGTATTATGTATGTCGATTAAGTTTAGATGTGATTAAAAAGCCCATTGTAGATGCAGGAGTATTAACTGAATCAGAATTGGGAATGGTTGGATCGGCATTGTTTTTTGCTTATGCTGTAGGAAAGCTAACAAATGGATTCTTAGCAGATAGAAGTAATATTCGTCATTTTATGGCTACTGGCTTATTTTTATCTGCATTAATAAATTTAGCGTTAGGTTTTTTAACCTCTTTTACTGTGTTAACGCTTTTATGGGGAATAAGCGGTTGGTTTCAATCCATGGGAGCGCCACCAAGTGTTATATCCATTTCTCGTTGGTTTAGTAATCGAGAAAGAGGTACTTATTATGGTATTTGGAGCGCTAGCCATGGAATTGGAAAAGCAATAACATTTATTGGGGTTGCATTAATTGTAAGTATTTTTGGTTGGCAATGGGGTTTTTGGGGTGCAGGGCTTATTGGATTAGCAGGTGCAATAATGATATCATTATTTCTACATGAGTCTCCAGAAATTGAAGGACTTCCATCAATCGCTGATTATAAAAATGAACATTCTGAAATTTCAGTTGTAGGAAAATCGTTAAATTCATTGCAAATAGAAGTGTTGAAAAACAAATATATTTGGATTTTAGCCATAGCAAGTGCCTTAATGTATGTAAGCAGATATGGAATTGAAAGTTGGGGTATTTTTTATTTAGAAGCTCAAAAAGGATATTCTACTTTAGAGGCTAGTTCAATAGTTTCCGTAAGTGCTATAAGTGGTATTTTTGGCACTGTAATATCAGGTGTTATTTCAGATCGTTATTTTAAAGGTAGTAGAAATGTTCCAGTTTTAATAGCTGGAATATTAAATGTAACGGCAATATCTCTTTTCTTATTTTATCCTAATAATCATATTTGGATGGACACTGTAAGCATGCTTTTATTTGGATTTGCTATAGGTATTCTAATTACATTTGTTGGAGGGTTAATGGCTGTAGATATTGCCTCTAAAAAAGCTACTGGAGCCGCATTAGGCCTTATTGGAGTAGCTAGTTATATAGGAGCTGGAGTACAAGATATTGTGAGTGGTATACTCATCCAAAACAACCACCATGTGTCGCTTAAAGGAATTGAAAGTTATGATTTTTCAACAGTAAAGTTCTTTTGGTTAGGAGCTGCAATTTTATCGGTGATTTTAGTTTTGTTTGCCTGGAATGCCAAAACAGAAGATTAATAATTTAATGAGCTTAAATTCTTATCAGGTTAAAATTTAAAATAAACAATATGTTAATAAGTAATATAGACAAAGCAACCGGATTTGAAAAGCGATTTGAGAATATAGATACTGTAGTTTTTGAAGATTCAATTTTGGCCTCTAAAGCCGTTGCTAAAGAAATAGCAGCGTTGATACAAGTAAAACAAGCTCAAAAACAGCCCTGTGTTTTAGGATTGGCAACAGGGTCTTCACCTAAAAGTTTATATGCGGAATTGGTGCGTTTACATAAAGAAGAAGGGTTAAGTTTTAAGAATGTAATCACATTCAATCTAGATGAATACTATCCTATGGATCCTAATTCGGTAAATAGTTATGTACGATTTATGAAAGAATTATTGCTGGATAAAGTTGATATTTTAAAAGAGAATTATCACATCCCTGATGGAACATTATCAAAGGCTGAAATTGCAGAATATTGTAATGATTATGAAGCTAAAATAGAAGCATTAGGAGGGCTTGATTTGCAAATATTAGGAATTGGAGGGAATGGACATATTGGATTTAATGAATCGGGCTCACTGCAAAATTCCAAAACACGATTAGTAGCTTTGGATCATATTACAAGAGTAGCTGCAAGTAAAGATTTTTCAGGATTAGAGAAAACGCCCAGAACAGCTATTACGTTAGGAGTTAAAAAAATAATGGAAGCCAAGCGTGTTATTTTAATGGCTTGGGGTGAGGGTAAATCGGATGTTATTAGAACATCAGTAGAAGGAGAAGTGACCAATCAAGTACCTGCTTCTTTTTTACAGGAACACAATAATGCTGTTTTTATTTTAGATAAAGAAGCTTCTTCAAAACTAACAAGAATCAATACACCTTGGCTTGTAGAGCAGATTGAGTGGACAGATAAAATGATACGAAAAGCGGTTTTAGGATTGGCGCAACATTTAAAGAAACCAATTTTAATGCTTACTGATGCAGATTATATTGAAAATGGGATGAGTGATCTGTTAGCGGATTCTGGTCCGGCATACGATATCAACATTCGAATATTTAATAAATTACAAAATACCATTACAGGTTGGCCAGGAGGTAAACCAAATGCAGATGACAGTAAAAGACCTGAAAGAGCAGAACCTGCTAAAAAAAGAGTCCTTATTTTTAGTCCACATCCTGATGATGATATCATTAGTATGGGGGGGACTTTTATTCGTTTACAACAGCAAGGACATGAGGTTCATGTAGCATATCAAACTTCAGGGAATATTGCAGTTTCAGATAGTGAGGCACTTCGATTTGCTAGTTTTGTTTGCAATTACAATGATAAATTTGGAATAAAAAGTGTTGAAGCTGAGAATATTTATGAAAAAGCAATTAAGTTTTTAAAGAACAAGAAAACTAGTGAAATTGATATTGTTGAAGTACGTTATATTAAAGGGCTGATTCGTAAGGGTGAAGCTAGATCAACTTCTCATTTTGTTGGACTACCTGATACTCAAATTCATTTTATGGAACTGCCTTTTTATGAGACAGGAACCATTAAAAAAAATCCTTTAGGCGATGAAGATGTTCAGTTAACAATAGATTTAATTGAGAAAATTAAACCACATCAAATATATGCGGCTGGTGATTTAGCTGATCCCCATGGTACTCATAAAATTTGTTTAGATGCTATTTTTGAAGCAATAAAACAATTAAAACCAAAATCATTTATGAATAACTGTTGGGTGTGGCTGTACAGAGGCGCTTGGCAAGAGTGGGATATTGATGAAATTGAAATGGCAGTTCCATTAAGTCCAGATCAAGTGCTAGAAAAACGACACGGTATTTTTATACATCAATCTCAAAAAGATGGTGTTGTATTTCAAGGAACCGATAGCAGAGAGTTTTGGCAAAGGGCAGAAGTTAGAAACAGTGAAACAGCTGCTTTATATGATCAATTGGGAATGGCTAGTTATGCGGCAATGGAAGCGTTTGTAAGATGGAAATTTTAGTTAATAAATTATAAACTACACAAATATTTATGAAAATTAATAATCAAATTTTATGGGCCTTTACTGTGTCCCTTTCAGGGTTTTTATTTGGTTTTGATACCGTTGTTATTTCAGGAGCTAACCTTCCTATTCAAGAATTATGGCATACTAGTCCATTGTTTCATGGAATTTTTATAATGTCTATGGCATTGTGGGGAACAGTTATTGGTTCCATTTTTGGTGGAATTCCTTGCCAAAGAATTGGTAGGAAAAACACCTTAATTTGGATTGGGATATTGTACTTTGTATCTGCCGTTGGTTCTGGATTAGCACAAGACCCGTACTATTTTTCATTATTTAGATTCATAGGTGGTTTAGGAGTTGGTGCTTCTACAGTAGCAGGACCGACTTATATTTCGGAAATATCTACCCCTAAAAATAGAGGAAAGCTTGTAGCCCTATACCAGTTTAATTTAGTTCTAGGAATATTAATCGCCTTTATTTCAAATTATATGTTAAAAGGGTTTGATGGTAACAATGACTGGCGTTGGATGGTTGGAGTTGAAGCATTACCAGCGTTCTTTTACTTTTTTGCAGTATTAGGTATTCCTAAAAGCCCTAGATGGCTTGTAATAGTTAAAAAGGACATAAAAGGAGCAAGAGAAGTATTAATTAAAATGGGTGAGGAAGAGCCTGAAAAAGAACTTCAGGAGATTATTGAATCTAAAAAACAAAATAAAAAGAAAGAATTTTTTTTAAAAAAATATAAAAAACCGTTAACATTCGCTTTTTTAATAGCTTTTTTCAATCAACTTTCTGGAATTAATTTTGTGCTTTATTATGCTCCAGAAATTTTCAGTCTTGCAGGTCTAGGAACAAAAGATTCTTTATTTAGTGCTATTGGAATTGGAGGGATAAATCTTATATTTACTTTTGTAGGATTGTATTTAATTGATAAATCTGGTAGAAGACAGTTACTTATTATTGGGTCTATAGGTTATATTTTTAGTCTCTCAATGATCGCACTTTCATTTTATGCAAAATTGGGAACAACAACTTTAGTTATATCAATGATGGCTTTCATTGCCTCTCATGCCATTGGTCAAGGAGCCATTATTTGGGTCTTTATAGCTGAAATATTTCCTAACCATGTAAGGGCTTTTGGTCAATCTTGGGGTACAGGTACTCATTGGGTGTTTGCTGCTATAATTACACTTCTCGGACCCGTAGTTATTAATATATTTAAAATCAATCCGTGGCCTATTTTTGCTTTTTTTGCAGGAGTAATGGTGTTACAGCTATTTTTTGCGTTATTTATGATGCCTGAAACTAAAGGAGAATCATTAGAAGATATCCAAAAAAAACTTGGGGTATAGAAGTAGAAAATTTACTTAACTCATTGTGATTCTGTCTCATATGTGTACGGATAACTAAAAAATCCATCTTTACTTTAAAAAGAAATGTTTAAAGGTTATTGTTTCTCAAGGCAATTATTTTTCTAGAGGTTTATTTTAAATTAAGGTTTGGTCTTAGCGATAGAGATTGTACTTTCCTAAAATAGGTTGACTAAAAATCAGACAACTTAAACAAAGAAAATTATTAAAAAATGGGCACCTATTTCAGTATGATACAGTTTTTATTCACTTTCTTATACTAATTTTATATACATTACCTTTTGGACAATCTCAAAATTCTTTAATTTTTTATCATAATCTATAAATAACATTTCCAGTTTCCAAATCCAAATATGGATAATGCCCAAACATATTAGGTTCTAAATCTTTTATTCTTTGATATCTATTTAAATGATTTACCAGTTTTAATAAATCACCCTTTGTAGCAGGTTTATTATGTTCTTGTGTAAATATATTTTTTACTGTATCAACAAGTGCAGTTCCTGCTGCTGCATTACCTATTCCTGCAAAGCTCATTCCTTCCCTTTCTCCTTTTCTATTTTTCTTCCCTTTCTTCTTTGATTTTTTTGATTCTTTATTACCATTTAAAGAATCTTGCATTTTTCGTTGCAGCCTTGTATTGCATTGATGATGACCCACTCGACAGCTATCACTACAAAATTTTTGGACACCTCTTCTTGTTGGTCTAAACTTATTGTAGCAGTGCTCACATGTATATAAATATGTTTCCATTATGCGTTAATTTTACGTATGATTAACGTTTAACCCGTCTATTTACAGTTAAACGTATTTTTAAATAAATAATCCAATGCTTCTTTATCTGTGAATAATATGAACTTTTTCTCTGATGTAATTGTATAGGGACTTTCAACATCTTGTTGCAACAACAATTGCAACTTCTCCAATTCATCTCTGGGAAGCTCTTTTGCAATTTGGTATACAACTTGTGCGGTAATCATCTAAAAAAGAAATGTTTTTATTCATTTCCTAAATTAAATGATAACAGTAAAACTTCTTAGAACTTTAATAGGTCGGTTCTGTCGCATCTAGTTTAGAAGAAAACTAAAAATTTATCTTTGCTTAAAAAAATAGATATTCAAAGGTCATTGTTTCCCAAAGGCAATCATATTACAAGCGGTTTATTTTAAATTAAGATTTATTCTTAGCTATAGAGATGTAGAAGAACTTCTATCTATAAGAGGCGTAAAAGTGGATCATGCTACTATTCAACGGTGGGTATTTAAGTTCACACCCCTTGTAGACCAACAATTCAGAAAGCGAAAGAAATCAGTTGAAAAAAGATGGAGACTAGATGAAACCTATATTAAGGTAAAGGGTGAGTGGAGATATTTATATAGAGCAGTTGATAAAGAAGGGAATACTGTAGACTTTTTGTTAGCCAAAAGAAGACAACGCATATCGGCCCAAAGATTTTTAATAAAAGCCATAGAAAGTAATGTTAAGCCAGAGCTGATAAACATTGATAAGAGTGGGTCGAATATAGCTGCGATAAAACTATACAATCGGAGAAACTATTCAAATATAAAAATAAGGCAGTGCAAGTACTTGAATAATATAGTAGAGCA